>WNGM01000714.1_pt1 | contig 32367 bp, 25 predicted proteins | sample 5400571 | NCBI WGS metagenome assembly WNGM01 (sample SAMN13153378, study PRJNA577476) | soil metagenome | isolation source: 100 cm soil or saprolite under Garry oak tree replicate 2 | place: USA:California | collected 2016-06-15 | reverse complement strand
TTCGCGAGCATCGCGCAGCACTTTGAGCACGGCCTGAAATGCTGGTCGCTCGTATTCGGGGAAATACCCCAGGACATGTACTTCCCCGCCGGCCACGTCGGTATTGATTTCGATACCGGGAATGAAATCAATATCCAGTTTAGCAGCTGCCTGCGCGGCCTCCTGAAGTCCACCGGTGTTATCATGATCGGTCAGAGCTAGCACGCGCAGCCCAACATCTTTTGCGTGCTGTAGCAGCTCTGCCGGCGCATAGACACCATCGGAGGCGGTCGAATGGGTATGCAAATCAACGTAATCGGGCATAGACATACGCAACGACACATGCACTTTCTAAAACAGGCGAATACCGCATTTGCCCTACCTGGCGTAATCAACTGATCGAGTCTCACGGACCACGCAGACCTTGATTTGCCCAGGGTAGTCAAGATTCTCCTCGATTTTGTGAGCGATATCGCTGGCGAGACGGCTCGCGGCATACTCGTCGATTTCTTCGGGTTTCACGATGATGCGTACCTCGCGGCCTGCCTGGATGGCAAACGATTTTTCCACGCCAGTGAACGAGTTCGCGATACTCTCAAGCGCTTCCAGACGCTTGATATAGAGGTCAATAGTTTCGCGTCGAGCGCCAGGACGAGCCGCTGAAATCGCATCGGCGGCCTGTACAATAGCCGCCTCCAACGATTGAGGTTCAGACTCGGTCGCGTGATGGGCTACCATCGCGTGAATGATTTTCGGCGACTTGCTGAAACGACGAGCTATTTCTCCGCCGATAATAGCGTGAGGCCCTTCGACCTCTTGATCAATAGCTTTCCCCATATCATGCAGCAGCGCAGCGGTCTTGCATACATTGACGTCTGCTCCCAGTTCGTGGGCAATCGTTGCCGCCAGTATCGAGACTTCTACTGAATGGGCCAGGACGTTCTGCCCGTAGCTGGTACGGAAATGCAGTCGTCCGATGATTTTAAGCAGTTCCGGTTGTAAGCCATGGACGTTGGCTTCCAGGGCGGCACGCTCACCTGCCTCACGCACAATAGCATCGACTTCCTGGCGTGCTTTGGCAACGACCTCTTCAATGCGCGCGGGATGGATGCGCCCATCGAGAATAAGCTTTGTCAGAGCGAGACGAGCCACCTCTCGACGCACGGGATCGAATCCAGAGAGAATCACCGCTTCTGGCGTATCATCGATGATGAGATCAACGCCGGTAGCTGCTTCCAGGGCACGAATATTGCGACCCTCGCGCCCAATGATGCGCCCTTTCATTTCTTCGTTGGGCAGAGGCACGACCGAGACAACCGCTTCGGACACCTGGTCGGATGCACAGCGCTGGATGGCCAGAGTGATGATCTCGCGCGCACGGGCATCTGCTTCTTCGCGCGCCTGCTCTTCGATCCGGCGCACACGCTGTGCGGCCTCCGCGCGTACTTGCTCTTCAATGCGCGTGAGCAACAGTTCTTTTGCCTGTTCAACTGAAAGTTGCGCAATACGCTCTATTTCACTGAGGTGCAGGCGCTTGAGATTCTCTATCTCTTCATGCATCTGCTCCAGGCGGCGCTCAGTTGCCGCAAGTTTACGCTCGCGTTGTTCAAGTGCCTCAATCTTCCGATCGAGCGACTCTTCTTTTTGCTGATTTCGCCGTTCCTGTCGTTGCAGTTCAGTACGGCGTTCTGTGTTTTCGCGTTCCATTGTATTGCGGAAACGCGCGGTTTCTTCTTTCGCTTCACGAAGAGCTTCGCGCTGCTGTGCCTGGACTTCCAGGAGTTTGTGCTCGTTTGTTTCTTTTTCAGCAAGTAAAAGCTCCTCATAGCGCGCTTTATTTTGTTCCCGCCCGTACTGGTACCCGGCGCGAAGAGCCATTGCGGCGCCTCCCGCGAGTATTGCCAGTATTGCTACCATAGCTAAAATGATTATTGTTGGCGACACGTCGGCCTTACCTCCAACTGTGAGAGGCGTCCAGGCGCTTCATGTTGTGCTTCAAGCACCTGACCGCCTACAGGCGTTTCTGTAGTGAGATAATGGAAAAACACTCTCTTGCCCAGGAGTTGTATGGCTACCGGGGTAGACAGGTTCTGCCTGATATGTTTTGTGAATCGCAATAAAGGATTTGAATTATCTGAATGCATACTAGACACGCATGCTACAGGGGAGAATCATTGCGCTGCAATGACCTGTCCAAAAGCGTAGGCGTGTTAAAGCGTAATATCCGCCAAGCCTACTATACTGATTGTCAGGAAGGCTGTCAAGCAGGAGCTTTGGTTAAGTTACTCTTGAGTTTACGGTACAATAGAGCAGGGACCCGATTATGCTGTTACAAGTCTTTTTTGAAGCAATAGAAAGAAGCCAGGAGATGAATACAGAACATCACGATCATGCGCAAGAAGCACCGCGGTCAACGCACGTGGTGACATGTTTTCTGCTGCGGCAGGATACTGCTGAGCCACGTATCCTGATTATGCAGCGCAGCCAGCGCGTCGGCAGTTATCGCGGGCGGTGGGCAGGTGTGAGCGGCTTTGTGGAGGCGAGCGTTACCCCCGATGAGCAGGCCTATACTGAAATTCGCGAGGAGACAGGTTTAACGCGCGAACAGGTACAGATGCTGAGGCGGGGGGCAGTCGTAGAACACATTGACCCGGCGTTGGGCCGACATTTTTATATCCATCCCTTTCTTTTCGAGGTATTTACACCCGAGGCAATTCGTATAGACTGGGAGGCCAATGAAATGCGCTGGATTGCGCCCTCGGAACTCGCGAATTATGAGACGGTGCCAAAGCTCATTGAGGTCTATGATTCCGCTATCAATGGAGAAAAGGTTGGTTGATGGTAGATGATTGTATGCCCATCAATTGCTTCACGCGCTGCAAGTGTTGCTTATCGTGCTCCCAATCTTCTTTTCCATCGTCACCTGTCTTGATCGGCGTTTCCAGCACAACAGCCGCGCGCAACAGGCGGGGGTCACTCAGAAAAGCCTGAAGACCATCTTCTGGTATGATTCCCTCACCTATGCGAGCGTGAACATCTCGATGGCTGCCCAAAGCCATCTCTGTATCATTAAGGTGGATAACCTTGAGGCGTTCCAGGCTAGCGGTCTCGTCAAATTGCTGCAGAACACGCTGTACGGCGGCAGCACTGGAAATATCATGCCCTGCCCCCCATAGGTGAGCGGTATCGAGGCAGACGCCCATGCGTGCGGCGAAGCCGGGCAAAAGATGGAGCACCGCCCCAATTTGCTCGAAATTATGCCCCAGAGAGTCGCCCGCGCCGACATCGTTTTCCAACAACAACATCACTTCTGGCGGCGTTTCAGGTAAAATGCGGTCAATGGCCTGGGCTATGCGTGCGATGCCTGCCTCGACACCCGAACCGCGGTGACTGCCGGTATGAAAGATCACAAAGGTTGCTCCCAGCAGACTGCCGCGTTGCAAAGTCCAGCGCAGGAGAGTAAGGGATTTCTCCCAGATGAGCTCATCAGGAGATGCGAGGTTGATCAGGTAGGGCGCGTGGATCACCACCGGGTCAAGGTCGCAGTCACGTGCGGCCTGCGCAAACGCTGCGCTTCCCTTTGGATTATCCGCCGGAGGACGCCAACCAGTCGGATTGCTGGCAAAAATTTGTATAGCGTTACAACCGATCTCCTGCGCAATGGCCGCGGCTTTGACGGGTTTAGAACCGGTGGGTACGTGGCGACCAAGACGCCTGTGCACGGACAATGTAGGGGCTTGAGTATTGCTTTTCATTACAAACCTTACGAACCTTCAAGTTTCAATAACCGGGTCCACTGGAGAGCCTGGTGGTGTGCCTGGAACGCAAGGTAACTCATCCAGTTTCGTCAAGCCAAACTGCTGTAAAAATTCTGGAGTGGTGGCGAAGAGCGAAGGACGCCCAACAGTTTGCGCTCGTCCAATCTCTGCAACCAGGCCATGCTGGATAAGACTTACCAGGGCGCGATCACTATTCACACCACGTATAGCCTCGATCTGTGCGCGCGTCACCGGTTGGCGATAGGTGATAACGGCAAGCGTTTCCAGGGCGGCAGTAGTGAGCTTCGCGGACATCGGGAGGCCAAGCAAAGCCGCGACATAGCGGGCGTTCTCCGGAGCTGTGACAAGCTGTAGCTGCTCACCCAGGCGTTGCAGACGTATACCGCGCCTGTGACGTTCCAGGTCGTGCTCCAGCATTTGCAAACCTTGAGTCAGGCTTTCCTCATCGATAGCGAGTAATTTGCGCAGTTCAGCACGTTCAAGGGAGCGGCCGGAGACGAACAGCAAGCTTTCGATAGCAGTCGCTATCTCAGCAATCATCTGCTCATCGGGAGTCAGTGAATGTTGCGGTTGTTGTGTTAACTGCTTCTGCATGGTGAAGCGATTATACCACGAGAATCAAGAGAGATAGAAGAGGTTGAGCTCCCAGGGCGACCACAAGGGATCGCCCCTACTATGGACGGAAACAGTGAGCGGGCTTTGATACTTCCGGCACCTGATTGTTAATAGAACCAGTCCCGCCCTCGAAAACTTTGATAAGTATACACTCATATCTTCTTGCAACAGGATACTCAATATGATATATTTTTAGCAGAAATACGATAGCAAGGGAGAGGGACGCTTAACCCATGAAAATTGAACGATTTACCGATAAAGCGCGTGAAGCAATCAGCGAAGCATCAGAAATAGCCAAACAGCATAATCATGGGCAGATAGAAGTTGAGCACTTGCTTGATGCACTGCTCTCGCAGGGAGGTGGGGTAGTCCAGCAAGTTATCCAAAAGGTGGGCGGCAGTGACGTAGCGGCGAAACGCATCATCGAGAACGAAATCGAACGCCTGCCCCGCGTCTACGGCGCGAATGATCCGGGGATCTCCCCGCGTTTGCGCAAGGTATTGGAGGATGCCTGGCGCGAGATGGGAAACTTCAAGGATGAATATCTGAGCGTTGAGCACCTGCTTCTCGGTATGTTCGATGCGGATTCCGATGCCGTCAAACGCGCTCTTAAAGCGACCGGCCTGACCCGTGACAACGTCCTCAAAGCACTCACCTCCATTCGCGGCGCACAAAGGGTGACCGATCAGAACCCCGAGGTAAAATACCAGGCGCTGGAGAAGTATGGCCGCAACCTGACCGAACTGGCGGCGCAAGGTAAGCTTGACCCGGTCATCGGACGCGACGAGGAGATCCGGCGCGTTATTCAGGTACTGAGCCGCCGCACCAAGAACAACCCCGTATTGATTGGCGAACCAGGGGTCGGTAAAACCGCGATTGTCGAGGGCTTAGCACAGCGTATCGTGCGCGGCGACATCCCAAAAACGCTGGCAGATAAGCAGGTGGTCACGCTTGACCTGGGCGCACTCGTCGCTGGAGCCAAGTTTCGTGGCGAGTTTGAAGAGCGCTTGAAAGCCGTGTTAAAAGAAGTGACGAGCGCTGAAGGTGGCTTTATTCTCTTTATAGACGAACTACATACGCTGGTTGGAGCCGGTGCGGCAGAGGGCGCGATGGATGCCTCGAACATGTTGAAACCAATGCTGTCACGCGGTGAACTGCGCTGCATTGGCGCTACTACGCTAGATGAATATCGCAAGCACATCGAGAAGGATGCCGCGCTTGAGCGACGTTTCCAGCCTGTACTGGTTGATCAGCCGTCAGTAGAGGATACCATCAGTATCCTGCGCGGCTTGAAACAGCGCTACGAAGTCCATCACGGCGTTCGCATCCAGGATAGTGCGCTGGTGGCTGCCGCTATGCTCTCCAATCGCTACATCACCGACCGTTTCCTGCCTGATAAAGCGATTGACCTGGTAGACGAAGCTGCCAGCCGGCGTCGTGTTGAGCTGGACAGCACTCCCAGCGAAATCGATGCGCTGGACCGCCGCATCCGGCAGTTACAGGTCGAGCAAGAGGCCTTGAAAAAGGAGACCGACGCCGCCAGTCGCGATCGACGCAACAGGGTTGAGCAAGAGATTGCCAATCTAAGCGAGCAGTTGCACACGCTCAAACTCTCGTTGGAGAGCGAACGAGAGCCAGTTGAGAATATTCGCCGGCTGAAGAAAGAACTTGAGCAGGCACAGGTTGATCTTGAGAAGGCGGAGCGCGAATATAACCTGGAAGAGATGGCGCGCCTGCGCTATGGTACCATCCCTGAGCTCGAACGGCGTATTGTCGAGATGGAGTCGAAACTTATCAACTTGCAAAGCGCGCGTATGCTCAAAGAAGAGGTTGACGCTGAGGATATCGCCGAAATCGTTTCCAAGTGGACGCATATCCCGGTCTCCAAGCTGATGGAGGCGGAAGTACAGAAACTGCTCACTATGGAAGACAACCTGCGCAAGCGCGTGGTGGGACAGGAGTTTGCGCTCCAAGCCGTTTCTGACGCGATTCGCCGTTCGCGCGCTGGCCTACAGGATCCCAATCGCCCACTGGCGAGCTTCCTTTTCCTGGGGCCGACGGGGGTAGGGAAAACGGAGCTGGCACGCGCGCTGGCGGAGTTCCTCTTTGATAACGAGCAGGCCATGGTGCGCATCGACATGTCGGAGTACATGGAGAAACACAGCGTCTCTCGCCTGCTTGGCGCGCCTCCTGGCTATGTTGGCTATGAGGAAGGCGGGCAGTTAACCGAGGCGGTACGCCGCCATCCCTATTGCGTGATACTGCTCGATGAGATCGAGAAGGCTGCACCTGAAGTATTCAACGTCTTGCTGCAATTGCTTGATGATGGCCGACTGACAGATGGCCAGGGGCGCACCGTCGATTTCAAGAACACCGTCATCATCATGACCAGTAACGTCGGCAATCTCTGGCTCCACGAATATGACGGAATGGACGAGGAAGAGATACAGCACATGATACGGCAGCGTTTGCGTGAAGAAGGCTTCCGACCAGAATTTATCAACCGCATTGACGAGGTGATCATTTTCCATCAAATCTCTCGTGAGCAGATGCGCAGCATCGTGAATATCCAGATCAATCGCCTGCGCCCGCGCCTGGCTGAGCGCCATATTACGCTCAATTTGAGTGCTGAAGCGAAGGATTTGCTGGCAAATGAGGGGTATGATCCGCAGTTTGGCGCCCGTCCCCTCAAACGTGTGATCCAGAAAGAGGTTGAGAATCGCGTTGCCCGCGCCATCCTGGATGGCACCGTTCGCGATGGCAACACGGTGCAGATCGATGTACAGGATGGAAAACTTGCTTTAGAGGTAGCTCACTAATGGATGCAGGGGACAAAAGCCGAGCTACTGTACGGTTTTTGTCCCCTGCATCCATCAATCCATTATTATCTTCTACAAGAACATGATACAATTCAACACAACAAGCAAAGTGCAACACATAACCAGCGGAGAAGCTCTCTATGCAGCAATCCAATAACGATATATCACTTGAGTCAACGAATGCCCACGAACATCTTATCCAGGTGCTCAGTTCTGTTCTGCTGCAATTACGCTCGCTGCAAACTTTGTTGCGAAATAATGAGACACCGCCAGACCTCAATGCGATTCGCAATGGATTGAGTACGGTGGAGCAGATGACACAAGAAGCTCTCTACGAGATACGCTCAGCGAATGACGACGATCTGCTCCTGCCAAATCTCGTTGGCGTCACACTGGTAGAGGCTCTTGCACGCGCCGTCGAAGAAACCGCTGAAGCCCTGGGACTTTCCAGCCGTATTACTTTTACTGGCGAAGAGCGTCCACTGCCCAGTTATACGGAACGCCTGATCTATCGGGTTGCCCAGGAAGCGCTCGACCAGATGCAGCAACAGAGCAACGCGCGAAAACTGCGTTTCACCTTGAGCTATGCTCGTGACGAGATGCAGATGAGCATTGAAGATGACGGGGTAATGTCTCTTCCCAATACAGATGAGGAACAACCCTTACCCCATTTTCAAAATGACGGGGCCGCGACAAGCACTGTAGAAGAAGTGCCGCTGCCTCATTTCAAGGCCGAAGATCCGATGCTAATGTACCCCTATAATGCATTGCACCATCGCCTAGAACACCTGGGAGGCTCACTGGAAGTGACCTCCCAGGTTGAGCAGGGAACGCGCGTTCAGGTCCGCGTACCGTATAGCAACCCGAATGCAGCGGCAGTCTTGAATGGGACAGCAACAAATGCTCTAGCTCACACAGAAGAGATATCTGCGGCCGCTAAGATACGTGTGCTGGTGGTAGATGACCAGGCTGTCTCCCGCGCCGGATTGCGCCGCCTGCTCGAGAGCTATCCAGACCTGCAAGTGGTAGGAGAAGCGGCAGACGGTGTGCAAGCCGTCAGCGAAACACTGGAACTGGGGCCGCAGGTGGTGCTGTTGGATGCGAACCTGCCCAATGGGCAGAGTATGGAGGCGTTGAAGCAGATAAAGCAACTGAATCTCGATACACGGGTTTTACTGTTTGCCGCTCAGGATCGCGAGGGGTACCTGTACGAGACATTGCGGGCAGGAGCCGATGGCTATGTCCTCAAAGACATTGTTCCCGATGAACTGGCCCAGGCAGTACGCGTCGTTGCCAGTGGCGAAGTGCTGGTGCAATCGCAGTTGGCAGGCAGATTGCTCTCACGTTTTGGCAAGCAGGGTCGGGGAAGTGCGCCCTATGAAACATTGACTGCCCGCGAACAGGAGGTATTACGATTGCTGGCGCGTGGCCTGCGCAACAAAGAGATTGCTGCGCGGCTGGTGGTCAGCGAACGCACGGTGAATTTCCACCTGGCCAATATTTACCATAAGCTCAACGTCTCCGGTCGCACCGAGGCCCTGAGCAAAGCTCTAGAACAGGGATTGATTTCGGCGTGAGCTGACTAGGCGACCACCAGACTACTAGACCAGGCGACCACAAGTACCGGGCGACCACAAGGGATCGCCCCTACTATGGACGGATGGAATTGGGTTGGCATGGCGTAGCATTGCCGTTCAGGAGGCGTAACAAACTCATGCTGGAATGATGCCCGCGTGCCAGGTATCGATGGTGTGCTTGAGAATAGCGATATATCCTGCTTCGTTATTGCCGTCGCTGTTGGGCGCATATTTGGGGATGATCTGGTCAACGGTGACGCGGCCCCAATAGCCAACATAGAGATTGCGAATAAGCTTAAACCAGGCCTCAAAACTCTGCTCCCAGGTATTGAATATGGCGTATCCTCCATTCTCTTGCAGGCAGCGATACTCCGGCACACAGCGCATATTACTGAGAGAGAGGGTCACTCTTGCCACTCCAGTGGTACCGAATAAACTTTCGTGCATGAAAAAGGCCAGCGCATAGGCGGGGTCTAATCCATACTTCAGACCGTCATTGTAGAGCGCCTGCGCCTTTCCCGCGGCTGGAGAGTGGTAGTACGCGAGAACCCGGTTCATAAAATCAACCGTCAGTGAGGGTTTGCCTATTACAGAGTAGGGCCCAGGGTTGGTAGGAATGGGTTTTTTCAGTGGCAACGGTCCATTGCTGTTCTGCCAGGCGTTGACGGCCCCCAGGGTACCTCCCACTTGAATCGGGAAGACCTGGGCATTTGACGCAATGATGAGATTGGGTGGACCAGGACGTTGATACCAACCGGCAGAGATCAATACAATCGTAGCGATAACCACAACAACCATGGATATGACTATACGGCGTAACCAGGGGCTATGCTTTGCCAGGGGAACTTCTGCAAATTCATTGACTACAGTCATTGTCGTTGGCCGCTTTATAGGGAGCGGCCTTGTTTCTCGCTCTTGCGGGTCTTCAACAACTGGAAGCTGACGTGTAGCATTGGCGCGTAGGGGAATCGGAGTTTGAGCAGGCTCGGGTGAAATAACTTTTTTCGCAGCGTAGTTACCACTAGCCATCTAATATCTCCTCGCTTTGCTCGCTCCTCGATAATGAGGTTTCACAAAATAATCCGGATATCGATACATGCATTGAGGGCCGATAAATCGGCGGTGGGCACGATAAATCGGCCCCTACAGATGTCCCGATTACTTTGTTAATGACCATAATCGAGGGTCTACTTCCAAATATTAGAACACCTGACCTATTATAACACAGGTTGATTAACCTTACAAGCCATAACTGCCAGAGCAATCCCTATTTGTTGGTAGAACCATTTTGCGACACCCTGGCATAGAAAAACACATCTCTTTGTGGAAGACTATACCATCAAGCCAATTATACTGTCAACGTTACCACCCGATGGTGCCAGACAACATCAATTTCTGCGGTGTCCCTCCACGGCGGGGAAAACACCGCCGCTCCATTACCCAGACTGCGATAGAGTAGCCGGATAATGTATACTATAATTCCTACCAATTAAGTCAATTTATAACCCTTTAACAAAGGAGCACTATGGCCGAGCAACTCAACATTATTCTTGTTCCACATACACACTGGGATCGCGAATGGTATCAGACATTTCAGCAATTTCGTGTACGTCTCGTGCGTACTATTGATAAGTTGCTGGATATCTTAGACCGCGATAGCAATTTCAGCTATTTTATGCTCGACGGCCAGACCATTGTGCTCGACGATTACCTGGAGGTACAGTCTGAGCAGGAAGCGCATCTCAAGCAATATACTCGTGCCGGACGCATTAGCGTTGGCCCATGGTACGTTCAGCCAGACGAATTTCTGGTAAGCGGTGAGTCACTGATTCGTAACTTGCAAATGGGTATGCAGCGCGCAGCCGAGTTTGGTGAACCAATGCGCATCGGCTATGTCCCCGATTGTTTTGGTCATATTGCGCAGCTACCACAGATCCTGCAGGGGTTTGGCATAGATAACGCTGTTTTTTGGCGCGGCGTTGGCGCCGAGGCGAAGAAGAGTGAATTTCTGTGGGCCGCCCCCGACGGAACGCGTGTGCTGGTTATTCACCTTGCCGACCCACATGGCTACTCGAATGCGCGCATGATGCCGCACGCAGCGGATGAATTTGCCAAACGTGTCGAGTTCCTTTCAGCGCAGATATTGCCGAAGGCGACCACCAATACCCTCCTCTTTATGAATGGCTCTGACCACCTGGAGCCACAAGACAGGTTACCGGAAACAATCAAGGCAGCAAATGCGCTGCTGGCCCATATCAACCCGGAACACGAAAAAATTCTTGCGCATTTTGGACAGACGCCTCAGAACGGTAACAACAAACACCTGGGCGGCATACATGTACAGATAGGGTCACTGCCCCAATATGTTGAAGTCATCCGACGGCAGCACGGTTTGGAGCCTGAGACAAACGAGGGTAATGGGTATGCACAGGATGCACCGCTACAGGTGCTGACGGGCGAAATGCGAAGCAGCCAATTTTCGCATCTGCTCCCCTCCGTTCTCTCCACCCGCATGTGGATCAAGCAACAGAATAACGCGACGGAACACCTGTTGGAACACTGGGTAGAACCACTGACAGCGTGGGCGTGGAAGCTAGGAGCGGCCTATCCTGCCGGTTTAATTCGAGTAGCGTGGAAGTATCTTTTACAAAATCATCCCCATGATAGTATTTGTGGGTGTAGCCTTGACCAGGTGCACCGTGAAAATGCCGTGCGTTTCGCGCAAAGCCAGCAGGTTGCCGAAAGTATCATTGCCCAGGCAATGCAGAGTATTGCCGAAGCAGTGAATACACATGCTCCAGTTCAGGCGACGCACGCACATCATCAACCTATTCCTATTGTGGTGTTTAACCCCGCTCCTGGGCGGCGCGCAGAGATCGCCCAGGTAGTCATCTCCTTCCCCGGTTCGCTGCGCAATGCGGTAATCATCGACGAGCAGGGACAGCACATACCCTTTGCTGTCGTCAACCGCTGGCGGCAGGAGCTTGGCTCGGCACAACTAACGCGAGAGGCAACCGCGACAGCAGTGACGTTGATGGGCGCCAATACTCCCGGCGCCTTCATCCGCCTGGCAGAAAGCACGGCGGCAATGATGCTGGGGCAGCCTGAAGGAACCTACGAAATTATACGTGTGCATGTTGAAACAGAGCAGCAGCCGGGAGTTGCGCAGATCGAGGTCTTCGTCGCGCCGCGAGCGAGCGCTACCCCCAAAGACCATGACCTGCTTGCCTCGGAGCAGCAGGTACTGGCGATCTTGCAGCGCGAGGACATCCACTCGCTGAACGTGTCGGCCATAGACCAGGTGCGCGAAACAATCGAGTTTGTTGCCAGCGATCTCCCCGCGTATGGGCTCAAAACCTTCTGGGTATATCCACGAGGCTTCAAAGCCGAGGTAACTCCCGCGTTAACCAGCACGCTGACGGGTCAGGAGCGCCAGATTGAGAATGAATGGTACAGGGTAGAAGCCAGTGAGGAAGACGGATCACTGACGATTACCGATAAACTCACGGGCGCAATTTTCACAGGTCTCAATCGTTTTGTAGATGGTGGCGATGCCGGCGACCTGTATAACTATTGTCCACCAGCGGTGGACGTCCTGGTCAGTCAACCGAGCGAGCCGCCAAAGATCGAACTGGTCAGCGCAGGACCCGTCCGCGCGATATTGCGCATCAGTGGACGCTGGTCTTTACCAGTTGCCTGTACCACTAACCGCGCAGAACGCAGCTCGCGTACGAGCATTTGTACGATTGTCAGTGACGTAGCGCTTTCTCCTGGGATACGTCGCATCGATATACACACCAGCCTGGACAACAGGGTAAAAGACCATCGATTACGAGCGATTTTCCCTGTTCCAGTGCGGGTAGAGCATGTCGCAGCCGAGGGTACATTTGAAGTGCGAACGCGCCCGGCCGCCACAGCGCGACCAGCTGATATTGCTGATTGGGCAGAAGAACCCGTCAACACATTTCCGCAGAAACGCTTTGTCGATGTCAGCGATGGTACAACCGGCTTAGCAGTACTCAATCGCGGCTTGCCAGAGTATGAAATGCTTCAGGACGGGCCAGAAATTGGTCAAGGACAGATGGCAGTGGCGCTCACACTCCTACGCTGCGTGGAGTGGTTGTCGCGTGGAGACCTGTCCACCCGCCACGGCCACGCCGGTCCGATGGTGCATACGCCCGAGGGCCAATGCCTGGGACACCAGGAGTTTGATTATGCCCTGGTGCCACATAGCGGAGATTGGCAGGGGGAAGAAGCACGCGTGCTTCGCGAAGCGCAGGCCTTTACTATTCTGGTGCGAGCCATTGTAGCGCCGCTGCCGGACAGAGGTACGCAGCGGCACAAGGGAGGACCAACAGTAGAGATTGGGCAGTCACGAGAGACACTGCTGCCCTCGTGCGCAACATTGATCGAGGTTGAACCACGCGAACTCGTCGTCAGCGCGATCAAGAGGCAGAATGCGGGCAAAGGGTTGATTGTACGCGTATACAATCCTTTTTCCCACGCGGTCGAGGCCAGCATACGGCCAGGGGTTGATTCGAGCAAGGCCTTTGTGACAAACTTATTGGAGGAGGAGCAAGAACAACTCTTTTGGAACGGTGAAGCTGGGGAGCCTCTACACGTCGGTATACGGGCGGGGGAAATAAAGACGATACTGATTGATTGACGTCACAATAGTCCTATGTTGTTGCTGTTTTCTTATTGAGAACGTTTTAATGAGAGACACAATATTATGCATATCCTGAAAGGGGCGTTAGGCCTGCGATGACACATACACAAGTGACACATATTCTCACTACTATACTTACGACAGGACCAGCAGTAACACCGACGGCTGGTCCCAGTCCCACGGCGACGGCAACGACTACTTCCTCGGGCGGATCTGCCCTGACTGCTATTGTAAACTACCTGGGAATCTTTATTGGCTTTTTTGTCGCCTTTCTCGTTATATTCTGGCTCAGCCTGATCATCTGGACTTTCCGCGACATCCGTTCGCGGACGCAGGACCTCTTATCGCAAATACTGGCGACGTTATTGGTCACAGTCTTTTTTATCGGCGGCCTATTCATCTACCTGATTTTACGCCCCCGGCAAACCCTTGCAGAAATTTATGAGCGGCAGTTAGAGGAAGAATCGTTGCTGGCGGAGATGACCGAGCGCCAGACCTGCACCAATTGTCACGCACGTGTCGAATCGGATTTCCAGGTGTGCCCATCCTGTGGTCAAAAACTGAAGCGGCCATGCCCCAAGTGCGAGCGCCTGCTCGAGTTGCGCTGGACTTTCTGCCCATATTGCGCCACCAATCTTGTCGGCGTCCCAATGCAGAGTATGGCTGGAATGCCAGGCATGCCAGCTATGCAGGGAATGCAAGGTATACCTCCCGCGAATCCGGGTGTCCCCATGAGCGGCCCAAGGTATTAGGTAGAGAAGATGTGAGGTGCATTGGCAGGGTTTTAATCTCTGCCAATGCACCTCACATCTTCTTTTTTCAAAGCAAAATGAGGGGGCTTCAGCATTTCCTTTATCGCCCAAATGTGATATAATGAAGCGTCAGAAAATGTGGCGCTTTTGCCACATTTTCCCTATGCTAAAAGAACAATTTTATCAAGAACGCTCCTCTTTGATCACACAATAATCACCGAAGCTCAGCTTCACTAAATCTTGCAAAAGGTGCAGGCTACTATGGCAAAAACGAGAGAATCGATTACGACAGAGCAATTTTCAACCGATGAACATCAAGCTCTACCTGGCAATGGCACACATAGAAATGGCAACGGCAAACTGAATGGGAATGGGGATGGGAATGGCGGCGAAAATGGCTACGGAGAGCAAAATATCCAGATTCTCGAGGGTTTAGAGGCTGTACGCGTGCGTCCTGGTATGTACATTGGCGCAACCGACCAGCGCGGCCTACACCATCTGATTTATGAAGTCGTCGATAACAGCATTGACGAAGTAATGGCAGGGTATGCCGATACCGTCACCGTCACCATCCACGCCGACAGCTCAGTAACGATAGAAGATAATGGACGCGGCATCCCGGTAGAGGAGCATCACCAACGCCCCGGGATCTCCACGCTTGAAGTTGTGATGACCATTCTGCATGCAGGAGGCAAGTTTGGCGGCGGCGGGTACCAGATCAGTAGCGGACTGCACGGCGTGGGCGTCTCTGTAGTCAACGCGCTCTCCGAGTGGTGCCAGGTCGATGTCAAACGCGAGGGCATTCTCTATCGCCAGCGCTACGAACGGGGTATAGCCGTCACGCCTCTCATGGATGTGGACCTCGTTGAAGAGGACGATACAGGTACCATCACCTCCTTCTTACCTGACCTGATGGTGATGGAGACGCGCGACTACAGCTTTGAAGTGCTGGCGCAGCGTTTTCGCGAGATGGCCTATCTCAATCGCGGCCTGACCATTGCGCTTTATGACGAGCGCAGCGACCGTGAAGCGACCTTCTACTTTGAGGGCGGGCTAGTCTCCTTTGTGCGCTACCTGAACAAGAATCGTGGCCGCATCCAGTCTCGCCCGGTTAGCACCGATCGCACGATCGACGACGTGAAAGTCGAGCTGGCTGTCCAATACAACGATAGCTGGACCACCACCGAATTTTCCTTTGCCAACGGCATCAACACGGCTGACGGTGGTATGCACATCACCGGGTTCCGCAGCGCGCTGACACGCTCTCTGAACGACTATGCCCGCAAAATGAATTTCCTCAAGGAGAAAGATAACAATCTCACGGGCGATGACGTGCGCCAGGGCCTGACGGCAGTGGTCAGCGTCAAGATGCCCAACCCTCAATTTGAGGCGCAGACAAAAGCCAAGTTGAATAACGCGGAAGTCCGCCCCATCGTTGAGACGGTCACGGCGGAAATGCTCACCAAGTACCTGGAGGAGACACCCAGCGAGGCGAAATTCATCATTGAGAAATGCCTGACCTCCGCGAGAGCCCGTGAGGCGGCGCGCGCCGCCCGCGATCTGATCCAGCGCAAGAACGCCCTGGACACCACGCTGCCCGGCAAGCTCGCCGACTGTTCCGAGAAACACGCCGACCGCTGCGAACTGTATCTTGTGGAGGGGGATTCGGCTGGTGGCAGCGCAAAACAGGGACGCGACCGCCACTTCCAGGCTATCCTGCCACTGCGCGGTAAGATACTGAATGTGGAGCGTGCGCGTCTCGACAAAATGCTGGAAAACCAGGAAATCAAGAACATTATTACCGCCACCGGGGTCGGTATCGGCGATCAATTTAACATGGCGAAACTGCGCTACGGGCGCATTGTCATCATGTGCGACGCCGACGTTGACGGCGCTCACATTCGCACCCTGCTGCTGACCTTCTTCTTCCGCTACATGGAGCCGCTCATTACCGGAGGGCACCTCTATATAGCGCAGCCACCTCTTTACCATATTCGCAGGGGGAAACAGGTGCTTTACGTCTATACCGAAGAAGAGCGCGATGCTTTGATCGAGCAGTACAAAGCCGAGCACAACGGCAAAGAGCCAGAAGTGGGCAGGTATAAGGGTCTGGGAGAAATGAACCCCGAGACGCTGTGGGATACGACAATGGATCCCGAAAAGAGGACGATTCTCCGGGTAGACATCGAGGAAGCAGTCGAGGCTGATAAGATTTTCAATATGCTGATGGGCGACGAGGTCGCTCCGAGGAAGCGCTTTATTGAGAGTCATGCTAAGAGTGCGAATTTGGATGTGTAGGGGTGTAGGTTGTGTAGGATTTCGTAAATCTTGAGACTGTGACCATAGACTTTGAGACAGAAAAAGGACGTAAATGTTGAGACCAGCCTACTTACATCATTAATATAAGGGTCACCCCACGGTTTGAGCAACAAGATATCACTTTCAAGTGAAACGGTGCTGAATCATGCTTCACTCCATGTGCGGAATCTCGCACCGAGACGGAACTTCTCCATTATTATCACCTGCAAGCTATGTGAGCAATTGGCTTGTGAAATTGCTTGGTACCTTACAGACTGCTGGTTATAATTCTGCTGCGCAACTCATGGTAATTTCCATTAAGTGGCCCCAGTGGCCAAGCTATCCTGCAAAGCTCACCCCGTCTCCTTCAGGAATAGACACCTTAGCTATCAATCACAAACTTAAGCTGGTCAAAGCTTGATATTTATTCAGTGGATGAGAGGAATTTCGAAGCACTTCATCTACAGAATAATTGAAAAATTCACCATCAGACTGGATATGAGGCTCAGAGTTCTACAATTTACACCCTGAGCAAATCCCAACTAGTGATGCCATTGAGCAAAGACCGGAGCAACGGCTGTCACTGCCTGAGCCACGTCTGGGACGGATCTCAAGGCCGTCACTAATCCATCGCCCAATACTTTGAGTAACGTCTTATTCGGTTTAGGCTTAGCTGCTTCCTCACCAATATGGGTAATGACTTCAACTTGCTCCTGTTTATCACTATCAAACAGAACTTCACTGGCCATCACAGCCTCTTTGAGTGTATTGAGCGCTTCCGCCAGTTCAGTCTGACCATTACTATTGAGGTCAGCAATAATAGTTTTAAATTTGCCAATAAATAGCTGCCCACTGACGTTGGAAATATCGCCGATCTGGTTGCGAATCTGGTCACCCATAATCAACTCCTTTACATGAAAAACGAGCGAAGAATCCTCTTGCAACTTCTGCTCTTTTATTTTTACCGATGATCCTGATACTATTGGCCAGCCCTGTTCAAGATAAGCACAGATCAGAGGATGAACGAATATCTGGTGATCTTCTTCGACAATCATTCCCCAGGACACTAGTTTTTTCCAATGCCCCTCTAAAGCCCATTCTTCCATCCCAATAAACTTCGCAAATGATCGCTTGCCGCGAAAATAAGAAGCCTTCTTCAATGATTGCAGAATGTTTCGTTTATAATAGTCAACCTCGGAAAGGTGAGACTGAATGGTCTGCTCCAAACCTTTGAGATGTATTTCGCGTTGCTCTTTTTCTCGTTGCAGCTGAAGCTCACGTTGCCGTTGTTGCTCCTCCTCCTTTTCAATAGCTCGTTTGATTTTGGTCTTCAAATTGAGACTCTCAACATTCGATGGAGCCAACCTTAGTGCCTGTTCTATCATCTGAGAGGCATCCAGATACTGTTTTCTTCTGAAATAAATAACCGAAAGATTGTGGTAAGCAGCGTAATCTTCTTCTTGAGCTAGGTATTCTCTATATCGATTTTCAGCAATATTTTGATAAGACCAAGAAGTAAGGTCTGTCGCATAATAAGCGCACTCCCAGAGTTCCTGCCTGGTCATCACTGAGAGACGACTCAGAAATCGCTCACAAAGATCGACCATCTCAGAATACATCTTCCATTCGATCAGGAGCTGCTTCCAAGTGCATCGGTAGAATCGAAGGTGGAACTGCTCCAACCCGGAGGGTACAACACGTTCAATCTGCCTCATAAGTGCCTGCTGCACTAGGTTACGTTGTATGGAGGATAGTCCGGCAAGCTGTTCATCTCCAAGATCTGCTGCTACTGGCAACCAGAGATCTTTCTTTTTTCGCGCCTGCACTCTCGTGATTTCTACTGACAGCCAGCAAAGGAAGCCTTCTTCCAGGACGCAAGGCTGCAATAGAGGAACAGCTCTCATCGCCGTACCTGCTTCTGCCTGCAGACACACTCCATGTGCTAATAGCCATTCCCAGTCCTCTTGCAGTTAACGCAATTGATGCTCGTCATTTTTCACATACGGAAGCAACGCTGACCAATGCGCGACCGGGTAGAGCTCCAAAAGGCAGAGGAGACATTTCTGGCTGTCGGAAAGAAGAGACCATAGGTGCGTTCGCTCCTGAGAGGAAGCGCGGAATTGCTCTTGTTGTTGACGTGCTTGCTCTCGCTCCTCGTATTCGCGTTTGAGACGGCTGTTTCCATTCACGATGAGTTCGTCATCGGGAGCCAAAGCCATGGCCCTGTTAGAAAGGGCCATGGCCTCCTGGAAAAGCCTCTGCTCTTCAAGAAGTAAGGAAAGATTGTGCAATGTGTCTGCGTGGTCAGGGCAATGCTCTAGATAGCTTCGATATGCGTGTATGGCTTCGTCTGCGTTCCCAAGCTCGCTGGAACTGTAAGCATAATCCCATAGTTCGTTGTCAACATCGGCATCTGGTGAGGCTTTCATCAAAAGCGCGGTGATGTCAACGATCTCTTGGTGCATGTCAATTGCGAAGAGAATCTGATGCCAGAATGAGCGGTAAAACGGAATAAAGATGGCCTTGATCACGTCAGTTTCCTGGTGCGCTTGCAGCAACTTCCACGCTATTTCATGGCACTCTCGGCCTACCTCAGCTGACATGCCATGTGTTTCCTGCGCTGCTTCATCGTCCTCCTCCATTTCATAATTGATGGAGAACCTTGCTGTATAAGACTGAAACTCCCACTGTTGTTTATACCACTGGCCACTTGTGCTTTCATCTGCGTCTTCACCTACAGGAGGAAAGGGCTGATAGGTTTTCAAGGTAATAAACTGCCAGAGGCAGTACATGAGATGGTGTTTGACAGCAAGAGGAACATCACTTGTACTCAGATAATGATACGAGAGGTCCTGGCTTATATGCGGATGTTCAAACCACTGTGCTGCCTGCAGCAACAACTTTGTCTGGATATCACCGAGCTCATCTGATCGATGATCTGCGTGATATTTATAGAGGAGGTAGCTCAATTGGCCTTTCAGGGAGAGTTCTATCCCCCGTTCTTCGGCAAGCAGTGCCTCACAGACGTCTTTCATGCAAGCAGAAAGGCTCTCATTACCGATATAGACCCAGTCGGTATCTGTCCCAATGGCAACTGGCGCATGGAATACAGCATCACTGCACTGAAAGACATTTGGGTTGGCAAACCAGATATGCGCTCCCTGCGCCGCCGCGGCTATTGCTTTACTCATCTGATGCTGAGTAAGCCAAGCCGCGGCGATGCTGAAGAAGCCAATGAAGATGGCTATAAAATCGCATGATTGTGTTTCCTGTTCATAATAGGAGATGGCCTCGTCTATTTTACCAAAGGCCAGATAAAGGTCTCCCTTAACTTTCGCCAAGCCTGGACCATGGCAGTGGTATGGACTCTTGTGCATACTCTCTGTGAGGGCAAGTGCTTTTTCAAACAGACCAGCCTTCTGCGAGGATCTGAATGCGCAAGCTATCGCCTTTTGAGGCGGATCAGGTACTGCGAGGAGAGGCGTCACCACCGTGAGTGCACCCTCATAGTTGCATAGGGGGTAAAGCAAATGATAACTGAACCTGAGCCGCACTTCCTCCACATTTGGGTAGCGAGCAAAGGCTTCCTGGAGCAGCGTTGTTCTTTCGTCGTCATGATCACCATGACGCATGAGGTCATCAAGCCAGAGGAATGCTTCAAAGGGGCATGCAGGGAGCACACAGGCTTTTAGTAAAAGATCCAGGATGGATACCTTTTCCTCTGCATCGAGGCGGTAATCATCACGGTTTTTCTGTTGCGCGAGCGCTAACCAGTAGTAACTGTATCCACGTTCTTCCATTTGAAGCGATGCACATAGATGTTCTTTCGCCTGGTCCCACTCTTCTAGATTCAGATAGGCCATTCCAATCAAGGACAAATCATGTGCTGTCTTCTCCTGTATCACAAGCCAGGCCTTTGCTGCCTCCCTGAAGTCTCCTAGTCGAAAAAAGCATTGTCCGAGCAATCGCTTCTTTTCATCTGAAGGAGTTGTTCGAATGTGCGTGCGAAGAAGACGAACTGCTTCCTGAAGGTTGCCCTTCTCGATGAGTTGTTCCGGCTTAATTTCAAGATGAATAGCGCGTGAACGAGTCGGGCTTTTCCTACTACGACTTGTCGTTTGATGAGAATGCTGTTGCTGTTTTCGTGGCTTTCTCATGTAAAATCATCACACAACCTTTCAATCGCAGTCATATGAGGCTATCATAGAGTTTGTGTGGAATAACGTCAAGAGTATTCAATATATTTTTCTCATCAGTCATTATATTGGTTGTGTTCCAAAAAAATCTTTGGGAAATGCAGAGGACATGAAGAGATGCTGCACATTTAGATTAGGCAGCTCCTCCAAACAGACTGGCGATGAACATCATATGATTCGAAATAATTCTTTTGCCTACGACATGCAACTGACCCTTTTTGATCATGTTCATCATTTTAAAGCCTTACAAGGTTTGCCACGCGGTCTCGAACGAAAAAAAGCCCATCCCGAACTTGACCAGATGTTTCACGAAGCGATGATCTTGCTCGACGACATTGTTGAGGTATTTACTTTGACGCAGTTCGCAAAGGCTGGCATGATCTCTTCTACTTTCAGTTCTTTATAAAGCTTTGGGATAGGCCACGTTTTTATAAACTGTAATGGCTCGAGGAGTGGTGGTATGGGGCGCAGCAAGAGCTTTCGGGAAGAATCGCTTAGCCGCTTGAGCATCTCTTATGGGGTGAGCAAAAATTCCAGGGTGTTCCCCTGAGAATCCACAGCACGATAGAGATACGTCCACACCTTCTTCACTTTGATGTAGGTCTCTCGACGCGCCACGGGTCATTCTTCGCATTGATATGGGGTCGGCAGCGCTTCTCTATCTCTGAGACGTAGTGTTGCACCCAACGGTAGATCGTGGTTTGATCGACATGCAAGCCGCGCTCGAGCATCATCTCCTCCAGGTCTCGGTAACTTAGTGGACATCGCAGGTACCAACGGACACAGCAAAATAATCTCAGCTTAAAATGACGCCATTTGAACGGGTGGAAATATCCATAAAGCAGATTCCTCTCAGCAGAATAACCCCGAGTTTACAGGACAGGCTTCATTGTTGCAACACTACCGTTTACTAAGTGTCTCCATAGTTGTAACATAGTACAGGTCTTTAAACATCCGCGTGACCGGGTTATAGGCCATGTCTGAACTACGTTGGAGTTTTCCCATGCCGAGTCCCTTTTCTCTGGCAGCTTTTTTTACGCGTAAACAAACTGCCATAGGCGACTACACCCATCTATACTTGACAAGATTGTAAAAGTCTTTGCTTTTTCGCAACACTAACCAGCTACCATTCCACATGAAATTTGGGCTAGTGATGTCAATCATTGTAATATTGAGGGATGAACTTCTAATTCTCGAATCTAGATTGATCTCCAAATTAATATTCCCCTTATCAACAATTTCTCAGCCTTATCTGCTCATTCGACCGCATGCAATCACCCTCTCCTTATACAGTAAACTAAGAACAAGCCCTCTCGACACAGGGCTGGAACAAGGGTAGACTTGTTCTATACAACTGTTGAACGCGCCAGGGAAAGTCTTCCTCCTCCACCCGGCTCGACCGATTGAGAAAGCTCGCACTTCCCCGGCGCTGTTCCTGAGCGGAACCGATCATGAGAGAGTCGCGCTTCGAGCGCCACAGTATAAGGGCACGCGTGCTCAGGAACCATGTGTGCAGAGAGGAGCGTTTCTTCTTATGTGGTATGCCGGTATTGACTGGGCGAACGAGCATCATGACTCCCTGGTCATTGATGAAAAGGGCGGTCAGGTCGGTACACTTCGTGTCGATCACAGCCCACAAGGAATAAGCAGACTGAACACGTTCTTGGAACAGATCATTGGTGCTGAGTCGAAAGAACAGATGGCTTGCATCATCGAGACGACCCATGGGTTGTTGATTGCTCACCTGTTGGAAGCAGGCTGGCCAGTCTATCCGGTCAATCCGCGCACCGTTGATCGTCGGCGAGCTGCATCGGGAGCCAAGACGGATACGATTGATGCCTACTTGCTTGCCAAGACAGGACGTGCAGACCTGGCCGATTTGCACCGCCTCACCCCAGACAGCGAGAAGATTGCAGAGCTCAAACTGCTCACGCGCGATCAAGATGCCTTGATCCAGATGCAAACGCGCCTGGTCAATCAGCTCACCGCCTGCCTCAAAGCCTATTACCCGGTGGCCCTGGAGCTGTTTGCGAAACTGCAGCAAAAGAGCACCTTGCGCTTCTTGCAAACCTACCCAACTCCACAGGCAGCGATGGCAGTTTCGGCAGAACAGATCCAGGAGGTACTCAGGCAAGCCAAGCATTCCAATCCGACGCCCGTGGCTGTCAAGATTTTCGAGCGGCTGCACCAGCCACATTTGCAGGCCGATGCCGTGATCACTCGCACCAAATCGCGTTTGATGCTGGTGAGTCAACTGGTGCCGCTGATCGAGCAAATTGCTCAGTACGACAAGGAGATTGAGACCCTTTTTTTGACTCATGAGGACCATGAAATCTTTGCGAGCTTGCCGCGTGCAGGCAAACGTCTGGCTCCGCGACTGTTGGCGGAAATCGGTGATGATCGCAAGCGCTATCAGGATGCCAGCAGTCTGCAAGCTCTGGGGGGAACCTCGCCCGTGCTGTTTCAAAGCGGGATGTACTCCAAGGCGCATCGACGGCTGGGCTGCATCAAACCGTTGCGCAATGCGCTGCACCAATTTGCCTGGCAGACCACTCAAAGCGAGCCGTGGGCCATGCAGTATTACCAACGCAAGCGCGCTGAAGGCAAAAGTCATACGGTCGCCGTACGAGCACTGGCCAATGTGTGGGTCAGGATCATCTTTGCCATGTGGTTCCATCATCGCTGCTATGAGGCGACCACCTTTGAGATCGCACAGCAGCAGCATGCACGCAGAGCGGCCTAGCAGTTGCTGATCAGGCTTCTTCATTTCAAGACGAGCAAAAAAACCTTCTATTTTTTTGCTTTCAACTCGGTATGTCCATTTCAGACCACGCAAGCGAGCGGCTGTCAAGGGAAGCGAAGCGGCTTGACAGCCGTAAGCGGCGTGGTACACTCCTTCATACCGTGTTGAAGGCATCGCTCTTTCCCTCGCTTTCATCGGTTTTTTCTCTTGTTCCAAATTGCTCCAAAAAAGACTTGACATAGAGAGTCTTTCTCTTATATTGGCAACAAGCATATATCCACTCCAAGCATGTGAGCTTGCTATTGAGTAATGCTCACCAATCATCTCGATCTCACCCATGCCGACAACTCAAATTATATAGCATTTTCAATAGATTACAAAATTATTACTCAATTTATATATCACAAAAAGGTATATAGAAAGTAAGCTAACGTCATGCGTGAATATCTTGATCTTCCGACTATACCCGAGTACGTCTCCATTAAAGAAGCAGCCAAATTGCTTGGAGTCTCTGACAAGAGAGTCTACGCCTATGTTGAGGATGGAAGGCTCCCTGCAGTACGCGCTGCCCATGTCATTATGATACCAATAGAGGAAGTCAAGAAATTTAAACCCAAAATCCCCGGTCGCCCCCGTAAAAATACTCCTGCTTGGCGCACCTCTCCCGAAGATAACATGCTGCTGACAACCTCTGTATTTGTGTCTGTACCAATTGATCAGCGAGAGAGGTTACAGCGAAGGTTTGAGGAGTTAAAGCAAGAGAGGGAGCAAGTTTTCCCTGGGACAGTAGCCCGCTACATCATATGGAGCACGACCCATCCTGGTATGTTGGAAATTCTGCTCATTTGGAGAAGTACAACTATGCCAGATGAGACTGATTGGGTGAAGGCATTAGATCAATTTCAGCGGGCGCTGGCTGATGTGCTGGATTGGAGTACTACTCAGTACAACAACGGAGAGGTATTGATGCATACATGAGGCATGAAGTAAGAGGAAGTCGGGTATGAGAGCAGATACACAACAGATTAAAAAATTTCTGAAAGTCTGTGATTTGCGAGAAATATTTAAAGAGGAACTTGGCACTCTACAGGTCGCTTGAAAATTTAGATGCGATTGTACTGACTAGTTTGGGCCAATTTAGGTATTTGAACTGAAAGGTGGTATAATGCTATGCCAACACCTTCAATGCGCAGAAGAAGTAATTCTGCCTGGGTACGGTTTATCGTCCCTGCCATCCTGTCCGCGCTACTTTTGCTCTTAATTATCTTTACCGTACTTCTTGTTTTAGGCAATCTCAAGATCATATATTGGCCCGATAATTTAAATAAAGTTTTTATTTCGATTATTGTCCCTACCCTGGGTGTCATTATTGCTTTAGCTCAATGGTTACATTCCATTACTTCTGGGAAGAAAGAGGAACAGAGCAATATTCAGAAGCAAGATGTTATATTACCAGCCTCCATTATTTCCGTAGCACCACTGAATCCAGCCAGCACACCAGGAATGCAAAATGCAGAGCATGGGAAAAGTATCACCACGAGTATCGCTCCACAAGATGAGGGGGAGGAGCAGGTGGATATGGGAGAAGCTCCACACGTCGAACATTTCTACGGACGTGTGGATGAACTTGCGACAGTAAAGCGTTGGATTGTGGACGAGCATTCTCGTTTAGTCTCGATTATCGGCGTGGGCGGTATTGGTAAGACCAGCCTGGTCGCGAAGTTGATTGATCAAGAGCAGCGTATTTTTAGTGCAGTCTTCTGGCGTTCTCTACTGAATGCGCCCCCACTCGAACGCATCTTACAGGAATGTCTACAATTTTTGACCCGAACGCAACAGATTCAGATTCCCCGGGACAGGGAAGAGCAGATGCGCTTGCTTGTTGCACAACTTCGGAAAAGGCGCTGCCTCATCGTTTTGGATAATGCCGAAGCAATCTTAAAAAGCGGTAGCAGCACGGCAGAGTACAAAGATGGCTACGAGGGGTATGGCAATCTCTTTCGACTCCTGGGAGAGGCCAGGCATCAGAGTTGTCTGCTGGTGACAAGCCGCGAGCAGCCGAAGGAGATTGCATGGCTGGAAGGAGAGGGAACGTCTGTCCACACCTATCGTTTGGGAGGATTGAAAGTAGACGATGCTCGGGTCATATTACAGAGGAAAGGCTTATCAGGAGAAGAAAGCTCCTGGAAGGTTCTGGTAGAACATTTTTCTGGTAATCCAATGATGTTAATGATTGCTTCACCTGCAATTCGTGAAAGTTATCGTGGGCTCATCTCAAAGTATCTAGTAGAGGTGGGCGATGTTTCACTGAATGAGTATCCTGACCTGCGTGCATTATTAGATAGCCAATTTGAACGTTTATCGTTCCTGGAACAACAGGTAATCTACTGGTTAGCTATCGAGCGCGAAGCGGTATCTTTGCAGGATCTACGTGATAATGTCGTTCAACCTGTGTCCAAAGGGAGAATGTTGATGGCCTTGGAAGCCTTACAACGCCGTTCATGGATTGAGCGGAGCGTAGCGGGGAGATTTACTCTGCAACCCGCCATGATGGATGCTGTCACTGAGCGCTTCAATGAACTCGTTGTACAAGAAATTATCGCAGACAACCCAGAACTCTTTGCCAGCCATGCTCTACTCAAGGCTCAGGCAAAAGATTATATTCGTAAGAGCCAGTTCCAATTGATCCTGAATGTCATTGCGCAAAGGCTCTTCACCGTGCTGGGCCGAAGTAATCTTGAAGAAAAGTTTCGGCAAAGACTCGTTGCGCTGCGCAATCTACCAGAACCACAGAACAACTACGAAGCTGGAAATATCCTGAATCTGCTGGTTCAGACTGGCTATAATCTGCGTAGCGCTGATTTCTCGCGTCTGGTGGTCCGGCAAGCTGACCTGCAAGAGGCGAAATTGCCTGAGGTCAATTTCGCCCATGCCGATCTGACTACATCGATGTTTACAGATACATTCGGAAGTATTCTTTCTGTAGCCTTGAGCCCACATGGAGAACTGCTGGCAGCAGGAACGGCGACGGGGGAGATCCGACTCTGGCATGCTGCAAGTGGTCTCCTACTGCAAACCTTCTCCTCGGTGGCCTTCAGCCCTGATGGCAAAACCCTTGCCAGTGGGAGCGATGATCGAGCGGTACGTCTGTGGGAGGTGAGTAGCGGCCAGTCTCTCAACATCTTGCAAGGTCACACTAACGCGGTCTCCTCGGTGGCCTTCAGCCCTGATGGCAAAACCCTTGCCAGCAGCAGTTTTGACCAGACGGTGCGTCTGTGGGAGGTGAGTAGTGGCCAGTGTCTCAACATCCTGCAAGAACATGCCAGCATGGTCAGATCGGTGGCCTTCAGCCCTGATGGTAAGACCCTTGCCAGTGGGAGTAGTGATCAGACCGTGCGCTTGTGGGAGGTGAGTAGTGGTCGATGTCTCAGCACTCTCCACGCCAATGCGGTCAGGGCGGTGGCCTTCAGTCCCGATGGCAAAACCCTTGCCAGTGGGAGTAGTGACCAGACCGTGCGCCTATGGGAGGCAAGCAATGGTCAGTGTCTCAACACCCTGCGCGGCCATAGCCACTGGATCACCTCGGTGGCTTTCAGTCCCGATGGGAAGAGCCTGGCCAGCGGCAGCTATGATGGAGGAATTAACCTCTGGGATAGGCAGACCGGTGTGTGCCTGCAGACGTTGAGGAGCGACAGACCTTACGAACGCATGGATATTACACAGGTGAAAGGATTAACAGAGGCCCAAAAAGCCACACTCAGGTTATTGGGAGCAATTGAAGAAGTGCAAAAAAATCTATATTTAGAAGTCGTGTGATATAGTTTAAATAGAAAGTAAGTATCCACAGGAAGGTACTTTTCACGATGGGAAACGAAAAAACAATTGAAAGCCATGTAGAACAAACCAGCCACATGAATGATGATGCGGGATCAGCAATTTCGCGGCGTCAATTTTCGCTGGGATTGTCTGGAATCTTGCTCACCGGGGCCTTATTGGTGTCATCGGAGCACAACACTTTGAGAGCTCTCGCTGCTAAAATCTCCAGCTTGCCCACTCAGTCAGGGCCGCAGAAATTGACGCCCCATGCCTTCAACCAACCTCAATATGTCCTGTCCGGTACAATAGCCAGTGTCTGGTCGCCCGATAGTCGGTATATCGCTGCGTTCCACGAGAATATAATAACACTCTATAATGCCAGCACTGGCAAGAGTGAATTGACCTATAGTAAGCATACAGACGAGATATTGACTGTGAAATGGTCTGCAGATAGTCAGTATCTGGCATCTAGCGGTTTTGATCATGTCGTGCATGTGTGGGATGCAATGTTGGGCCAGACGGTGACAATGTATAAGGGGCACGCCGCTATTGTGAGGGATATAGCCTGGTCCCCCAATCAACAATATCTCGCATCTACTGGGTATGATAAGACAGTTCAGGTGTGGGAGGCTCTCACTGGTATGATGGTGGTAACCTATTCTGGCCATGCAGCAGAAATACAGGCACTCACGTGGTCGCCGGATAGCAGACTCATTGCATCAACAGATCTACAGAATAAAACGATGGTCTGGCGTGTAATTTAGGATTCGATATGGCATCAGATCTTTTGAGAAATTGACTGCAACTGCAATGAAGAGGTTGTTCTGCATTGGCGAAGGTGTCCCCAAGCTTCATACAAAGATTGGGGACGCCTGACTAGGCGAACGCAAATTCACTCTCGATTTCACCTTGTGCCGACGTTTTACAGGAGAAACTTTCGTAGCAGAAATAAAGTGCTGGACAGCATATCAGAATTACCACTATTTACCATTAGTGAACAGTACACAGTTGCGAAAAATTAAAAACCGAGCTTTCCAAGAATTCTTAAGCCTTGCCAAAGTCCCAGCGACATTCGAGATTAGTGTGAAAAGTCGATCTTCTCCTGAATCAGCCAGTCAGCCTTTTCCCGAACTAGTTAAAGAGGCCATCCTTATCTGGACAGCGACTATGGTCAGCGGACGTAACAAGGTCTACGAATTTATTACTGAGGCTCGTTTCGAGCAAAGCCAAAGCCTGCTGGGAATGGTAGGCAAAGGTGAGCAGAGCGGGGCTGGCGTACTAGCCCCGCTCTGCTCACCTTCATTCAATGCAGGCGACGAAGTCGCAATGTGTCATCAAAAACATCAACATATGAAAGGATAGCAACATGGCTAACAGCTACAACTTCAACGGCCTAGGCATTGGCTTAGGCAACTTATCACGCCTCTCCAATGCAAAAACACGCTCTATCAGCGCAGAGAACTTCACAGGCGAAAAAGGCCGGGGAGGTATGGCAACCGAAGGAACAGGCGCAAAGGCAGCTCGCGACCTTGGGCAAGGCTGGAAAATCTCTCCCTCCATTGTGATTGCTCCACATAGCATCGTCACCCTGGCAGACATCCAGGGACCGGGCGCTATCCAACACATCTGGCTGACCACCTTCCCAACCAACTGGCGCAGACTCATCTTGCGAGCATACTGGGACCGCGAGGCGTACCCCTCAATCGAAACCCCCTACGGCGACTTCTTCGCGCAGGGCTGGTGCGAACGTGCCAACGTAAACTCGCTGCCCATCGCAGTGAACCCAGCAGGCGGCTTCAACTCATACTGGGAGATGCCATTCCGTCAGCACGCACGTCTCACCATCGAAAACCTGGGTACAGAAGAGATCATCCTCTACTACCAGATCAGCTACACCCTGACCGATATTCCTGCAGATGTCGCCTATTTCCACGCACATTGGCGGCGCAGCAACCCGCTGGGCTATAAAGAAGTACACACCCTTTTAGACAACATAAAAGGCAAAGGTCACTACGTTGGTACATACATCGCATGGCAAACCAACAGCAGCGGCTGGTGGGGCGAAGGCGAGATCAAATTTTACCTGGACGGAGATAAAGATTTCCCCACCATCTGTGGCACCGGCACAGAAGATTATTTCGGAGGAGCATGGGACTTTGAGCAACCTGTGGGTGAATACTGCCCCTTTTCAACAGCATTTCTAGGGCTACCCCAGATCATTAGACCGGACGGCTTATATCACAGTCAGCAGCGTTTCGGCATGTATCGCTGGCACATCATGGACCCGATTCGCTTTGAAGAAGACCTGCGTGTAACCATCCAGGCCCTCAGCTGGCGCAGTGGTAATCGCTACTTGCCACTACAAGATGATATCGCCTCAACCTCATTCTGGTATCAAACAGAACCACACATCCCACACCCCCCATTACCCGACATAGACGAGTTAGAGGTATCATAGAGTCGCTCTCGTTGAGAGGAGGTGAGCTCGCGATCTAACACATTATGGGATACCTTCACGTGATAGCTTTGGACAGGTATTTACACGTATTGATCCAAGCAGTCAGTTGTGGTGCAAAAATGATGGAGGTCCTGTAGACTTGGGGGTTTCCTGTAGACTTGGGGGTTTTCTGATGATGGAGAGGAACCAACTTCATGGACAATTGCTCCCCGTTCAAATGGCGTCACTTCAAAGCCGAGATGATTTTGCTCAGTGTTCGCTGGTATCTGCAGTATCCGCTCAGCTACCGAGACCTGGAGGAGATGGTAATCGAGCGAGGATTGCACATCGATCACATCACGATCTATCGTTGGGTACAACACTACACACCAGAACTGGAAAATCGTTGCCGATTCCATCTCAGAGAGACGAATGACTCGTGGTGCGTTGATGAGACCTATGTGAAAGTGAAAAAGGTGTGGATGTACCTCTATCGCGCTGTCGATTCTCAGGGGAACACCCTGGAATTTCTGTTCAGTCCCTGTACAGGCTACTTGGTGCATCCGTTCTTTTTAAGGGGAAGGGAAAAGATCTGCAGGCAGCAGTGAGACAGTAGCCACTTTTGTGAGTCATTAAAAAACCTATAGATCTGTGCCCTCGACTACTCTCTTAGTAGGACAGTCCCAAGATTTACGGTAAAACACTAAAAGCAGCAAATAGGATGGTCTCAACAAATACGTATCTACCATAGGGTAGTCTCAAGATTTACGGCGTACAGTCTCAACATATTCGCAAAAAAGGCCTGTTTTCGATCTCTCTAGTCTCAAGATGTACGAAATCCTACATTGTTGCTTATTGTCACACATATTTGGCGGGCTAATTTTCTACGTACGCAGGCAGCATCACACTGATCTCTGGATTATCAAGCAGTTCTGCCGTACCCTCAACGATGACCACATCTTCTCCCTGTTTCGTATCATCTAAGGCCAGGGTGACACGCGCATTTGTGCGCAGGTTCCGTATTTTCTGCTTCTGCGGCTGGCTGAAAATGAGCACTGTGTTCCCATCCCACAAAAACCAGACTGGGACGGTATATGGGCGTCCATCCGATCCCACGGTCGTCAGCCAGCCAATAATGTTGGTACGCAAACGCTGCTCGGCATGCTTCCCCCATTCTGTCGTTACATCAAGCATATATTTTCCTTTCTTGCTAGAAATGGCGTTCAGCCTTTAAATTGCTTTACACTCTCTTTGAACATTTTCGTCCACCTGTCACATTCCCTCGTTACGTTTCGTCATAGTTATGACGAGCAAAACCCACCCACCGTGACAGGGATATTGGTCCCCAGTGGAAACGACGGGTTGTGGGCATCGTCTCAATCGAAATCAGGATGTTTAGTGAGTAGTAGAAGGAGTTCTTTTATGGATCAAGGAATCGGAGTGATCATCTATCCCGTCAGCGACCTCGCTCAAGCGAAGACGCTCTACCGCACGCTTTTGGGGGTTGAGCCGTATGTGGATGAAGTGTATTATGTTGGCTTTCGGGTGGGAGACCAGGAAATCGGGTTAGATCCCCATGGCCACCGAAAAGGTATGACGGGGCCTGTCGTTTACGTGACAGTAGCCGACATACAGTCCAGTCTGAAACAGCTCCTGGAGGCTGGCGCGCAAGCACTGCAAGCGGTCCAGGACGTTGGTGGAGGAAAGTTGATTGCCTCGGTCAAAGATGCAGACGGGAATAACATCGGGCTTCTTCAGAACCCGTAAAGGCACCAGAGGCATCATCCATCGCTGCCTATGGAAGGGTCGCCAAAGAGCGCGACGGCTGCCATCTTCACTGCACGGGCGGCGCGTGGTGAGCGCCGCCCGTCGTCCCGTCCGGGATGGCCTGGACCCACGTCCAGGACTATCGGATGCCAGATGCCTCTGGCGTAGGGGCGGGGGCGGTGTGGATGTTGGGTGGGGGCGCTTGCGCCGCCCAGGCTCATCGTAGACCCTTCCCATTCAGCACCCGATAGCAAGATGGTATCCTTGAGCCGAGAGTGCTTGAGATCCTCTTCGAAGCGATGAACGGATCGCTGGTAGTTTGGATAAAAGAGCTTCGAATGAAAAGAGGTCACTAGAAAATCACGGAGGGAACGTCATGCCAGAGAGTGACTATGTGCTTTATCCAATTGGCTTTCTTCAATCGCCTCTCAAAGAGCCTGGAGAAGCTCCCATGCAAGGCCATGAAGGCGCGCCTGACGCGTGGCTCGAAGTGAATGCGTCGGTTGCAGAGGGGCTTGAAGCTCTTGCGATGGGCGATGAAATCATCGTTATTACCTGGTTGCACAAAGCTCAGCGCGACATCTTGAAAGTGCATCCCCGTGGGGACGAGACCACGCCTCTGGCCGGAGTCTTTGCCACACGATCTCCCGATCGACCAAATCCACTGGGCTTACACCGGGTGACGGTTCGAGAAATCGCCGGAGAGAGGTTAAAAGTGGGACCAATCGAAGCGATTGATGGAACACCGGTCGTCGATATCAAGCCGGTGCTCCCCCAATCGGCAGACGCATAATGAGACAGCCTCACATACTTTCCGCACGTCCAGGATTCTTTAACAGGAGAAAGGCTACCAGAGCCATCATTAACGACAGAGCAACACCGATAGCGAACGTGATCTGTGGCGTGATCCAGAGGCCAAC
>WNGM01000609.1_pt1 | contig 32464 bp, 32 predicted proteins | sample 5400571 | NCBI WGS metagenome assembly WNGM01 (sample SAMN13153378, study PRJNA577476) | soil metagenome | isolation source: 100 cm soil or saprolite under Garry oak tree replicate 2 | place: USA:California | collected 2016-06-15 | reverse complement strand
GCGTTCGTCGGTACATGTCTTTGGTTCCACGATAGTCGTGGATCGGCTTCATGCCAGAGACCCCGATGGCGAAGTTAACATGGCCCATCCGCCAGGCACGGCCAAAAGTGTCTGTTACGATGACGGGGACGATTCTCCCCGTGATTTCATGGATGGTTTTCCGGATTCGGTCGGCCGAAGCATCTGAATCTTGTGGGAGAAGTGTTACCGAGTCTCTGTCGCCCACGTTGGACTGGTCGACCCCGGCGTTGGCGCAGATGAAACCCTGTTTTGTCTCCGTGATGAGATGGCCGCTTTTCATTCTTACCATCTTCTCGGTTTCTCGAAGAATGACCTCGACTTGCCGTGGGTCTTTGCCAACATTGTTTGCAATCGTCTTGGCGAAGTCTGAAGGAGCAATTCTTGAAAGGGACACGACTCGTCCTTCGGCCTTGGAGACTATCTTCTGGGCGACTACAGCTATATCGCCCGGCTGGAACGTCTCACCTTGTTCTTTCAGCCTAGTCACGAGCAGTTTGCCGAGATCGTCTCCTTTCTTGATGTCCGGGATTCCTCTAACTGGGATGATGCTGAGCATCTTCTTCAGCCGCTTCCCGGAAAGAATGATTCTAGCTTCTTCGCTCCTGTGAGCTCTTCGTAATCGAGTCCGAGCGCATCGAGGACCTGTTCGAAGGTGGCGCGAATGTATTCCGTGTACTTGTCCACGTCTATCTCGTGGAGGCTCGCGAGGCGTACTGGTTTGACCCCTGCACTCGTGGATACCTTGACGAAGCTGACCAAGTCGCCAGCTTTGATCTCGTCACCCCTGTCTCTGAGCTGTTGAGCTGCTTTGACGTGCTGTGGCATGGTCTTTGTGTAGCCGGCTACTGATTTGCCAATCATCATGTTAAACGCTAGATCGTCAAGAGAGTATTTCCTGTTTCGCAGTTTGCTGTACGAGTCTTGGACTAGGCTCTTGATCTTGGTCCTAGCGTCGTCAAAATCGAGCGGCGTCTGCACTTGGCCTAGGATGCCGATCATCTGGCTGAACGTCTCCTTGATGAATTCCGGAGTATGCCTCTTCTTACCAGTGAGTCCTTTGATATCGACACGGTTGTCAGGATGGACCCCAAGATAGTTCTTCTTCCGGAGGCTCAGAGCCACGTACCGGTAGTTCTTGTCCACCTCCAGCTCCATCCCGAGTTCCTTCCTCGACCACTGGATCAGCTCGTCAAGCTTAGTCCGGTCGGGGGTCCCAAGAAACAGTGAGTCTGTGTCCCCGTAGAAGACCTCGATCCTCAAGCGTTTAGCTTCCTTGATCGTGCTGGTAATATCATACCTTCCCACTGCTGCAGTCGATTCAGCTAGAGGAGGGCAGTAGAGTGAGAACCTGTCGCTACCGAAGACCCCGTAGCTTGCGTTTAGTACGACCTTCAACGCGTTTTGGACGACTTGGTACCAGCTCAGTGTTTCAGGCGGCAAGTCCTTTTCCTTGGATTTTGGCTTGTACCACTTGATCCGGATATCCCTGAGAGAGCCAACGATCTGACTTTCCATGGCCTTCTTCTTTCGGCAGACCCAGTGGTCTGTGTCGGGTATCTTATTGGTCCTGTCTTCAGGGTGGCTGCAGAGGATCGTCTCATAGCCAAGGTTCCACGTCTTGATTATTGACGGATATAGTGATGCGAAGTCGAGTACTGCGACCTGGAAGTGAACCCCAGGGGTCGGATCGACTACCATTCCACCCTTGTACTTCTTGCCTTTGATAACGGCAGTCGTGCTGGTGGCGCCCTTCGATTCCGTGATCTCTTCGGATCTCGGGATGATGTAGCCTCGGAGGCGGTGTTCTCTGAACATCATGCTCCTTATCCACCCCGAGACGCCCTGGCGAGACATGTCTTCGATCGGGAGGAAGCTGATTCGCGAGAGGGCAGTGACGAGTTTCATCACGACCTCGCCGTCGAACTGGGTCAGTCTCAGCACCAACTGTGCGTCCTGATAGCAGTACTCGGCTAATTCGGAATAGGAGAGTCTGGAGACTGGTGTTGAGATCTCAAGTTTGCCCTCTTCCAATAACGCTTCGGAGATCGCGTCTAGGGTGACTTCTCTGTACTTGCCGCTGAACGCGTAGACCTGAATGGACCTGTTGAAGAAGAACTTGTAGAGGTCAAGATGGATTCCATATCTGACCCCGGCTGATTCTCTCCCCAGTTCGATAGGAATCGTATCGCGGAAATAGCCTAGTCGCTGCGCTCGGTGGGATAGATATCTGAGATCGAAGTCGTCTCCATTGAAGGTTAGGATGACTGGATAGTCGTCAAGTATTCTGAATATAGCGGAGAGCAGTTCTTCCTCCGTCTCGTAGAACTCCAAGAGTATGCCGGAAGTAGATTCGGTTGAGCCCGTGTCAAACCCATGCCGCCTCAGCAGTAGAGCCTTTCTCAACCCGTCGCTGGCCGAGAAGCTGGCGCAGATCACTCTGTCTTCTGCTTCAGTCGGGTCTGGTACCCTAGTGTCTTTTGACTGTTCGACCTCGATGTCGAAGGCTACTCTGCGATAGTCGGGCACTGGAAACTCAAGCAGTCTCAGCCATCTATCGAGTACGGATTGGTAACTTGGATCGTTCTCGCCGAAAACGGTCTGAATATTGATTGAGCTGCTTCCAGACTGTAGAGCTGTGAGGTTGCCTCGTTTGATGACGTAGGACATTCCGGGCTCGAGTCGGCGATCGTAGATGTAGTTCTCCGTGTAGCGTATATCTGCCTCCCAAGCTCGGGTTATGTCTCGGATGCAACCAGAGGGGCGACCGCCAATTGATAGTGGGTCCTTCGCGTAAATTATCGTGACTGGAATCTGTTTGCCCTGGAGAGCGTCGAACCGGTTTGATATGACTCGGCTAGATCTTGAGGAATACTCGGTCTAAAGTAGAGTTGCGCTTTCGGGTCCTGCCTCGGCCGAGGTGGAAGAGGTTCCGGCTTCGCCATGTACTGGTCGAGGCTTGACATGACACCAATCCGACCGGTCTGAGCGTTTCGTTAAAAGGTTCCCACGAAGCCGTCCGGTCCGTGTCAGGCGCGGATCTATCTAGCACCGTCAAGCTCGCCTATCGAGCACTTTGGTTGGTCGCTAAAGGTGCGAGCGAGCGTAGCGCGATACAGCAACTCGCGACCTCGGATCCGAACCTAGCGAATGTCAAACGTGAATCTCTAGATCTAGTCCTCACTACACTGAGCAATCAAGACGTGCTAGACAGAATCGTGCAGGATGCGCTTCCAAACGAAATACTCGCAGCGAAGACCCTCCACCTTTTCCGCCTGGCCACGCAGTTGCTAATGAAAGCTCATGGGAAAGATGATGTGAGGCGAAGAGAGAGGAGCCTCCGCAATATCACGCCTGTCGAATATCTTCCCAGTCTAGAGATTCTGCTAGGGTCGGTGCTTGGACACGACCCGTATCGGATCCCATCTAAAGCAACGGATGCTGAAAGAGTTGCTCTTGAGACTCATCATCCTGCCTGGTGGGTCGAGTACTGCTTCCGACTATTGGGACGTAGTGAAGCTATCAAACTACTGTCGACGGACTCCAGACCGAGATACATTCGGGTAAATCCTCTGATGAATCGAGGCAGAACGACCCTTCCGGCTCAGGCGAAGCGACTGGCCGGAAAGCTCACTAAGGTCCCGTCCGATCCTAGCGTGTACCTCCTTAATGGTTCTCCGTCCGAATTTTCCGCATTCTTTTCGCAAGGTTTGTTTCAAATGCAAGATTTCGCCTCCTATCTGGCGGTTAAGGCTGGAGGTCCAGAGCCCGGCGAGACTGTTCTAGACCTATGCGCGGCACCGGGGGCAAAGACCGCGACCCTGGCCCAGTTCATGAAGAATCGGGGCAAGATTGTTTCAGTAGATTACTCTCAGAGTAGAATGGAGGCTTGGAAGCGTGAAACTTCGAGGCTGGGAGTAAGGATAGCCGAACCTGTGATTAGCGACGCGGCGAGGCTCGCTGTCCACGGGGCATTCGACCTAATAATCATCGATCCGCCCTGTACCGGGACCGGGGTCTTCGACAGGAATCCACGTATGAAGTGGCATTTATCTCCAAAGTCTCTAGAGCGTTACGCCACTCTTCAACAGCAATTCATGGACGCTGCCACTCCGCTAGTCGCCGAGGAGGGTCGGATTCTGTATTGTACGTGTAGCATAGCAGTGGAGGAGAACGAGCAAGTCGTCTCGACATTTCTCAAGAGTCATCCAGAGTTCGAGACACGACCGATCCTAGAAGAGTACGGGTCGCCAGGTTTGAAGGAGTTGACTGATTGTCGCAGACTATTTCCACATCGGGACTTCACTGCGGGCTACTTCATCGCGCGGATGCAACGAGTCAATTGACAGAGTGGGGTCTGTAGAATGTCTTTAAGGCCTCGGGTTTCGAGTAAGTTCGGGAATGTTTCTGACTCGGTGCTTCCGATATGAAGTGGGAGAGATAGCTGCTAGTTGCGCCCGCTAGTCTTTCCGGGCCTTCGGCCCGGGTCCCGATATACGTGTGAGGGCTTCTCTGGAGCAAAGGAATTAGTGGCATCGTGGGGAGCCTGAGTATCTTTCTTGCGTTGCCTCGCAGACTTGTGTTGTGTTATGCGCTCGGACTTGGTTGAGACATCCGCAGAACTGGGAGTCGCGGGTGCGTCTGGCTCAGTCACTGTCTTGTCTCTGGTCTTGGAGTGTTCCCTTTTCAGTAGCCGAATCTCTGATTTCCCATCTTGTGCAGCTGCATGCTCTGTCTCATGTGTCTGAGGCTTATTCCGGACCTCTTCAGTTAGCAGATTCCATTTGTGGCGTAGCTCGGAGTAGCTCTCGTCTGCCAATTTGATGAATTCTCGTGCAACTGCAATGTTCTTCTCAAGATCTCTCAGACGTGAATCGAGCTCATTCGCTATTTCCGTACCTGATAGGTTGTTGAGCAACGTAGTCTCTTTTCCTTGTACTTTTGACATTCTCGATCGACGGGCACTTGCAAGCGAACAATCTAATCCTGATGTTCCCCTTCAAAGACCTGAGCAGTAGCAGACGTCGGAAACGACATCAACCAGTAACACTCCATGCTGGACCGGTTAGCTAGGGTTGCAGATGGAAGAGTCGTGGCCCCAGGTCCAGGTCGCATTGGACCTGGTTAGGTTGAAGGATGCATTGCGAATAGCTAGGGCTGCCGCTTCTCAAGGTGTAGGCTGGCTTGAAGCTGGAACTCCCTTGATCAAGAGCGAGGGAATGAAGGCCGTTCGGGTCTTAAGTCGAATGTTTCATTCACGTAAGGTTGTTGCTGATATGAAGACCCTTGATGCTGGCAGGATTGAGGCTGAGATGGCTTTCGAGGCCGGAGCAAAGGTTGTGTCCATTTCAGGCCTAGCACATGAAAGCACGATCCGCGATTCGGTCCAGACGGCTGTTCGCCATGACGGGTTGTTGATGGCAGACCTCTTGATGTCTCCCAATCCTCGAAAGAGGGCGCGGCAACTTCAGAGCTTGGGTGTTGACATTGTCTGTGTCCACATGGGAATAGACGCGCAGAGAGCACTCCATTCCAGACTGGGACTCGACCGAAACGTTCGAGAACTGGTCAGGACCCTTCGGATTCCAGTTGCAGTTGCGGGAGGGGTGAACCCGAACAGCGCCGAGGCACTCGTCAGGTCTGGAGTGAAGCTGATTATTGTTGGAGGCTGGATTACTAGTTCCAAGGACCCGGCTAGGGCATCACGTCAAATAGTTGATAGAGTGAAGCTTCCGAACAAGTCTCATGACTAAGAATCCATCTCCCGTCAAGGCGCGATCTCAGAGGGACAAGGCCGAGGATTTTCGCGCACTCCATCATGGGAAGCAGATCCTGATTCTTCCGAACGCCTGGGATGTGCCGAGCGCACGGGTGTTTGAGGACGAAGGATTTCCTGCGGTAGCGACGTCGAGTGCTGGGTTGATGGTCTCCCTCGGCTACCCTGACGGGCAGGTTATCAGCAGAGACGAGTACATGTCGGCCGTTCGAAAGATAAGTCACGTTTTGTCTGTTCCACTCTCCGCGGATATTGTAGCTGGCTTCGGAGCTACTCCGAAAGAACTGTTGGCCACGGTGCGAGAGGTTCTGAAGGCTGGCGCAATTGGAATCAACATCGAGGATTTTGCTCACGCCACCAAGAAACTGTTTCCAATTAAGACACAGGTCGACAAGTTGAAGGCGATTAAGAAGTTGGGTCAGACGACTGGCATTCCTGTCGTGATTAATGCTAGGACCGACGCGTTCAGATTTACGTCGGGTGAGGAAGGTGCTCGCCTTAAGGAAGCAATTCGTCGAGCCACGGCTTACAGGGATGCGGGTGCCGACTGTGTCTATCCGATGGGTCTGTTCGACCCTGCGTCAATCCGCGTCTTCGAGCAGGCACTGGACTTTCCAGTGAACGTCATGGTGAGAAAGGGCCTGCCGTCTGTTGACGAGCTGGAGAGGCTTGGTGTTGCTCGCGTGAGCTTCGGTCCCAGCGCGTCTTATGCCGCTATGGGGCTCCTGAAGCGTGCCGCTCGGGAAGTGCTGGAGAAGGGGACCTATGAGAGCCTCGTCGAGGGTGCGATAACCTTCGACGAGCTAAACAGCCTTGCCTTGCCGAGGCGTGGTTGATTATCTTACGGACTAGGGCGCGGATTTTGGCTGCCAAGCTGGGGCGAGTGTTTTGCCGAAGAAAGCTCTCACCTTCGGTCTTGTGAGGTAATAGATAATTCCCAGATCGATTGCGAGGCCGGCAATACTTGCGATGTTTCCAAACGCCACCTGGATAATAGAGTTGATGATGGACAGAACCAAGACGATGATGCCGACCGTCCAGGCCCAGCCCCTTCCACGGAGAGCACCAAAGCCCACGGCGACCCAGAATATGCCAACCAGGAGGGAGAACACTCCAAGAATTCCGAGAATTGCGGCTACGTTGCTTGTCGTTACGTAGGAGACAAGTTGGGGGTAGCCTTGAGAGGTAAGAAAGTCCTTCAGAGATGATGATATCGTCCCCACAACAAGGGCCGCAAGCATGAGCGCTGCTCCTGCCACAACCCCCGCTATTCCCCCAAGTATCGACAATACTCCTAGTATAGTTACTCCCTCTGGCCTCTGACGTCCCGGGATCACTTGCATGAGTTTTCTCTATAGGATGGTAGTCTTGCATAGCAAGTTAAGGTATTCGCGCCAAAGCATACGCAAAAAAGTAAGAACCATCCATCCGAAGCCCAAGCGCATACAATAGTCGGCCGGCTCTCCGAATCTTCACGATCCGTATAGCCGGCTTCTACCCATTAGGTCCGTGAGGACCGGCATCAGGTCTATTCCTCGTATTCGTCCTATGTTTCCCCGGCTTGCGCTGGCTTCGCTGAGCTTGAGGACCCTGCTTGCTGGAACGTCAGGTCCTCCGATAACTAATGGGACAGGATCGCCCGTGTGGTATCCGTATCCGACAGGTGTCGCGTGATCGCTTGTGAGCGCGACATAGTTAGCGCCTATGTCTACCTCGTCTATGACATGACCGACAAGCCCGTCTACATCCTCAAGCGCTCGCACTTTGCCCTTGAAGTCAGCATCATGCCCTGCAATGTCCGGAGCTTTTACGTGCACCAGAACAAAGTTCTTGTCCTTGGCCCCTTCTATCACGGCTTTTGCTTTGGCCTCGTAGTCTGTCTTTATGCTGCCGGTTGCTCCTCTGACGTCGATTACGTCGATGCCTGCGGCATTGGCGATTCCTTTGATCATTGCTGTTCCGGAGATACAGGCGCCGCGTAGATCGTACATTGACTTGAAGCTGGGAAGTGAAGGACGGGTCCCTGCCCCCCTGGTCAAGATAATGTTGGCGGCTTTCTCCCCGTCATTCGCTCTCTCCTGATTTAGCGGATGTTCTCTCAAGACCTCATGCGATCGCTTGACGAATTCGTTGACAGCAGCCGCCGTTCTCCTCGCTTCCTCGGATCCATCGGTAGCTCTGGAGATAACAAGCTTCAATCCTTCCTCCCCCGGATCAGTATCCGTAACATTTCTAGACAATTTCTCTCCTCTCAATACGAGAACTGCGCGGTGGTCGACAGTTGGTTTGAAAATCGTCCTGACTCCAGGCGTACTCTCGACCTTGATCTCGCTGACAGACTTTGCAAGTTTCGATACTCCCTTGCGGATTCTGCCTGCACGTCGGTCCTCGACGCGGAACTCGTCATCGACAGTTGCGAAGTTGAGGCGGAACGCGACATCGTTGGGTCTTAGGTCAATGCCTGCGCCCAGTGCTTCCAGTGCTCCGCGTCCTGTGTAGTATCTAGCTGGATCGTAGCCTAGCAGCGCTAGATTTGCGACGTCGCTGCCGGGTCTTACTCCAGGAGAGATAGGATCCAGTGATCCGACCAATCCGCCTTTGGCTAATCTGTCCATGTTAGGCGTGTTGGCATACTCTAGAGGTGTCTTGTAATCGTGATCGATCAGGGGCCGGTCGCCCATTCCATCAACGACGATCAATACCGCTCTCTTGTCAGGCATTCCCGAAATCTACCGGCCGACGTTTTTACGGTAATAGGGTTAAAACGCTTTCCCATGAATCCCTCAAACGTGACAAATCTCGTCAGGCCGATCCGGATTGGATCAAGATCACTTCCAAGTGTGATTTGCTCGATGGTCAGCTTCCAAGAGATTTGCAAGCGTGTTAATCGAGGTGCCCGAGACCGTCGGTGTTAGCAAGAACAGATCAAGAATAGAGATCGCAGATCAACTGGCTCGATGTAGTATTATTTTCGACTCAAGCAATTCTGCTAGGTTCCGCCCACTATAAGCCTCGACCCAACCCGGACGAGCTATCAGAATGACCGACAATGCCTGCGTTACTGCTACCTACAATCCAACTGCTGATCGGGCCGCTGTCATGACAACCTGTGAATAGTTATTACAGGACTAGTTTCATTTGTGAGCTATTGAGAGATGGTCACACTGATCAGGAAGACTGGGTTGATTGGTTCGTCCTTGTAGGGGGCGGAGCTATAAGTCGGAGTGTTCCCCAGCGCATAGGCTGCGCTCATGCCGCTGCTATTGATCACTTTTCCAAACACCGTGTAGTTTCCGTCGAGAGAGTTGGTGTTGGCGAGGTTGATGTAGAACTGGGAACTCCCACTGTTCAGGTCCGAGGGGGAACGGGCCATCCCCAGATAGCCAACATTGTTGTGAAGAGTGGGATCGATTTCCAAAGGAACAGTCTGCGAAGAACCAGTATTCCCCCAAGTCGACCTGTCACCTCCACCGTTCTTCGTGGTTGGGTCCCCTGTCTGAATCACGAATCCTTTGATGATTCTGTGCCAGGTCAAGTTGGTATAGAAACCGGATTGAGCGAGGCTGACAAAGTTGTTGACGGTTCTGGGGGCTTGTGCTCGATAGAGTTCGACCACTATCGTTCCATTGGACGTTTCCATGGTAGCATACACGGGCGTATCCACAACGGGCGTTACGGAGTGTTTCAGACTTCCGCTGGTCCCGGTGACCGTGACACTGTAGGTGCCGTTATTCGCTGCGGAAAGGGTCAGCTTAGCAGTTCCCGAGCCGGTCACGTTTGCTGGGCTGATTGTTGCGGTAATACCACTCGTACCGGTCACGGAGAGCTGGACAGTACTGTCAAAGTGGTTGACTGCGGTGATATTGACGGTTTCGGTAGTTGGACTGCCGGCATGAATCGTTATGGCGGTATGGGTGGCGATTACGAAGTCGGGAGGGCCTGATAGGCCTAACGAGTAGATGTACAAGCCAATGGCTGCTATCACGATAATGATGACGATTGTTGCGAGATAGATTCTTCCTCGATTTTGCCGCTTGCGAACGGTCTGGACTGGCCGTTTCTTCTGCCAACTAGGCCTCTTTTGATTCGCGGGCATTCGGAGCCACATCCAATATTTCCTTGTTTGAGAGGCTTGTTGAAATATCATTCGTTTTTCAGAGAATTTGGTTCTCAATTTGCACGTTTCGGAGCTTCAGCTTGCGAATCTCTTTCCCGGAGGACCTTGAATACCAGTGTCTTACTCTTATCACCAATGCTGACCTCGAAACTACTGCTAGACGATGTTGTAGATTGGTTGCTTAGTCATGAAAGTCCCTCGATACGGTACTTTGCACTCCGAGATCTCAAGGGCGTGTCACTCTCTGACTCCAGTGCCTCGAGAATTCAGAGCGAGATTGCTGAATGGGGTCCGGTCGCGGGCCTTCTAGCGAAACAAGACTCGAAAGGGTATTGGGCCCTTCCGGAGGATTGCTACTGGCCGAAGTGGACTGGGACGATTTGGAATGTCATTCTTCTAGGTGAGATGGGAATCAGTTCGAGTCATCCATCTGTCGTTGCCGGTTGCGAATACCTTCTCAATGCGGCAATGTCGCAAGACAAGTCGTGGCCTCCTCCCAAAAGCCGATCGGACCAAGAGGCCTATCGTTCTCTCTGGGAGCCCTGCGTCACTGGTAATATGGCACGGACTCTCACAGTTTTCGGGTATGGACAGGACCTGCGTGTCCGATCAATGTTCGAGTTTCTTGTCAGGACCCAGCTTCCGGACGGGGGTTGGAACTGTGAGTTTGGTGAGTGGGGTGTAAAGATTAGTCATAGCTCGTTCATGTCCACGATAGAGCCGCTCTGGGCTTTCTCGGAACTCGACCGGAACCTTTGGCCGAAGGGATCGAAGGATGTCGGTGACAGGGCTGCTGAATTCCTGCTCGTGCATCGATTGTACAAGTCCGACCAGACGGGCAAGGTCATCGATGAGGAGTGGACGAGGCTCCACTTTCCACTCTTCTACTTTTACGATATCCTTCATGGCCTGAGGGTCTTAGCAGATCTCGGATACGGTAGTGACGAGCGCGTCTCAGATGCTCTCCAGCTTATCCAACAGAAACAGCTCGCGGATGGTACATGGCCGATGGAGAGCACGTACGTCAATGCGCTTCGATGGAACTATCTGAAAGACCCAGCAACGGGCGCCTGGCACGAGGAGAGGCGTGAGAACACGGCCGTTATCCCGGAAATCTATCATCACCTAGGCAAGGTTGGCGAGCGTAATCCGTGGATCACGCTAAACGTATTGCGCACCCTCAAGAAACTCTCCTGACTCGGGTGTCCTAGAAGACGCATCTAATCGAGGCTCGTTACTTACACTCACCTCCCTCCAAAAAATCGTAACAATAATTTCCGAAACTCGAAAAACAACAGAGACGAAAAAAGCAAGAATTCTTATTTCAAAAAGGGTCCGTCCCGGATCACGCGCCACCGAGCCCCCTCTCCCATGACTTGTCCATTGTGCCATGAAGAAATTTACGCGGCAGGAGCTGGCTACTGTGCTTCTCACCAACGCGCCTTCGAGAATATCAAACGAGCCTTCAGCACGTGGACGGTCGCCTACGGGAGCCCAAGGGTCCCTGATTTTCTTGAGCAGGTTCAGAAGCTTCCCCAGACGGGCTTGAAGGCCAAGGAGATCGCCCGTTTCCTGCTGGAGAATCCGTCGAGGTGGGAGTGATACAGACTCTCATCGTCTGCGAGAAACCCGACGCCGCCGCCCGTGTTGCACGGGCCCTCGACGAAGACGGCGACCCACGCAGGCTCGATACGCAGGGCGTCCCATACTATGAGGCTAGGCGTAGGCAAGAGACGATAATCGTCTGTTCAGCGCTCGGCCACCTCTACTCCATCGACTCTAAAGGCCGCACCCCCCATCGCTACTATCCTATCTGGGACTACAGATGGGAGCCAAAACATCTCATCAACAAGAAATCCGCCACGCTCAATCGATGGATCCAGACCATCAGTTCTCTGGCTAGAAACTCAGACCGTTTCATCAACGGCTGCGACTATGACCTCGAAGGATCGCTGATCGGATACACGATCCTCCGATACGCGTGCAGTGGCGCCCACGCCAAGGCTCAACGGATGAAGTTCAGCACGATGACTGAGAAGGAGCTCCAGACCGCCTACAACACGGCTCTTCCACAACTGGATTATTCCCAGGTCGAGGCAGGCCGATGCAGGCATGAGCTGGACTGGCTCTATGGAATCAATCTCAGCCGACTCCTAACAGAATCTGCCCTGAAACAGAACCGGGGCTACTCGACCCTCTCAACAGGACGAGTCCAAGGTCCCACGCTGAAATTCGTCGTCCAGAGAGAAGACGAGATCCAATGCTTCACACCCACCCCCTTCTGGACCATCGACGCAACAATCCAACACAAAGGCCAAACATACCCCCTCGAATATGCAAAAGAGAAAGTTCTCACACTAGCGGAAGCGACACAAATCTCGCTAGACTGCAAGAACGCCCTCCTAGAAGTCGCAAACATCGAAACCCAGACCATCCAGCAACCACCACCCTATCCATTCGACCTGTCAACTCTGCAGTCAGAAGCCTACAGACACTTCGGCTACACGCCTTCTAGGACCCTCGCTCTTGCAGAAAGGCTCTACCTAGACGCTCTGATCTCCTATCCCAGAACCTCGAGCCAAAAACTCCCCCCTGATATCGGCTACTCCGGGATTCTGCGAGGAATAGCCGCCAGGACCCAGTACAGATCACTCGTCTCGAAGCTCACAAGCAGAACCTCCCTGCGACCCAACCAAGGCCCAAGACAGGATCCCGCCCACCCCGCAATCTACCCAACCGGGGAATCGCCCAAGACAAGACTCCTCCAACCCGAGGCAAACCTATTCGACCTCATCATCAAAAGATTCATGGCAACCTTCGCCGAATCCAGCCTCTTCGAAACGACAAAGCTCATTCTCAAGAAGGAACAGCACAGCTTTTTCCTGAAGGGATCTAAACTGTTGCAAGATGGCTGGATCGAATTCTACCCTCCGTACGGCTCTGAGCCCGACCAGAAACTCCCCGATCTAGGACTGGGGGACAAGGTTCCGATAAAGAAGATCGATGCCGTCGAGAAGTTCACGGAGCCTCCCTCACGTTACAACCCAAGCAGCCTGCTCCGAAAGATGGAGGATGAGAATATTGGTACAAAAGCGACGAGGGCCGAGATCATCGAGATTCTCTACCGGCGAGGCTACATCAAGGACATTCGAATCCAGGCCACACCTGTCGCGGTCAAGATCACCAGCATACTTGATCGCTATTGTCCTATGATCACGGACTCCGGATTCACGTCTCAGCTGGAAAGCCAGATGGAAGAAATTCGATCAGGAGAGGCAACAAGACGCGGGGTCCTCACGAGCATCCTTGAACGTCTACGGCCCATCATGCTCCACCTAATCTCGAAAGAAGAGGCCTTGGGCACTCAGCTCGCTGAAGCCGCCGCCACCCAGAGAAGATCTGACGCCACATTTGACTGTCCTTGCCCTTCATGCGGCTCGAGCCTAATCGTAATTCGGAGCCGAGCCTCGGGCAAGAGGTTCATCGGATGTACAGGATACGAGAAGGGTTGCAGATTCACATTACCTCTCCCTCAGTTCGGATCTCTTACCATAACCGCGAAGAATTGCAAAGTCTGCGGATTCCAGCTTATCACGACGCGATCAGGAAGATGGAGGCGCATGGCCTCTTGTCCTCGATGCTACTCAAACAAAGCCAAGGAACCGTCCAGGGTTATCAGCACACCTAGACCGATTCGGATCCCTTCGTAATAGTCTACTTGAACGTGCGCCGCTTGTCTAGGATTAGTAGGAAGGTCAAAGACGCGAAGAACATCAGGACAACAAGCGACGCCAGGAATGCAATCGAGATGGGTTGCTGTGCCACCATTGCAAACGATCCAAACTGGGGATAGGATAACGCCGTCATGAGCGCGAAGGCGGGCGCGATCACTTGCGGGAGAAAGAGCCCCAAGCCAAGCCAGAGACCCCATCTCGTCATCCTGAGGACCCCGAGGCCTCCCAGCAATGATAACGCCCCGATGACGTAGAGAGGCCAGATGCTCGGGTCGCTCGCTGCGATGGGATACACCAGATAGTAGGCACCGGAGGCAGCATAGAAGAAGGCAGAGATCGAGAGCCCCACAGGTCGCAGACCCTCTATGTTCCTAGTATCGGGCTTCGTCTCCTGCTTAGACATGTTCGGACCCAGAGGCGACCCTAATGTCTCCTAAAATAAGCCTTACATTTCGCATGAATGACCAGACCATCCACTCCTCGTCTTGGCAAGACTTATCTTCGATCCTCCAGAACGAGGTCCGGGTCAAGGATTTCATGGGAGATGTGCCTTCCGATGTCGCCCACCTTCTTGGACCGAATGAACAGGTCGAGCTATACATCCAGCAGAAAATATACCATCCAAAGATCAATGTTGACTCAGTCGTTCTGACCAACGAGCGCGTGATCCTCAGGCATCCTCACGCTATGCGATTGAAGAAGGACTATACCGACTTCTCATACACAGACATAGCCAACGCCATCCTCGACAAGGGAGTACTCCGGTCAACCATAAAATGCGTCCTCAGATTCGGCGGCGACCCCTTAATGCTGAACGATTTGCCCAATGACCAAGCGGAGAAAGCCTACGGAATAATCCGTGAGAATCTAGCACGCTATCAAACACCATTCTCCTCCGGGTACGCCTCAATGGGGCCAGCAGGCGCGCCACCCTTTCAGCAAACCATCGCGGCCCCATCTAAAGCGTGCCCAAAGTGCGGGCAGAAAAATGCGCCCGGCCAGAAATTCTGCGGGGCCTGCGGCTCCACTCTCTAACCCTTGCCAACCAAGGGACTCTGCGACGGCTCCCCTAAGGCCAGAACTAACGGAACAATTACTCGGCCTTTGTGAAAAACCAAACAACCTGGCAAACTGAAGCCTTGCCCCCAGGGAGGCGATTCTGGCAAAGCTTGTAACCTTGGATGTCTGCCCGCGAGTCTTGCGTTTTTGAGAAGCCTAAGCAACAATCTCCCCCGTTCCTCCCTTTGGTTACAAAAGCGTATTCTTCCCAGGAATCACACGACTTTCCAACGGCTGGGCCACTTGGCTAATGACCACCAAGAATGCGAGTTTCTGGAAATGTGATAATTGCGGCTACACTAACGATGCCAGGAACATCTTCTGCGAGAACTGCAAACGCGGGGTCCGTCCAGAACATTCGGAGATCGACGATTATCTTGCCAACACCGCTGTAAGAGAAATGTGGAAGGCTAAGAAATAGCTAGGTAGCTGTCGCGTAGCCAATCTCTTATTTGGTCGTGATACGTACTGCGCGTAAGTCTCAGGAACGGATGAATTGAGACCAAATTTCGTAGTGGTCTACCTTTCGGAAGCAAGCCTTACATTCATTGCGGCCACAGGCTAGAAAGAACTTGAGCAAGGCCAAACTATACCTCTCCCCCCGCCCACCCTTCACGGGAGTCTCCAGTTCGTTTGAGGATTCACATTACGTTTTCTTCGGGGTGCCTTACGATCGGAGTAGCACTTACAAGGCCGGATCGCGTTTCGGTCCGGGTGCTATCCGGGACCTGTCGGCGAACCTTGAGCTGTACAGTATCCGATCCGATATTGATCTGGAAAAAGTTCTCGTCCATGATATGGGAGATATCGATACCGTAGAGGATAGTCAGGACACTCTAAAGAGAGTCACCTCCGTGTGGTCGGAGCTTGTAGCTGCTGGCAAGCTTCCCATTATGGTTGGAGGAGAGCACACTATAACGAAGGCCGCGATTGACGCCTTACCCTTGGACCTTGGCCTCGTTAGCTTCGACGCCCATCTTGACCTTAGAGACGAGTATCTTGGTGAGAAGATTATGCATGCAACTTTCATGCGAAGAATCGCGGAACGAATCGGTCCCGGCCACGTCATGGAAGTGGGAATCCGCGCTTTCTCAAAGCCAGAGCTGGACTATTGTAAGAAATCCGGGGTTGAGGTCATCACTCCGCTGGATCTCAGAAGAAGTTCAGTTGAGAAGACTGCTCAGAGAATCAGAAGCTTTCTCGCCAAGTTCGCCCACGCCTACGTCACCGTCGACATAGACGCCTTAGACCCTGCCTACGCACCGGGTGTGGGAAACCCGGAGCCTGACGGACTTTCAACTGACGAACTACTCACCCTCGTGCAAGGATCGATGGGCCGGAACATCATAGGCCTCGACGCGGTGGAAGTCTCGCCAGACCTCGATTCTGGCCAGACGGCAGCGGTTTGTGCAAAGGTCATATTCGAGGCAGTTGCTGCGCTCTCGGTTCGAGGCCTTCAAAGATAATGCTGGATAATTACGTCACCGCCTCGACGACGCGGGTCAAGAGCGACAAGAACGTTCCCAGGTCAAGGTTCGACGAACTCAAACACAAGGCGGAGAAGAGACTCAACTCTTCCTCATCATTCAACGCTAAAGCCAATTTGAACGGTGTCGTCGTTGAGTTCTGGGGCAACAGCCGACACCAGTACGACTTCTGGAAGCTCAACTGGAATGAAGCTAAGGCGAACTCCATCACAGACGCAAGGATCATCTCAGCGTTCGGTATCGAAGACTCTGAACCATCCGCATTCTATTGTCCTGAGACCCATGAATCTCTCTTCTTCAACACAGAATACTACGGGCAGTGCAAGAGCTGGGCCTTGGGAATGGCCGCTGCGGTTCTTGAGACGTCGAAGAACACTCACTCGATTCATGGGGCCTGCGTTGACGTTGACGGTAAGGGAGTGATAATCGTCGCGCCAACGGGCACTGGTAAGACTACCCAGGCGTTTAAGCTAATGGAGGTCCCAGGCGGTAGGATAGTTGGCGATGACTGGGTCTACATCGATCACGGAGAAGGCCGTAGATTGGGGCATCTTGTGGGAAGGCAGCCTGAGAAGAGTCTCTATATGCGCACAGAGAGCCAGCTCAACAAGGACTGGCTGAGAAAGATCTTCGACGAGAGCAAATGCGAGAATGTTGTTACGAGCAAGTCGAAGTGCGAGTTCACTCAGGGTCCCACAGGCTGCAAACTCACCGGGCGGAATTGTGTCTTTGACGACGGTTTCGAATGGTGCTACTATGCTTTCGGAAACAGCCGAGCCCTCGTCCCGCGAGAGAAGCTGTTCGGAATCGACAAGGTGGCCGACGAAGCCAGAATTCGACTCCTTGTATTGTTACGCCGCGATGAGACGAGCCCGCCAGAAGTCAAACTCGACGCTGACGGTGCAATGCACGTACTTCGAAAGGGCGAGTATATGATTCGTCCCGGAGCAGGACCCAAGGAGATGTGGGGGCGCATGGGATATGAGCCCTGGTACAATCCGTACCTGCTCCACCTAGACCATGCCCGTCAAGAAGAGTTCTTTCGAACAATGATCTCCCGATTCAGAGTGAAGTGTCTATTGTTGAATACAGGGGTTGAGAGCGTGGAGGCGACCCACAAGCGAATAATGAGCTCACTTCACACCTGTTGAGGTAGTATTGTCTAGACTGCTTCCATCGGTTTAGACTCGATCTTCTTCAATTGATTATTGTACATTTCAATGATCTCGACAGCGGTGGTTGCGTCTTCGGGGGCCTTTTCAGTTCTGTATCTTCCAGTGAATCGTGGGAATCTTATTGCAAGGCCCGCCCCCGGTCGAATCGCGTTCATGCCGCAAGTGTGAATCGGACTCAACGTGATCTCCGCCCCGATCACTTCTATTACTAGTCCGGGCACGAACCAAGCGTCCGCCTCAATCTTAGAGTCGACCCTAGCGTGCTTGTGGTCCATTTTGTACTTGTCTAATAGTCCCGGAAGCTTTGCCAGGTCTTCGTCGGTGAAACCAGAGCCGCATTTGCAGACTGTCTTGAACATGTCCTCATTCTCGTCATATGCAGCGAGAAGGAGCGCGCCGTAGGCTCCTCCTCTCCTTCCTCTCCCGGCGAACGCGCCTACTACCACGAGGTCAACTGTGTCTTGCATCTCCGACTTGTACTCTCTCTTGTACTTGATCCAGGCCCACCCTCTCGAACCGGCCTTGTAGATCGAGTCTGGGCCGACACTCTTGATCATCAAACCCTCGCAGCCGTCTGCGATTGCCTGCTGCATGAAATCATCCAACTGTTCAGCGCTTCTCACTATCATCTGGCGGGAGAGACCCAGCCGGTCTCCAGATCTGACCAATTTCTCCAGGGCGCCACGACGTTTGAGATATGGTTGGGCGGTGTAGTCAATTCCATTGGCGAATAGAAGGTCGAAGGCGAAGAATGCCACGGGAATTTCTTGGATCGTCTTCTCAAGCTCGTACTTGCGACCTCTCCGCTGTGATACCAGCTGGAAAGGAAGCAGGTCTCCAGTCGCGTTGTCGACAGGGACCGTCTCGCCCTCAAGAACGATCTCCCCAGTGCCTACTCCCTGCTTCAGAAGCTTCTGGATGTCCGGGAACTGCTCAGTGATATTCTCCAGTCTCCGAGAAAACATGGTGATGCCGTTGTGGGAGAGATGGGCTTGAATCCTCAAACCATCATACTTGTACTCGGCGGCTGCAGTCCCATCCATCTTTTCAAGAATCGCCTTCGCATCGGGAAGCCGTTCAGCCAACATTGGGCGAACTGGAATCCCTACTGTTATCTTGAAGGACTCGATGTCTTTGATGCCTCCAGAAGCCAACCTTTTTGACAGCAGCCCTAGGTCTGATGATCGATTGTAAGCCTGCTCGAGAACCGCTCTCGAGGCTCTCCCACTTGCGAATGCCTGTGAGAGCGCATCGAGGATGGTCATGTCTGCTACGCCCAGACGTAGCCGCCCTAGGGCGGTTCTGATGAGGTATTTGGCCTCGACCGGGGAGGCTTTACCGAGCATTCCTGTCAACTGTCGAATCTTCGACTCTAGGGACCCTGACCCGGCCGACCGGGCTATACGGTCCAGCCCATTGTATACGTCCTCTACTGTAAGAGGTTCTTCCCGGAGCGCGACTTGGGTCTTCTTGCCAAGGAGTTCTTCGACAGCAGTTCCTAGGTCTCCCTTCGCCTTGTATTCGGCAGTCACTTTCTGCTCGGTCGTTCCGGCTACCGCGCTTATGCACTTGATTGCCAGTTTTTCCGCGATTCCGACCTCGATTCCTAGATAGTCAGGGTAGAGCTTTCCTTGAGTGAGGTAGACGACCTTGTCGATTATGGTCGGGGGCGTCTGTTTTAGGAGACCAACGAGGAGGCTGGTGATCTCCAGTCGCTTGGTAGTTCTGCTAATACTCTCATATGCATCGACCAGGCGCGAATAGAACATTCTGATCACGACCTTCAGACTCGCGCCCGCTGCTCAGTCTATGTTATAGAGCGTTGGTTGGGAGGACTGGTCCAATTTTCGGCACTTATTCTCCACATCGTCGGCCATCGAAGTCGTCATCCGCGCGTTACAGAATCGGAAAACCTCAGATCAAGCCCTGATCGCGAATCTGTCAGGCTCGCCCGGTTCTTGCGCCATTCTCTTCCGCTTAACCCACGCTTTCAACGACCCCTGATCAGCCCATTCTATGCCCCGACTCACGAATCTCGCCCGGAAAACAAGCCACCTGTCAAAGTCCTCCCCTCAAGATCTGAAAAGTAGTTGCTCCCTCGCGACGCAAGAGTGCTCTTTCGTGGGACGTTCTGTTGAAGAAGAATCGTTCGACGGGCTTGTCAGTCTTCTCACTCTTCAGCTCTGATGGTTAAAATACCCGTTTCGAGTCTCGGATCGCCGGCCGATGTACTCTTTCCCGGCTTGGAGGCGGGCCCCCTTCATCGCCTTGCTCATCATCATCTTCGTAATCGCATACGCCCCGGCCACGACCCAGGGCACGGCTACCGTCCGGCTCGCGGCCCTCGTCTCACCCAGCAATGTTAGCCACATGTACGTCAGCCTCTCGAGCATCCAAGTCCACCGCGAAGGCTTTCTCAACTGGACAACAATCTCCCAGACCTTCCCCACAGTTGACCTGCTATCCACGGCAACCGGGTCGACACCCCCGACAATGATCTCCACATCAGTCCATTCGGGCCGCTACGATTCTATCAAGCTCTTCTTCACAAACTCGACAGTCTCAGTCAATGGACAGAACCAGGCAGTGGCTCCGCCCAGCCCTATCACTGCGAACATGACTCTGCTCGTCGCACCCAATGGAATCGGTGACCTTCTCCTCGTAGTCGCGTTTGATTATGCGTCACTCTATGAGACCCCGCCCTCACTCTCTTTCGTCCTAATCAGTGTATCAGTAGTATAGAACCCGATAGGGCACGCGCGACCGAAACCATCAAATTCTGCCCGATAGCACCGGCGAGAACATGTGCATCATAGGCAAGAACCAGCTCACCGACCTCATCAAGACCTATAAGTGCATCTACCCCTTCGACTACAGCCTCCTAGACGGGGACGGCTACGTACTCACAGTCAAAGACGAGCGAACACTCCACTATCTCGAACACCAGAACCTAATATCACACGAAGTCGTTTTCACACCGCCAAACTACGTCGCGCACCTAACCGCAAAGAGCAAGTACGGCCGGATGGGACTCTCCTTCCTCAACGCCGCCAAAGTCCACAGCGGCTACGTCGGAAGACTCGCATTGGAACTGGTCAACCTAAGCAACGAGAGACAGCCCATTACGATCCGCCGAGGCGACCCATTGATGCATATCGAATTTGTCAAACGAGAAGGCGAAGCCTCCCCCTACAACGGCAACTACATGTTCCAGTTCATGAGCGAAGAAGAGATCTCTGACTATGTCGGAATCCTCACGCGCGAATTCAAGACAGTATTCCACAAAGATGACCTGCTCGAGGCCGCGAAGCAGAGAGTCGCGCTCGCCTCCACAGCCTAGTGCGTGATCTCATTCAACACCTGGCTAAGCTCGGGATCCTTCACTTCCCTAGAAGCGGACCGGAAAAAATCCTCCACCCTAGTTCTGCCAATCCTCCTTCCGATCCTGTCTGCTTGGAGCGCCATCTCCAGCTTATCGAGCGCGTGGACTAGCAACGCCTCTCTCGTTCGTAATAGTCTTAGATCCGTCCACAGTCTACGATACGAGACTCGACTACTGCTCGGCAGACTCTGGATCAGTTCCTCTATGGCCCTCCGTTTCGCCTCGCGCACCTTAGAAGCTCCACGAATCCTTTTGTCTCCAGGAGTAAGATCTCCCATTATTGCCTCTTCCAGATCATGAATAAGAGCAAGCTTGAGAACCGTCCCAACTTCGTATTTCCTCCGATCCGCTTCCAACATAGCCAACAACGCCAGCCCAAAAGAGTGATCTGCGACAGACTCGACCCTCTTCAGTCCTAACCTCTTCCAGCCCCTTCTCTCCTCGCTCTTCAGCCGGGCTGCATACTGCCATAACTTGACCAGTGGGTCCAACGTGAATCGGTACCGTAAAACACGCGCAAATTCTAAAACCTTTACTTACGTAAACGTACATATACATCTCCGAGTCTGAAACTTGTTCGGCAACCCGTTTGGTCAAGAAAATACTCACCCGATTCGCCGTCGCCAAGAAAACAGCCAAGACCGGAGAAACGGTCTATCGATCACCCAGAATCTATCTGCCCACCAAACTAACAGACGACTCCGTCTTTCCCTTCAAGGAGGGTGATCTTCTGATGGTAAAGGTCGACGGACGAAGGGTGGTTGTCCAGAAAGTACGAAAGGCGTTGGGCCTCACTGCGAGTCCGGATCAGCAACGCCAGAAGTGATATTATGCTCGGAACGCTTGGTAGGACGACGTTAGGTTGCTCAGAGTAACGATTCAGGTAACAAACATCAGTGGAGAACGCTACTGGGCCCCGGACAACCCGTTACCCAGTCAGGTCCAGATCGCGGTAAACATAAACATCGTCGGCTTAGACCAGAAGAACGATTCAACAGCCGAAGCCCCCTTCGTATTCACCGTAAGCTACACACCATCCATAGCACAGCTAAGCATCAAAGGGAAAGCCCAGATATTCGGCGACCGCACCGAGGTTGGCCAGATAATGGAAGATAACAAGAAGAACAAGCCACCGCCCGCAACTGTAATCCAGGCCGTCTCCAGCATAGCCATGGCCGACGCAATCATCATCTCAAGAAGCCTCGGAATCCCACCACCCCTCCCACCAATGGGTGTTCCTGCTGAAGGAGCAACTCAGCCAGGGCTAAGGAAAGAATCCAGATACACAACTTAGAAACCAAAAGCCGGACTCCAAAATATTGGAGAGGTCTTATCTCTCCAAAAAATTGGAGTACACGAAACCCCTAGCCGACAGAGGCCGTTTCACACATCATTGTCCTTTTCGCGGTCTGTGTCCGATTGGGCATTCATGGTTCATCGTGAGCAATCATGCCAAAGTTTGCTTTCTACAACAGAAAGCAAACCCTAAATCATCATTTTCGCGATTCTACACGGTCACTGACAGCGAATGGCTCACAAGAAACGAAAGGTCTGGCTTACCAGCGAGCAAGTAGACACCATGCTAACTCAAGCCAAACATAACAGCGAAAGAGACTATCTTCTGTTGCTACTGATGCGTTATGGACTCAGGTGCGGCGAGATAGTTGGATGGCGAGGCTTACCAGGCATTAGAATCGAAGACATTAGAGAAGATGGGATCTGGGTGAAAGGAAAAGGGTATGCTAGAGGAATCGTTCAGGATCGACTAGTCGTAATGCCGGGAGAGATGATTAAGCAACTCCGCCTCTATGTCTCTCAGACTCGCGTGGGCCATTTCCAAGAAAATCATGAGGACAAAGTGTTCCCGATCTCCGCGGTCCGAGCGGAACAAATTGTGAAAGGATATGCTAAGGATGCAGGGATAGACGATTGGGAGAGGGTGGGACCCCACCGTCTCAGAGCATTCTTCGCCACCGATGCCAAAGACAAAGGCCTAGACGCGTTTACGATACGTGACCTCATGCGCCACAGGAATATTACCACAACCAACCTGTACGTCGGTCAATCCTCCACGGAAAGACTATCGAAGATCATGGAGAAGCTGGCATCAGGATAGGAGAATACGACGCAGTTTCAGAGCAAGTTTGGGCGGCATATTCGGACCGCTTTACTTGCGTAAAGACGTCCCTCACCGTGGCTGGGTCCCCTCCCGCTGATGCCGACCCGAAGCGCCATAAGTATTAAACGGGGCCATCCGCTCCGCCGAAATTGTGACCGCTGATGCCGCGTAGAGCTGTCCGTGGACCTCCAAGGCAAAAGACGACTATCCTTTTCAAGGCGGGAAACCTTCCCAGTAACGCTGGGGAGTTGTTTCGGCGAGTATTCTGGAAGAGCGATTTTCTGGCGAGCGAGGCGCAGAATTTCTGGCATGAAGTCAAGCGGTCTGAGCCGATGGGCTTACCAATTCAGGCTTGGAAAGACTGGATTTCAAAGCGCAGTATGAGCGTGGGTCAATTCTACAACATGATCCATGGTCTCGTCGGAGCAGGATTTATCGAGAAGAAGGACTCGAGATGGCACCTAAGCGGCGGTTTTCTCCGCGAACTCGAACAGATGGTCTCGGTCTACTCATCGGAGAGTGGTCTACAACCGCAGCCACACTGAGCATCACGATAGCATTAATCGCTCCAATCTAGCCGCGGACAGTGGAGTCCCGGCATAATCTCCCGCGCGAATCTATCTCTCCAAGCCGTATCCGGGTTACGGAAACCGGTTTCCGGTCTTTGGCTTTGACCAGCCTTACAATGTACAGGCGAAGCAAAGGCAGGCCTCGATGCCGTCTGAGAACATTCGTCCTCATCCCGTTGGATCGCGTCTCTTCGCTCACGACCAGGGCTTCGAGCCCCTGCTTCCTCACCGCGGGGCCGAATGGGTCCTTCAGCTCAATGATGTTCGCCCGTCTCAGCCAACTCCGTGATCTCAGGAATTTTCGCAGATCTCGCTTCCTTGCAGAAAACGCCCGAACATTATGATGCTTGTGAAGTCTTGAAACGAGCTTGTCTCCCGTAACACCGATGAATACTGTCTCTCCCAGCTCGAACGCTCGGCCCAGAAGACGCTCATGCCCAACGTGCAATATGTCAAAAGTGCCCCCGACGGCGATGGTTCTGTGAGCAAATTTTGAATCGTTCAAGCCGGCTATCTCGAACAGAGACTTTTGGGGTGATAGACCATGATCTTCCTATGAACGATCTCTGCTATTTATTGGATAATGTCCGAGACTAGGTTTCATTCGAGTTGAAGACGAAATCTTCTGAATTCGACTCTCGAACCCTCCTTTCCATAATCGAGGAAGCCCATTGGATAACTTCCTACGAGGTAGCCCGGGGGAGATTCGAACTCCCGTCAGCAGGTGACTCCTTCCCAACCGTCTTGGGATCCAGAGCCTACTAGGGACGCTTGAAATGTCTGGCCCGTAACGTCCGTGCTATGCTAGACCACTACACCACCGGGCTACGGTGGGCTAACCACCTAAGCTTGTCCATAAGAGGTTTCGAGGGCTGAAACCGACCTTACCTATATACTTGTCGAAAACCTTTTATACACTCAGCGCAAGTTGGCTCTCACTTTCCTTGAGTCGAGCCTCCACAACTGCTCCGGTATATCCTGTCGAACCGATTGAGTGACGGCTCAGAGGAGAAGATTGAGGGGGAGACAACGACAACTCCGACAGCTCCGGGTGGAAAACCGCCTAGAATCCATGTTTGTCCCGAATGTAGCAGTGTCAACCTCATCGAAGATTTTGATCAAGGGGAAACTATCTGTCAGGACTGCGGACTCGTGCTCTCTCAGAACCTAATGAGCCGGGGCCCCGAGTGGCGTGCTTTTACAAAGGAGGAGAAGGACTCGCGCGGACGGGTTGGGATCCCAACCTCATTTTCGATCCACGATAAGGGACTGTCGACTGTAATTGATCGAGTCAATCGGGACGCATATGGGCGTCAGCTCCCTATGGAGACGAGGATGGAGATGCTTAGGCTTCGGAAATGGCAAATACGAACGCGAGTTCACTCGTCATCTGATCGTAATCTCGCTCAGGCGATGGCGGAGCTTGACCGGCTTACTGACAAGCTTCATGTCCCGGCGAACGTTAAGGAGAACTCAGCAGTAGTTTATCGTAAGGCTCTCGACAGCGGCCTTGTCAGGGGACGTTCGATCGCGGCGATTGCCGCTGCCTCTCTCTATGCAGCATGCAGATCATCAGAGACCCCTCGCACACTAAAGGAAGTGGCGGGTGCCAGCAGAATAAAGAAGAAAGATGTTGCGAGATGCTACAGGCTTCTACTTCGCGAGCTTGAAATGTCTATGCCGGTCGAGGACCCAATAAGATGCATCTCCAAGATCGCGAGCCGAGCGGAGATTTCAATGCAGACACAACAGTCGGCCATAAGAGTTCTCAAGGACGCCAAGAAGAAGGGAGTGGTCGCAGGCAAAGACCCCATGGGGCTCGCGGCGGCCGCACTATACGTCGCCTGCGTCCTCGAAAGCGAGAAGAAGACTCAGAAGGAGATTGCGGAGATCGCCAATGTGACAGAAGTCACAGTGCGGAACCGCTACAAAGGCCTTAAAGACTCACTGGGTCTCTCGGCTTGAAGGTCAGGGTTATCTGAGGTACTGCCTCATGCTCTGTATATTATTGAAGACAGTGCTCCACTGAGGGTGTGGCGCGGAACTAGCTCCGCTGAAACCATTCAGCGAGATAGAAAACCTGACTCGAGGATCACGGGAATAGTAGTAGATGATGTCGAGCTTCTTCTTCGGGGTTGCATTGGATAGGCTTCTCTTCAGAGCATTGAACAGATACTTGTTAAAGAACTCCAGCTCAATGGACACGGAGATGCGCTCGCTCATTCTCCCACTAAGACGAATAAACATAGTTAGCATTGAATATTTATCGCTATACGTTAGACTCGAGGCGTACCCCTATCAAAGGCCTACCCTGGAAGGCTCCAGCAATCCCTAGTACTCCGCAGATGCCCGCAACCCGCGCTATGCGGTCGGCAAGGGCAGTACCGGGATTCGTCACTCTGAGGTTACAAATCCGATTTTATCACAGTCAGAGCATATTACCAGCGGGGACGGGATGGAGGAGAAGCCGACAGTTCTTATCGTTCTCATAGGCACGTGGCTATTCTGGTTTCTGTTTTTTCTGGCTATCGGAGTCTAGCTCATGAAAGAGGGCACGCTTAAATAAGTGGGAGGCGCTACGATGCTTGTGGACGAATCGAAGGGAGTTTTAGGCTTCTAGAATGGCCGACGTTTGTTCGACCTGCGGCCTGCCGAAGGATCTTTGCGTCTGCGGAACAATCAGCATGGAGCAGCAGACAGTGAAGGTACGTATGGAGATGCGTAAATGGGGAAAGCCTGCAACCATTGTCGAAGGAATAGATGGAAAAAGCGTCAATCTTTCTGACCTCGCGACCAAGCTGAAGACCTACTGTGCGTGCGGTGGAACATCGAAGAACAACGCTATTATTCTTCAAGGAGATCACCGCGACAAAGTCAAGAAAGTCCTGGTCGGCTACGGGTTTCCAGAAGCGAGCATAGAGCTTCACTAGGCACATAGATTCTTTGTCGGCTTTACTCGACGTCTTTCGATCTATCCGACAGGGAGCGCATGGACCGCTTTCATGTCCGAACTGCGGGGCGAGTGTGAAGCGTTCACGCGCACCCTTGGAAGGGTGGATACTCCCGACGAGGTATCTCTGTGCGAAATGCGGCTACTCGGGGTTCCTTGCTCTAGAGGAGGAACGTGAGAATGCAGCTCCGCCGGAATAGCCGGCCAAACTCACTATCACTGAGACTCCGGATTCCACAATTTTACAGCCTTCTTCAGCCCTTCGTCCAAGGTAAATTTGGGCGTCCAGTTCACTTCCCTCTTTATTGCCGAGTTGTCGAGAACGAGATAGGCAGGATCCTGGCTCTGAGGCCTTTCAGGATAGCCTGGCGGATATGATCCGAAAACGACTCTTCCTTTGAATCCGACAATTGAAGACAGCCGCCTGGCAAGGTCCGCGTTTGTAATCGGGTTTCCAGGAGACACGTTATAGATTCCTCCAACCGCCCTTTCGTTCCGTGCCACGTCCAAATAGGCGTTGACGTGGTCTTCTACGAACATGTAGTCGCGAACCGAGTCTGGGGCGCCTACATAGCAAATTTCTCCTTTCAACATTTTTGATATGAGATACTCTGTGTAGAAGCCGCCCTCCAAGCTCCGTCCGTAGCTGTTGATTGGACGCATGATCGTTCCTCGCAGATGATAGATTTTGTTGGCCATCTGAACATACTGGTCTGCAGCGGCTTTCGTCACGGCATATGGCGATGCAGGCTTGAGTATTGCTTCTTCTGATATCGGTCGCCCGCCTGGTTGCCAACCGTAGACCTCTGCGGTGGAAGCTGCTATGAGCCTGGTATTCGGGGATTGTTTCAGGATTGCATGCACGAGGTTCACGGTTCCGTCAAAATTGATTCCAATGTACGGGTAGGGATCGTCGAATGATAATCGGACTGGCGTAAGCGCCCCGAGGTGAAACACTATACTTGGATCAGATGCCTCAACCGCCGACAGGACCGAGTGATACCTCACAAGGTCACCCTCGATGAGATGCACCTTGGAGACAATACTCTCCAGCCTCTTCAGCTCTCTCTCTGAGGAATGTCTCACAAGACCGTACACATTATCTCCTTGATCAACCAACTTCGAGGCGAGTTGTGATCCTATGAAACCCGTTACCCCAGTGACAAGTACGTTCAACCGTGGCGATTCTCCTTCAGGTGTTCTTCCGCCTCCTCGAGCTCTCTTAATGAGTTGACTGTGGTGAATGACCCTCGGTGACGATAAGCGCCTAATTTGTGAAGGCGTGAAAGCCTTGGGAATGTTGCCCTTTCAATATCGCCGTGACGAGGCAGGTACTTGATGATCCTTTTGTCGAAGACGTATACTCCAGTAGAAATGAATCGTTCCTTGAGGATAGGCTTCTCAAGAAATCCAAGGCAATAATCGTGGTGATCGACTTTCACAAGCCCGAACGGCAGTCGAGGGTGGACGACAGCGATTGTCGCAATAGCACTCTTCTCTGCATGTTTTCTGATCAAGGAATCCAGTTTTAGATCGGTTATCTGGTCACCGTTAAGGGCGAAGAAAATGTCGTCCCGGACATATCGGCCGATCGCCATCCTGAATCCCTCTCCCGTCCCTCCCTCCACCGTATGGACGCTGTAGGTGATTCTAACCCCGAACCGGTGTCCATCGCCAAAATAGTCGACTATATGGTCTTTGAGATAGGCCACGCCGATTACTATGCTTGTGACTCCGTTCCCCCTTAGCCATTCAACAACCCATTGGAGGAGAGGTTTTCCCCCAACCCTGACGAGCCCTTTGGGGAGGTCCTTAGTGATCGGTCGCAGTCGTATCCCTTCACCGCCTGAGAGAACGACTGCCGTCCGAACCGGGTTCTGCCGACTGCGCAAGGGAGATTCAAGTGAAGCCTCGGAAGAGTAAGTATAAGGATTCTATATTCGGCAATGGACTGATACGGCACTCCTGACTTCTCTCTGAACGATATCTATTCGTGACCTTAAAACAAGAGTGTTCTGCATTGGACCGGGGTCTTCTTGTTTGCAATGACTAGAATCGTTCACCAGTTCTCCAAACAAGCTACCGCTGAGATATCCTGCTATGTCTCCTCGCCTATCTAGACGACAGACGTATCGCAACAACTAGATGCTGGATAGGACGTTTCCGACGCATTCGGTAACAAAGGATAATTAAGCTGTAGAACCGGTAAGATTTCGCGAGACTATGAGCGAAGATCCCCCGGCTACAAAGTATGTGGTCGAGATCTTTTCACCGGAAAAGCCGCCGCCTACTGCAAAGCAATATGTCAACGAGCTGAAGGGAGTCGCTGGCGGGAAGCAGATAGCTAGGATGAAAAAAGAGGCCGTGGCATGTCCTGTTCTGAACGAGACAGTCTCGTTTGTCCAATGCTTTGGTTGTCCAAACTTTATTCGTCGGGTGAAGGGGAAGGTCGACTGTAGAGGACTGCCTCTATCCACGGCTTAGAGGCAAGCTCGAGTCTGCCAGGCCTAGTCTGCGAAGCAGAAACGTAACTCCTACTGACCGCGATATATTTCTAGGCCGAGGACCAGCTTGGTAAGCAAGCGGTTGTAGGGAGCGTCGACTCCGAGCCGCCCAGCCAATGAGGCTATCCAACCATTCAGCTGTCGAACCTCAGTTCTCTTTCCGGCTTCTATGTCTTGGAGCATTGAAGACCTGTTGCTCCTGGTCAATGCTAGAACCTGTAGGAGCATAGGTCTCGGGGCTGGATTGAGCGAGACACCATGAGCCCTCGCCACAGCACTTCCCTCGTGAACCATTGCGTTGGAGATTGATCTTAGATATGGTATCCTTAGGAGCTCTCCATTAGGAACTCGTAAAAGCGTGGTTATCGGATTGATTGCGGAGTTCACGATGGCCTTTGACCAGATTACACCCTCGATATTCTTGCTGGCCTCAGTTCTAAATCCGGCTTTGCGAAAGACCTCTCTGAGAATTCCGCATCCGTTCGAGGTTACTCCATTAACTTCTCCAATCCAAGTCGTGCCTTTTCCGGTATGCGTGACCTGACCAGGCCCAGTTTGGAGTGCAGCTTCTGTCGTTGTTCCCGCTAGAAGCTTTTGCTTGGGTAAGTATCGGCGAAGAGTCTCGATGTTTCCTAGACCATTCTGAAGGCTCAAAACTAGGCCATTGCCTCCAATCGACTTCTGTAGAGCTCGAGTGGTTGCTTCCGTGTCGTACGCTTTGACTGTCAGTAGAACGAGATCTGGATCATCTCGTCTCGATAATGACCGCTTCACTTCTAGATGTGCCCTGACAGTGGTTCCGGACGGTTCTCTTAGAAGCACGCCCCTCTTTCTGATGGAAGCGATGGTCCGCTTGGTATGGTGTATTAGCAGGACGCTGTGGCCTGAGTTGTGCAGTCGCACTCCGAACAGACAACCAATCGCGCCGGCTCCCACGACGGCTATCCGCAATCCGTCAAGTCTTCCGTCGAGAATCGACCGCTAGTCTCTGGTCGTCTTCCATTTTGAAGATGTTCTGCTCTGTGGGAAAATCGCCGCTTCGCACATCACCTGTATACTTCTCGAGTGACTGCTTGATAATGGTGGACACATCGGCGTAGCGTTTGGCAAACTTAGGGGTGAACCTTGGGTAGAATCCTATGATGTCGTGAATCACGAGAACCTGGCCGTTACAAAACCTTCCTGACCCGATACCAATTGTTGGAATCGACACTTTCTCCGTAATCGCTCGAGCCGCCTCTTCTGTAACCATCTCCAAGACGATTCCGAAGGCTCCAGCCTTCTCAAGTGAAACAGCGTCGTCGACGAGGTCTGCGGCTGAAGTCGGACTCCGTCCCTGGACTCGGTATCCTCCTTGCAGCGTCGCTGTCTGAGGGGTAACCCCGATGTGTCCGAGAACGGGAATTCCGGCTCGAGAAATTGCTCTGACGATCGGAGATGTATCCCTGCCGCCTTCTACTTTGACAGCTTCCATTCTACCCTCTTTTACGAATCGTCCCGCGTTCCGAACTGCCTCTGCTGTTGACGCTTGAAAGCTCATGAATGGCATATCCCCGATGAGGAGAGGATGTGTGGCTCCTCTCTTGACCGCGCGACAAACTGGGAGAAGCTCGTCGACAGTTACCGGAATCGTGTTTTCGTATCCGAGGACCACCATTCCGTACGAGTCGCCGACGAGTATTGAGTCGACGCCGACCTCGTCTGCAATCGCGGCAGTAGGATAGTCATAGGAGGTAACCATGACTATCTTCTTAGCTTCGGCCTTCATCCGTCGGAAGGTCGCAACTGATACTTTTCGTTTTTCGATTGTGTCTGTAGCTTTCAGACCTACGCCCATCCTCTTAGATATTCAATCATTTCTCTAACTGAACTCTCTAGATTACGCTGGTTGTCAAAGTCAGATACAAATCGCTCTAGACTAGTGCGCCGCATTTTCTTCAGTCTGTAAGAGGCCTGGGTCAAGGCCGGGATAGCTCTTATCACGTTGTCGACAATTGAGACCGAAGCTGCCCGAGAGGTCCGCGAGAGAGGGTTGAGGTCTATCGCGATTGTTTTCTTTCCATCTCGCGAAAGAGCTTCTGCCCTATCGCCATCCTCCAAGGGAATTAAGACAACATCTGCCTTTCCAATACCTCTCGGGTCCGTCTGTCTTCGTGAACTCGCTATGCCTCGGATGGTGCTGCTTGCAGACTTTCCTACGCCAAGAACGTCTCCCGCGCCCAAGCGTTTGAGATAGCTCGCGATTAGACGTTCTCTCTTGCTGGTTCGATGGAAGAGGTTGACTTCTATCGGTGCCGAGATGGCCGCGGATAGGTTCACAATCTCCTTTCCGGCGAGGGCGGCAGTGTTCCCGTTGACCGATAAGACCGGATGCTCTGCCATAAGCAGAAGAGCGGCTGCTGCGGATGTGGCGGCAGTTGCTGCTGGTAGAGTCTCTTCACCCAGGATATAGTCGAAAGCCTCTCCTCTGCCATGAGCGATCAATCCTTGGGGAACGACAATGCCTTCACTCATGGCCTTCGCAAGCCTTTCTCGAGTTGCGAGGGACAAGAACCTTGGGTGATGTGTGCTCACGTTCATATCAGGTGTGCACCTGAGTTCGCTATCCGGGAAACGTTTGGAGTCATACCGCGCCTTTGAAGAAAGGTTGTCACAGTAGGCGCTACATCCTCTGGAATTAGACAAAAGATCGATTCTCCCAGCATTGTCATGCTCGATTTGAAGCCTGTCGAGTCGAGTCCGAAGATGAGCTGTGACAACCTTTCATGAAACTGGTCTGCGGGGCTCGCCTGTCGAACCTCCGGATCAAGCCATTGCCGCAAGTGTTAACACGTCTCTTGAGACTAACCCTTTCAAGGACGGACCTGGTCGAGATTGGACCAAAACTAGCGGTGATCAGTCTTAGGGACGAGGGCACATCCATCTTGCTGACTTTTCCTACTCCCGGAGCTCCCGGTACAGTTCTCAACGTAAGACCCCCGGAAAAGACAGACGCGACTGTTCCTAGTCCGGTCCTGCACTCTATTTCTGAGACGTGTGCGACCTGGGCTGCTTCAAGCCTCGAGAGGGATAGCATCATCGTTTCGTTCAGCGCCAACGATACGCTGAGAGCCCCGGCTCCACTGGTCCCATAGCCGAACCCGGACCCGAATGGGCTGGTGTGAGTGATGTCAACTCTCCAGTGCCTCCCGTCAAGCTCGAGGAGCCTCTTCGCGACGCGCACAGAGACTGACCGCTGGGGCAATCGGCCGCCGTTGAAGGTTGCAGCGACGCGCGATGGGCTTGCTCTCTTGAGGCTCACTCTCGTTCTGACTCCTTTTTCTAAAGCGATAGCTGCTCCAGTGGAGCCGACTTGAAGAGGATCGGAGGCTTTGTCATGGACCTGGAAGAAACCGGTTATGTTGCATGGTGAGTAGGCCGTCGCGGTCTTCACTAGAGGTCTCTAACCTCTATGATCCAGGTAGGGGTTCGACTTGCACTGTTTCCAGCTATTCTGTGTGCGGCTCCAAAGAATGAGAAGAGAGCAGTCCCACCCGCAGGTTGGGGGCAATCGATACTTTGTACCTTTTTCCGT
>WNGM01000475.1_pt1 | contig 32470 bp, 33 predicted proteins | sample 5400571 | NCBI WGS metagenome assembly WNGM01 (sample SAMN13153378, study PRJNA577476) | soil metagenome | isolation source: 100 cm soil or saprolite under Garry oak tree replicate 2 | place: USA:California | collected 2016-06-15 | reverse complement strand
CGAGGTGCCGCCGAAGCGTCTCCATCTTCTCGGCGAGGGAGAACCCCCGCTCCGGGAAGTGGGCGTCGAAGTGCTGGAGCAGCTTGAGGAGGACGGCGTCGTCCCCCATCCGCTGCCGGCAGTTCACGATGTCCCAGTCGACGGCGCGATCCGATTCAGAGGCGAATTTCTTGAAGTCGAGGCAGAATCGCTTCGCCGTGTGCGTCTTGCCGGTGCCGACGGGACCGTAGAGGAATGCGTTGCTCGAGGCTCCCGCCTCGACGATCGGACGGAGGAGAGTGAACATCCGCTGGGTCTGTTTCTCCCGATGGACCATCTTGTCGGGCAGGTAGTCGAACGACAGTTTGCCTTGGTCCTTGAAGACGGAAGGCCCGGCGCGGAACGACACGACCGCACGAACGCGGCGGACGCGCATAACCTTTGCCTCCGGCATCCGAAACCCCATGAGGGAAGCGCGATATCGCGGGGCGTGGCGGACCGCTACTTCTGTTTTGCATGCGGGCACGATCACCGGGCCGGCTCGGCGGTCGCGCGCGACCACAAGCGGTACAGCATCGAGGGGGGCCACGAGTCCGGCGGGATTTTCTCGGATCTCCGCGAATTCTATCTGCAGACGAAGGGGATCGACGCCGCCTTTCGGATCCTCGGTTTCGCCGGCGTCCGAATCCACCCGCCGCGGTTCGGCCGCGGCTGGCCCGCCCGCACGGCGATTGAGAAGGCCTACAGGGAGCGCGCGAGGCGTCTCCATCCGGACTCCGGCGGAGACCCGCGCGAGTTCCGGAAAGTGCAGTGGGCCATCGAAGTCCTTCGACGATACCGGCCGCCGGATGCGTGACCCCGCCGCGGCACAACGTTTATTCCACGGCGGCGGCTCTGATTCGGACGGAGGTCTCGCGCATTCCGCGTTCGCTCCAAGAAAGCCTCGAAACCCTCGCGGACGACGTCCTCCTGGAGCTCGCGCAAGCCCACGGCGTCGAAGCCGCGGATTCCCGAGGACGAGAGAAAATGATCCACGCCCTGCTCGGGCTGCCGGATTCGGCCGGCGTCGCCGCCGAGGCGGATCGTCTCCGGATTGAATCCCGGCTCGAGCGCCTGCGGCCTCGCCAGCTCCGGGAACTCGGGGAGCGGCATCAGGTGAGCCTGCAGGGCCTGAAGAAGAAATCGGAGCTCGTCGAGGCCCTCGCCGGATCGAAGGATTCGTCGGACATCCTGGCGGAGCTCGAGGCGATCCCCGAGAAAGAGTCGGGCTTCCTGTTCGGGAAGGAGACCGGCCCGGACGTCGAGCGGGTCGAAGCGCTCCTCGAGGCCGCACGGAAGCGCTTTCAGGAGCGGCGGTTCGAGGCGGCCCTCTCGGCGGCACATGAGGCGTCGCGGATCGCCGAGCGCACGACGGAGCCGTTGCGCCGGACCTCGTGGTCCTACGCGATTCTGGCGGCGCAGGCGCTCTTGGAGCCGTGCGACCCGAGGGATCCGGCCGTCGTCGGCGCCGTGGCGATCCTGAACCGGTCGCGCGAGGAGTTCGTGCGGGGCCCCGTGGGCGACGACGCCCTCCTCGGGGATCTCGTCCGGGCCGCGGGCGACGCCCACGCGAAGGAGGCGTATCGGGTGCGCGAGCGCCTCGCCCAGACGCGGGACGCGATCCGGGAGGCGGCGAACCTGGGGGCCTCAGTCGCCCTCGCCGAAGACGCCTGGAAGCAGGGCGCCGATTTCCTCGATCGGCATCGGCTCGCGTCGGCGCGAGAGAGCTTCGTCGAGGCGGGCCGGAGGGCGGGCGACGCGCGCACCCGCCGGATTGAAGAGGTCGAAGGGTCGGTCCCCGCGGTCGCGGACCACATCGAACTCGCGCGGAACGTCGGCGCCGACGTGCGGGAGGCCGAGGGCCTCTTGGACCAAGCCCGGACCGCGATCTCGGCGGTGGAGCACGGCCGGGCCGGGGACCTCCTGAAACGCGCGGAGCGCCTCGCTATGAAGGGTCAGCAGCGGCAGATCGAACGGGCGATTCAGCTTCGGCAGTCGCAGGTCGAGAAGGCGCAGGCGATCATCGTGGCGAGCGAGCCGGTCCTGAGAGAGGCGGAGTCGTACGATCTGAGCGCGGCCGAGGTGCGCACGCTCCTGCGCCAGGCGCGGGACGTGCTCGGCAAGGGCGACTACCTCGCGGGGCTCACCCTCGCCCGCAATGCGGAGGAAGCCGCCCGTCATCTCGAGGGTCAGGTCGACGAGGAACGCCGGCGGCGTGGCATTTCGAAACCCGTGGCGGGGATGTGCGGCGTCTGTTCGTCGCGGCGGGTCGCGTTCGACGACGACGGCGGGGGACGGTGCGCGGATTGCGGCAGCGTCTTCCGCTGGCGAGGTCCCCTCGGCGTCTGGGAGCGTCTCCGGGCGCTCCTCGCTCCATAGCCTTTCATTGCGCCCGGAACCGGGCTCGATAAAGTGGAGTCCCGCGATCCGCGGTCTCGGAAGCGCTCTCGCTGCGCTTCGCCGCCGTCCCATCATGCCCGCTCGCTTGGGCGGGCACTTTCCCCATGCTCGCTCGGGTGTCCGTGGTGCCTTTCCATTTCCTCGTTTCTATATTTCTCCTCATATTTTAAAAATCTCCGGATACGCGACGGCAGGGTGGGCAAGTCCTGCTCAGGAGGTGAAACACGAGCATGAGGCAGGGATCGTGGCAAGTTGATGAGTGGTGGGTGAAGCGCTTCTACGCCGGCATGGAGAAATGCCCGGAGTGCGGTAGCAAGCATGTTGAGCTGGAGTACTTCCCGTTGCGGCGAGTGAATCGCTGCCGATGCAGGTCGTGCGGGGTCACCTGGGTCCCAATAGAGGTTACGTGGGACCGAGTGGACCCTTGACGACGAACAGGCCATCATGCCCGCCCAATCGAGGCGGGCACTTTCCCCTCCTGCATACAAGAGTCAAGGGTGAAGACGATCGGACACCCTACTGTCCACGATAACTGAATGAGGCGAGGGACCAACAGAATCTGAGGAATCCGCTATCTCCGCGGAAACTCCTTTTGGGGGAACTAGGATGCACCCGCCGAGGCTACCTCGGGAATCAATGGGAGTCTGGATGAACGACGTGGATGCACTCATAAAGCTCGCGGAGGACCTCACCCGCAGGAAGTCGGACTTCGTCCACAGGAAGGGCGCCGGTCTAGGGGACCTCGACACGGCCGATTTCATGACCGAGCTTGAGGAGAAGGCGACTGAGGCTTTGGGTGACGCCTGTCTTCCTGACGCCCCAGTAATCCAGGAAGCGGGTTTCAGCTTCGACTATTTACTGCCACGCGAGGCGACGGTCGTGGAGTTTGGGTTCAGCTTACGCAATCCTCGGAGCGAGTTCGAGAGAGACTTGTTCAAGGTGCTTTTAGCGAAGAGGGCCGGAACAGAAATTCGTAAGCTCGTCTTGGTTGGCAAGCCAGGAACCAAGGATCGTCTCAAAGCTCCAGGACCAAAGGCGATTATGGAATTCGTCAAACGCGAATTCGGAATCGATGTAGAGGTCCGGGAGATCGGGCAGACGGAGGCTATGGGACATGGCGGAGGGAAGGACAAGCCACTTCGAGTCAAAGGGAGGCATCGTACGTGAAGTCGGCTCTGCTCGACCGGGTTTCCGAACGGACCGTGATTTATGGTTAGCTGGTAATGACGCTCTCCTTGTCCTTCCGGATTCCTCCCACCCTCTGCCCCCGGCTTTTGACCGGCTTTTTGGAGGGACCTCCAACCAGCTTTGACCTTCCCCGGACGATTCGGTGGGACCATGGGGCTGTGCGAATCGAGCCAACTGGAGCCATTCGTTTCCAAGGTGATGATGAAGGGCACCTAAAGCTGCGAAATGTGCTAGGCAACGTTTTTTCCGGTTTCAGGAATTCGATTGGGACCGACGAGGCCGGCTTGTCGGATCCCGTCGGACCTATCGTAGTTAGCGGAGTCCTCGTGAGACGTGAGCGCATCCCAGATCTGCTGTGCTCCGGCGTAAAGGATTCGAAGATGCTGACCGCCGAGGAGGTGAAATCGCTCAGGAATGAAGTCGAAAGAGCCGTCACATTGAGTCGTTCAATCGTGTTGGAACCGACGCAACTGAACGCGTGGGACCCGGCAAGGGTTGCCAGGGAAGTCGCCGGCGCGCACTCAACCATCGTGGGAGCGCTCTTGGGGGATCGGGCCGACGGACCGGCGACTGTGGTGCGCATGGGCATCAGCAGACGGCGAAGCTACTCCGAAACCCTCGAGTTGGCACCATGGCGAGACCTTGCGCGGGTGGAATTGCATCCGCACGCAGAGCAATGGCCCGAGGTTGCGGCCGCCTCGGTACTGGCACGGAGCGCTTGGTTGGAATGGGTTGCGCAAGCTTCCACTCGCCTTGGACTCGACCTTCGGGCCTTGACTCCTGAAGAGATGGCGGCACATTCAGATGCTGTTTCGCTGTTCAAAGTCCGGGTCGTTGCCGCGATCGGACGCAAGCCGCCCGCGGAGGGAATCTTTTCCATAAGGTCTTACGTCCGGCAGGACCGGGAGAAACTCCGCTTGGCGCTCCTTGGGCTAAGTAAATTCTATCCCACCATCGACAGGTGGGTGGAGGGGAGAGTGGGCAGGAAGGGTATCCTTGATCGCATTGAGGCTAAAGACGCGGCGTGCTGGGTGGCTTCGGCAGGAGGCGAACTTGCGGGGTTCGCGATCATCACGCCTCGGGCACCCCGGATCGCAAAGCTCAGCACCTTTTACGTCTACCCCAAGTACCGGCGACGCGCGATAGGATCACAGCTCCTGAACAGGGTAATCAACGCTACCACGGGCAAAGGCATAGAGAGGCTTTACGTCACCCTCGCCTCCGAGGAGCGAAATTTTTTCATCCCATTTCTTCGCGACTTCGGTTTCCTTGTGGACGGCGTGCATCCCCAACGCTACAGGCGGAACTCGTATGAGATCGTCATGGGACGCACATCCGTCTCCGCTGTAGTGTCCGCCGATCGATTCTCGGAATTCGTCAGACGATACCTGTTCGAGCTCAGAGGCTTCGAGATTACCCTCGTTTCCGAAAGCCGGTTCCTAGCGGAGTCGAAGCTTCAGCTGCCCGGCCTGTTTGGAGTGCAACCGCCAGAACGTTATCTCGTCGAATGTTTCTCTGAACGCGATCTGAAGCCGGGAACGGCGCGGGTTCTGGCGGAAAACGCCTCGGAATTCCGAGCCCAAGGAGTGCTCGTATGTCTCCATGGAATGCGGGAGAAGCCCCATAGGAGGGGGCTGACGGTCCTCGACGCGTATGATGTTGAGACCTTATTCTATCCTCTACGCCTCGACCGCGACCCCGACCCTGCGTGGATCATCCCCATCCAACCTGACTTCGCGAACCAACTCATTCCGAGGTGGGGGCAGGCGACGCTTGAGGCGGTGAGGGTACAACTGTCCACCAGGAACGTGTATTACAGAGTTGCAGACCGGGTCGGAGCGCTGCGCCGAGGCGCCACGATCCTTTGGTATGTTAGCGACGAGGCCGAGATCCGTGGCGAGTCGAAACTCGCGGCCTGGCATGTCGGCTCGCCACACGACCTCGCCCGACGTCTTGGCCACCTCGGCGCCTGGACGGAGAAGAACATCGAGCGTCATGTCGGCCGGGGGAATCCCGCCCTCGCCCTCGAGTTCGACTGGTACGCGGAGTATGAGAACCCCGTCGACCTCAACACTTTGCGCCAAGAGGTGCCAAAGTTCAATCCCCTCACGCTGTTCGGCGTCGCGGAGAGCGCCGCCCGTCAAATCAGGAGGTTGGGAACACGAGAAGAGATGTCGTCCTACTCGCAATAAGACCTCAGTTCGCAGCGGCCATTCTGTCGGGGGAGAAGAAATATGAGCTTAGAAAGATTACACCCCGCGCTCCGGCCCCGATCCTAGTGTTCCTGTATGCAACGAGGCCGGACATGGCCATCGTCGGCCATTTCGAGGCGGCGGAAGTCCTCACCGACACAGTCCGAAGCTTGTGGAAGATTGCGGGGGAGCATTCGTTCTTGAATAAGGATCAGTTCTTCGCATACTTCGGCCGAGTCTGTGTCGGGAGCGCATGGCGCGTGGCCTCTCCAGCTCCTCTGCAGCAGCGGTTGGGTCTCGGGGAGATTCGCGAGTACGATCGTGATTACATGCCGCCCCAGTCCATGGAATACATGTCCGAGGACCACGCTGCGGTCCTCGCGATGAGCGACAGGGGCTTATGGCCTAACGGTTCGGGAGGTTGGCTAGGTTGACGTCCAGGATTGCCTTCCTTGGAGGCATATCGGGAATTGGAAAATCCTTTGCGGCCAAGAGATGGGCCGAGAAGGCTCGCCAACTCGATGTCGTCGCCTTTTCCGAGCTCATGTTGAGACATCTCCCGGGAATCCAGGACCACCGAGCCATCGTCTCGACCACTTCACCGGAAGAAAGGGCCGCGGCACGCCGGCTGGCGATAGCGGATCTCGGGGAAGTACAGAAACCCACGCTCGTTACTGGGCATTACGGAATCTGCACGTTCTCGCGGGGAGGGGGAGTGCAAGCTGTCGAAACCGCATTCCCAGGGGAGTTGCTGCCTGTGGTGACTGCTCTCATGCTGGCCGATCATGAGGACTTGGCCGTGGTCCTTGATCGTCGGAGGACACCGAAGAACCCAGGTGCGCTTGCGGAAGTTGAATTCGAGCGAACCGTTGAGGGCGCCATCTTCACGTACCTCGCAGCGGTCTCCGGCAAGCCCGCAGCCACAGTTGGATTGGATCGGCCGGACAGCGGGGCTGCCGCCGTTGGATTCCTCCAAGAGCAGTGGCCTGACATCATGAATGCCGTGTGACCCTTAGTCGGCGGCGGACGGTCGGAGAGCCGACTGACCGCGCCGCCCTTTTCTACACGGACGCAGATTCCCCCTCAAAATTCGGGAGCGTAGGAATTTGAAACAGAACCTTTCCATACGGAAGGCCCAAGACGACGTGGCGGCCTACTTGACCGCCAAGGGACCGGCATGGTCGGGCCTGGGCAAGCACTACTACTTGGTCACTCACCTAGTAGAGGAGATCGGGGAACTTGCACGCGCTGTGATTAATCTCGAAGACAAGGTGATAGAGCCGCACCGGAGAGGTCTCGCCGCCCCGAGTGTAGAGAAAACCGCTGCACTCCTCGACAGCATTGGAGATAGCTTCTTCCACTTGCTGAAGCTCTGTGTCGCCTACGGTCTAGACCTCGAGGAGGCTTTTGAGTCTTCGTTCGGCGCCATCAAGAACAAGTACCCAGTGGACCACAGCTTTCGCGATGGCCGTCGGTAGGTCGACTGTCCGCGCCTTCGTCTAGACGAACCCGTCCCGGTTCGTCACTGAGCTGGACTCAGAGTAATGGTCCGCTCGTCAACTTTGACTTCCGCGCGGAGATAGTCGCCTTCCTTGATTTCGAGCGCTTGCCGCACATCTTCCGGAAGTGTGACTCTGTTCCCGCTCACGATGCGCACGTAGTGCAGAATCTCTCGCTCAGCCTTGGACATCCCTAAACCTCGAGCACATATGTGCGATGTACGTTTTGTCCTTTTCGACCTGAGGGTTTAGTTGCGATTTCGACGACAAAACGTATTAATGTAGATGTATGCATTGGCGTAGGGTATGCACGTGAGGCGGGACGGTCCATCGTGCCCTGTCGGGGGCCGCAAGGACTGGTTCTGAGGAGGTGAGCACTATGATCGAAGGCGCATCGAAGAACGGGGGCGACGGGCATGAGATAACGTACTACGTGGACAACGAAGTCCAGCACACGACCGAGAAGGAGCTGACTGTTCGGCAGATCCTTGCGGCTGCGGGTGACGATCCCACGACCCATTACCTCCTCGAGTTGCGGGGGAATCAGCAGATTCCCCACAAAGACTTGGACGAGCTTCTGGAGATCCACGAGAACGAGCGGTTCGCTGCAATCTTCACCGGCCCAACTCCCGTCTCTCGGGTGTGAACATGCCTGTGGAGGACCTGATTAGTGCGTTGAAGTCTCGGACCTTTGCGGTCGAGGAGCTTCCTCGACGGATTGATGGGACCGCATACGTGGTCATTGACCCATACACTGTTGAGGTTGGTCCTCATGCGGGAGAGCATATCGGTCTCGCTTTCCCGACCCCACCGGATTTCCCGATCACCCCCCCTGGTGGGATTCACGTGAAGCCGCACCTGATTCCTTCAGGAACGAGAAACACGGGAGCCAGCCCACTCGGGCCCGATTGGCAGTATTGGAGCAGACCAATTGCCAACTGGAGGCAAGATCGGAGCGTTGCTCGCCTCCTCAGTCACGTCAACCGGCTGATGATAGATGTTTGAGCCCCGCAGGATCTACAGCGCATCGATGACGGAGGAGGTTGATCAGACTGCATCCCGCCACCTACTCCGGTCGGATGGCCAAGAGGATCTTTGTTTCGGCGTCTGGTATCCGAGCAACGGTCACTCCCGTACAACAGCCATACTGTACGACCTCATCCTTCCGCGTGAGGGGGAACGACACGTGCACGGAAACGCCAGCTTCACGGTCGACTACTTCGCGAGGTCGCTAGGAACGTGTCAAGCCAAGGGCGGTGGCTTGGCGTTCCTGCACAGTCATCCAAGCGTTGGCTGGCAGGCAATGAGTCATGCGGATAAGGTCGCGGAGGCGAGCCACGCCGCAGCCTCCGCCGCAGTAACCGGGCTTCCCCTCCTTGGACTTACATTAGGGGAGGATAGAAGCTGGAGCGCGCGCCACTGGTTTCGCGTAGCTCGTGGCAAGTACGAGCCAATTTGGTGCGACACCGTTCGTGTTGTCGGCCTTGGTCTCCGCCTTTCCTACCATCCGAAACAGGTCAGGCGCTACAGGCTTAAGGCGGAGTTCCAGAGGACGACGGACATTTGGGGCAAGGAGGCTCAAGAACATCTTGGGAGAATCCACATCGGCATCTGCGGACTCGGAAGCGTTGGAAGCGTCGTGTGCGAGGTGCTCGCTCGGATTGGAATCCGGCAGGTCACTCTTATCGATTTTGATAGGATTAGTTCGCACAACCTCGACCGGACGCTCGGCGCGACCCGCAGCGATGCCAAGGGGAGAACGTTCAAGACAGAAGTCGCGGCCAGAAATGCCGAAGTCTCAGCGACTGCGGACGGATTCCAAGCGAACAGGTTCGAATTCAGCGTTGTCGAACCCAACGGATACAGCGTGGCTCTTGATTGCGACCTGATTTTTTCCTGTGTAGACCGACCATGGCCTCGCCGGGTTCTGAATCACCTCGCGTACGCCCACCTCATTCCAGTGATCGACGGTGGCATCCGGGTTCGCAAGTCCGAGGGAAAACTCAAAAGTGCGACCTGGGCGACTGGCACGGCCGGGCCCCTCCGGGTATGTCTGGAGTGTCGCGGCGCGTATGATCCCGGCCTCGTTGCAGTCGAAAGGGACGGATTCCTCGAGGAGCCTTCCTATATCGAACGGCTACCTGAGACGAGCCCTTTGCGAGGGAACGAGAACGTCTTTCCGCTTAGCGTGAGTCTCGCGGCGCACGAAGTCCTCCAATTTGTGGCACTAGTTACCGAGCTTGTCGGGATGCGAGATGTAGGCGAGCAACGGTTCAGTTACTTTCCCGGAATCATCGGCGTAGAGCACTTGAAGTGCGATAGCAATTGTCCGTTCCCGTTGCTAACCGGCCTCGGAGATAGAGCGACGGAGAAAGTAGGGGCCGTCACCGGTGTCGATCGCAGGCTAGCAGGTGAAGGCACCGTCACGCGCCCCGTTGCCGGGAAGTCGCGCATTCCGGGTTGAGCTCGAATTGAGGCGCGGTCGGGTGCAGTCGCTGCTTGCAAGCCAGCACAGATTTAAGCGACGAGGACTTTCTGTCACTTGCTGTCCGAAGAATACTGCGTGATTGACATCGAAACTGCACCGATTCGCTTCACGGATCCAGAGATCGTGGATTACCAGATTGACAAGTCGTTTAACCGGGATTTCCATCCGTTCTTTGCGAAGGTCGTCGCAGCGGGATTGAAACAGGCTGGAAAGACCGCCGAGGTTTTCTGCTCCGACGATGAGGGCTCGATTCTCACAGCTTTTTGGAGACGTCTCCGAGAGTTGGGGCCACGGAAGTACGTCACATTCAACGGCTACCAGTTCGATGTGCCATTCCTGTTAATTCGCTCGAAGTTCCAGCGGATTCGGGCGGAAGTGGAAATTAATCTGAACCTTTGGAAGATGGAGGACTCGAATCACTTTGACTGCATGCAAGCGCTCTCCCTCAGGAGGACCTTTCCCTGGGTCAGCTTGGACATCACGTGCCGGATGCTTGGAGTCACCCTGCCCCGGAATCGGCTCGCAGGAAAGGAGATCCCAGATCTTTACGCGAAGAAATCGTGGAAGCAGATCGAGGCGCACAACCGACAGGACCTAGAGCTGACCGAGGCGCTCTACCTAAGGGTTCGCTAATGGGGCCATTCCCACTCTCGGAGGAGAACAGTCAGCTTCCTGGCTTCGATGATAGTGACACCGTATTCAGAATTCTCGATTTCGGGCGCATAGGCGTATAACCCACTATCATCAGTCAGAAGGTAGCGGGCATCGTAGGGCAGTCGATCGGTTGCAACAAAAATCTTGATGTCGTTGTCCTCGGGAATGTTGCTCGCCTTGCGCACGCCTGTTCTCGAGTACACGTCCACTTCATTCGAAATGAAAAACTGCTTGGCCTGCGTGAATGCGTTGTCCGGCACGTCATATGGGAACCGCGTCAAGCTGCCGAAGAGATCGCTAAGCTGGCCGACTGCTCGATCCTTGTAGGCTTTGATTTTGTACCGGTCCGTAACCCCGGACTGCTGCGCGCGTTGATTTACCGCCTTCACGATATTTTTCCAGGATTCAGCCTTGACGAGCTCGAAGTATCCATTTTCTACTCCCCGAGGGGCGCAACCGTCGTGAAACAACCGGAGCGGGTCCGTTAGGAAGTCACGGAGAGGTCGGTCGCGATGGGTACCCAAGCTGAGCGCTCGCTTTATGCAGCAGTTGGCATCCCACGCAACGGCCTCGCCAGCCTGTGGCGAGTCCACGCATCCCACCCCCTCCCTTCAATGCGCGACGACGAACTCCAAGAACTCGTATGTGGACGGATCAATCGGGGTGACGACCCCGTACAAGTCTGCATTGTACTCTAAACAATGGAGGCGGTGCTTCAATTTTTCGGAGAGTAGTCTGCTGTTTGAGGGAGAAGAATCGTCGAGGATGAGCATGTGTTCGTGATTAACGGCTTCGCGAGCGTCATCCGCAAGTCTCTCCGCGTTGAAGAGAATGTTATGCTTCCCAGTCAACCCATCATCTAGATGGGACTTCCGTACCTCTTCCAAGCATCGAAGGGCGAAATCGAGCGTACCAAGAAGATCGAGACAAAGCTCACATTCATCAGATCTCCTTGCCTCGGCGGACCCAATGAGCCTTCTGATTTCGGCCATGGTCTTGTTCAGATGGTCAGCGAATCCGCGCTTGTCGTCCAAGTAGAGATCCTTGTGAAGCCGGTCCACGACCTTCTCCGTATTGCTCCGAAAAAGATAGGTCGTCGATGTTATGATGGCGCGATACGATTCCCTAAACGGAAGCGCATCGATCCGAGGGAAAATGGCGTGCCGAACGAATTGAGCGCCATCGACCGTGAGCGCATACTCGAACAAGTCGAGCGGCTTCCCGGAGGGACGCTTATTGATCTCCAATAGCTGTGCGCTCTGAAGGCTGGCTGCTTCGTCGTCGATGTGTCGGTCGTATGGACCCATTTGTTTGTTCTCAAATTTGTTTGGGACTGGGAAGCCTTCCCGCTGAAGAACTGCAAGATACTTGTTCAGGCGCACCTTTCCATAGAGGTGACCGCCGTGCGCGAAAGTGGCGTATAGGATCGCCCAGCCATTCGGCCAATCTCGGAACGATTCGACGTTCAAGTCGATCCTCCAGCGGTGTCCAGCTGCGGTAGTAATCTACTTTCTGCGTCGGTTATTAGCGCTGAGAACTGGGATAGGCGAAGCTCATCCTGCGCTTGTCTCATCTTGCCTCCTCCCCCTCGCATGCGTGCCCATTTGGGCACGCGGAAATGGCGAGAGTAAGGAAGGGAAGTCCGACCTGAAATACGTGATGGGATGCACGGAAGACTTCGTCGACTCTCGTTCAAGACGGCGGAAAGGATTGTATCTTCACTTAAAGCTTTTCGCTATTGCTTTGAGCAATTGGCAAAATCGAGAGGCAAAAGCGAAGATGCAAAATACCTAACTTGTCAATCATGTGGAGTACAAGAATGGTTCGGACTCGAGGGGAGGCCCAGCACTACCGGGTTCTCGCGGTGATCGCAAGCATGCAACGCCCCACCCTGCGAACAATCGCCCGGGAATCGGGTCTCTCAGAGCCCACGGTGCGTGCGAGTCTTCGTTGGCTTGAGGGCAAGGGCAGCATCGAAGCTGATGATTCGATGAAGCCCCACATTCTATGGGGAGTGACCGAGAGAGGACAGAAGGACCTTCTGATAGCCCGGGAGATCGGCGAGGCCACGCGAGGTAGGTCGCAGTAGGCTTGAGAGGCCGCAAGATGGTGCGTAAACCGCTCCCATGCCAATAATCATCAAGGGCTCGCTTCCGCCAGGTTGTTCTCTTGCATGTGCCTGCGGCAGTGTCACCCAGCCAGATCTCAAGTTCCGGGAAGGCGTCCGCTATCCTCAACCAGGCCACACGGTGCTGACCCGCTCGCGCTGGCAGCCCAGTCTCCGCAAATGTCGACACTGCGATGACGCAGTGTATTGCATGGTCGTTTAGGCGTGAGACGGCACGGAAGAACGCCTCGAAGAAATTCTTCGCCCTAGCCGGGCCGGATTCCTTGTAGCCAACGACCTCGATGTGATACTGAGCATCCCCCTTGGACGCTACGATGTCCACCCCCGTTTGGCCGTGACTCCGCTTCGGAGTGAGCGAATACCCCTCGTCCGCGAGGCACGCCCGAAGACAATCTTCGACATCTGCGTTCGACATTTTTGCCGGCATGGAACCAACTCTTTGGTCTCCGCTACACGAATGAGGCGAGATCCTGTTCAATGATTTCGATCCGTTCGATGTTGCCGACCTCGTCCGCAAGGGTCTCGGGCGTCCATTCCCGCGAATCCAAGAACTTGAGGAGCCGCCGGACAGTGAGGCGCGAGGCCTTGTGGTGGGAAGCCAGGAGACCTCGACAGGTCTCCCAAAGCCATGCTGCATGCTGGCACAACCGGGCGGAGACGATCCGCCCGACATCACGACCTACGAGGCTCGCCACCTCCCGCGCACGCTGGCATACCACGGACAACGCATGCATGCCGTCCGCATCGTCATCGAGCGACGCGTCCGAAAACCCTTGCTCTCGCAGGAAGTGCCGAATATGCAGGTTCGGCGGAGCGAAGTCCTGTCCCAGCCCGAAATCGTGGAGCCACAGCACGGCTTTGACGGGCCCGAAATGAGCGATGTCGGTTGCCGCAGCCGTGACGAGATCCATCTGTCTGGATCTGTATGGCGCAATCGAAGCAACAAGTGTCGGCGTGATTCGATGACGCCGGAAGAACGAGTCTGCCGTTGAGACCATATTTGCCAAATCACCACTCCGCAGGAGTTTCTCGGCTGAGGCAAGGGCAGGCCGCTTGAACCGTGCTCCAAAGGACCCAGCCGGAACGATTCGCCGCTCGGCGTCGATGTCCGCTTGGACTGTCGCGCCCCACTTGGTATCCGAGGTTGCCGCTCCCCTCTCGGTGTAGTCGAGGTGGCCCATTAGCAAGTCGGACAGATAAGCCGCTTGGGCTGATCGCACCTCCTTACCGAGAAAGCTGGGATAGATTAGCGCATCCCAAATTTCTGAAGTGTGAACCGGCAACTGACAGGGTCCTTCAGGCTGGAACCGAGCGACAAGTTCGGAAAAGCCCTCGACGCTCGATTTTGCGGGCACCATGTCCCCCCGCAGCCGAAATCTCCTTCCGTGCCTTTAGGTTGCCGGAATCAGACTGGATGCAATCCAACGGGATGAAGCGTCGGGCGATTGCACTCTACGAATCTGGTCTCTCCGCCCGCGGTGTTACCAACGCGCTGAAGGACCAGATCGGGGAGCATGTTAGTCCCCAGACTGTCGCTCGATGGGCGCGGAAAGAAGAAATAAGTCGCCCTGTGGGTGAGCCTCAATCAATTACACTGCCAGCCCATGCGAAACGTCTGTACAACGCAGGGCTTACGCTCCAGGAAGTAGCAGATCGGTTCAACATAGGGAATACATCCGTTGCGAATCGTCTTCGGGAGATGGGCGTTGAGATTCGGCCTAGCGGCTCGTGCTTTCAGGCAATCCTTACGAGGGACCTGCCGCACGCTATGTTTGTCACAGAAGGACTCGGGGTCCAGAGCATCGCCGGCGTGGCGGGATGCTCTCTCGAAACGGTCTACAGGCTTCTGAGGGTTCATGGCATCCGACGGCGGACTCGGGGACATTCCACGGCTAAGGCGCACAATCCGCCTCAAAGGACGAGACATAGCAATGACAAAGCCCAAGCACACTATCTTCGCGCTAAGCAATTTGGACCATCGAAACGGATTGGCAGGATACTTTCCATGAAAAAGGGAGCCCGGCACGGAATGATCCTTCAACAGCCATGGGCCAGACTGGTCGCTGAAGGCGTGTTCTCGGTCCTCGTTCGTCCAATTCCAACACATATTCGAGGGAGAGTCGCCATCGTCGCAAGAGGCGTAGACCCCGCCGTGCTCGTTGATGGTGAGCGACCGACAGAAACGGATTTCCCGCGGCCCGCAATTATTGGATACGTAAATATTCGTGAATGCATCGAAGTGCCACATGACAAAGTGAAGGAGATGTTGAAGGAAATCGGTGGCCGTGAATTAGCAGATCTCTACCCGCTCTACTATCTTCCGAGGAAATCACGCGCGTTCATCTGGGTTCTCCGGAATCCCCATGCGCGCGTGAGGCCGAAACTGCTGAACAAAATCGGCGCGAGAACTTGGATTCGCCTAGAGGGAACCGCTTGATAATTCTCTTAGTTCAGTCACTATATGGCATAAGCGACTCAACGAAAGCGCGCTGCGATGCCGCGAGCCCATATAGATCATAAACCGCAGCATCCAGCTCGGCCTTGACCTCAGCCAGTGTCCTTTGTTGCTCTGGCGTCGGTTGCTCTCCCCCGCCAAACGGTTCTGAAATCGTCTCTAGTTTTTCAACTGAGGTCTCTATCGCCCGCATGATGGACGCTGAGGGTTCTTTCGCCACGGGGATCTCGCTTAGATACTCTTCTCGGAAGTTCATCGTGAGTTCCGTCCTGTTGAAAATCCAATCACGAACGTAAAGGTTCATCAATCGACTGTTGAGAATTCCCGTAACGTACTGGATACTCGTGCCATCTTGAAACGTAACCGCCGTAGTGCTCGAGTGCGTAATCGACTTGTTCCGATCAATGGTAGCTTCGATACGGACCTTGCTCGATATCACCCTCTTGATTACAATCTTCTCGGTCGCACGACACTTGTCTTTGATTCCTCTCGGGATCCTGACGTCTGTTCCGTCCACATACTCTGAAGGGGCCGCAAACCAGCGCCTCACGCTGGAGCCGTTGAGAAGTGGAACGCTCCGTGCATTCTGTTTGCTCCTAAATCTCCTCACGCCATGGTCGTCGCGGATTCCTTCCCAAACCGTCATCCTGAAATTCGCTTTGTTTAACGGTCGTCCGATTCGATTCATTTGTTCGTAGATCTCTCGCGCCGTCCCAAACACGTAGACGAGAAGTCGCTTCTTTGGATCGTTTCGGAAGACCCGAGGATCAACTTCGTGTTTGTCGTAGAGGACACGTCGAAAACTGGCAACCTTGTGAATGACCTCCAGGGGCGCCTCCGTGTCCTGAGCGACGCCAGGGAGTTTCCGCTCGAAAACAACAATCACATGTTCCAGCCCGACGTCGGGCCAGCCTCGCCCGAGGTCGACAATCTTCAGGATGCGACATCGTGAAAGGAGATATTCACGAACCAGTCTGTACTCATCAACATAGGTCAATGACTTGGGCATGATGAGAGCGCCGACCCCACCCCTGCCTCTCGGCACCTCCACGCTGTCCTTGAGAAGATCAATACCCCGCTTGAGGAACATCGTTGCCATGTTCATCTCTGCGCCCTCGGGCCGAATCATGGAGTACTCGGCGGAGCGAAGCATCCCACCGTAGATTGGATCAGAGAGTCCGACTCGAAAGAAGGGTGGATTGCCCAGAACAATGTCGAAGGAACCGAGTTCGAGGACTCCGACCGGACTCCTGATGTCGACCTCGCGAGGATCTCCCCTGCTAACCGGGGTCGGCACCTCGAGTCCAAATCGGGAGAGGGTATCATCACCGGTCAGCGAGTTACCTACGTAGACTCGTAGGCTACCGACCGGCTCCTCCATATTTCGAACGAGAAGATTAATGGCGGCGAGCTGTGCTGCGAAGCTGTCAATGTCTATTCCATAAAGAACGTCTTCCAGCAAATGGCGGTGTGCACTTGAAGCGGAATACCCGGATGCGACCAGCACGGGGTGGAGAATCTTGTAGGCTCCGACTAGGAAACTTCCACTGCCACATGCGGGATCGAGGAGTTTCGCGTCCTCCTGAAGCCATGGGCGCACTGATTCAAGCATGAAGTCGACTTTTTCCTCGTGCGTGTAAAACTGGCCGATGAGCCTGCGGGCATTCAGGTCAACGTGTCTCTGATAGAGATCGCCGAGCACGTCCCCGAGTTCAGCAAAGTTGTACCTCAAAGTTTCAGCGCAAAGATCCGCAATTGCGCCGGCGTCCCACTCAAGGTCGCCGAGTTGAAGATGGTCGAGAAGAGGCAGCTTGTATACGCCTGGGTATTCGGCTCTCATCGCCGCGAAGATACCATCGAGGCGTGTGACCAACTCCTCGTTGTCTCGAGCCTTTCGGAGTTTCAGAATCAGTTCGTCGCTAATCTCCCGCGCGATGAACCCGGAGTCTTCACAGATTCGCAAGAAGAGTATTCGGTTAATTAGCGAGTACGCACCTTCGAAACACAACTTGTCTGGCCAATCGATCGGGATGCCCTCCTGACGAAGTGCCACGTTAATCGATTGCGTGACGCCTTCGTGGGCGGTCTTCCGATATGTTTCATCAAACTCGGACCTTGTCGATGGAAGGCCATTCTGCTTCATGACTGAAAGGATGTATGACCGGAACTTCTTGTCATCTTTGAAGGCTCTGTACCAGTCGTAATTCTTGTCCACGCCCTGTTCGGAGACCCATTGATCTACCTTTTGGGTAAAACTAGTGTTCTCGGCGTACGCATCATCAAACTGATTCCGGAGTTGGGAGAAGAGGGAGGCTCGGAAACGTCGGCTCATTCTCGCGAGGTCGGAAACCTTTGCTTTTCGGGCGACGTGTTCAACTTGCGGAGTTGCGATGCGTTCGAGCGATTCGATGTTCTGTCGCGCGATGAGGGATTCCAGTTCGCCAAACCGCGACGGGAGATCCTTGCTTAGGATAGTAAAAATCGGCTCGTTCTCGGAGTGTGGCACCCCCGCTATGAAGGTCTTGTACAGGTCCCACTGAACTCCGTTTGTCAGTACGGTCCACGGGATACCGGCATCGCCAGCATATCCCAGCCCCTGGACCTTGTGCTCCTCCAGATCTTTGTCGAGTCCTTTCGCTTCCACGATGAGCCTCGGGCTGTCTCCAACAAGGAGAACGATGTCAGGACGCCCACGCTCCACGTGACGTTCGTAATCAAAATCCCGGATCGGATCATAGCCAAGCAGCTCAAGTATTGGGACAACCAACTTGACCTTGACGTTCTCCTCGTTCCCCGTTTGACGACCGAGGCACACCTCATGGAGAACATCCATTCTAGAAACGCGATTGAGGAAATCGCGACTGGGTCTCAATGCCACCGAAAACCATGCACCCCCGAAAAAAGTGTCGGTCCTAATTCCCATGAAACTATATCTGAATCAAGAATTGAGGATTCGGCACCTGGCCGCTTCCTCTCGCATGCCGCCAGCAAAGAATGACGTGTGCTGTGGCCGCTCATCGCTCCGGCAAGGACGATTCCAACGTGGCTAGTTCGGTTAGGTCGAAAGGAATGAAGGAGTGATGCACGGTCAACCTTGAGTTAGCAAGGTCGCAAGATCAATGAAGCGTGTCGCGCTCCGCCTTAGTTCCGTGCTTGCGCTATGCAAGAACGCTGCCACCTCGACCTCTTTTCCGTGTCGGACGAGTTCACGAACCGCCGCCGAATAATCCCCGTCCCCACTCACAAGTACGGCGACATCAAACTCGCCATCCCATGCTCTGGTGAGCATCTCTGTGACCAGTGCGACATCGACGCCTTTCTCCTCGTAGATTCGAATGTCGACTCCCGGCCCCGCGCTGGCATGGAACTCGACCCCGCGCGGCACTCGCAACCCGAAGGGTTCGGCTTTCAGAGGACGTAACCTCAACTCGAAGCCTGCCCCATGCAACATTTCCTCAAAGGCACGCTCCCTGGACGTCTCCTCTGGAGTAACCGGCTCGCGCTTGTACGACCCGAAGTAGAAGGCCGAGACCGCCTGTCGATTGCCGGCGAGCCGTTGCCTCAACCAGGCGTAATCAACGGGCACCCGCTTCTCTTCCGCAGACTTGAACAGGTTGGCTCCGTCCACGAAGATGGCAACACGATTCGCATGGGGCAGGTCAATCATATGATTACGATGAGAAACCGAAAACGACCGCTTGGCACTTCGGCTCTCGGGGTATCTGGAATCACTCGGGCTCCTGGATGGCTCGCCGAGCGTCTCGGACGAAAGGCTGGACCTCCGCGTTCCGCCGCGGGTTGAACTCGGCCTGAGCGAGATTGAGGAGTTTCATCGTCCGGGCGGCCAAAATCCGATCAATCTGATCCGGATCTCGCCGGACCGCGGCGATTGCCGTTTCATAAATCTCCTCGGGGCGGACGTCAAGGAGATAGCGCCCGACCTCGGCCGGCCGCGAGGCGATTGGTCCCGCGCGGGGAGACGGGTTTCGTCCGCGGACCTTCAGCCGCTCTTGCCACCTGGCATAGCGGAGTTGCTTGATGCCCAGGGCCCGTAGGGCAGCGCTGCGGGAGATCCCGCCCTCCTTTTTGCAATACTCGTCGAGATCCCGAGCTTGTTCCGGCGTGAGGTAGGCGCTGACCTCGATCCGGCCCGTGCGTCGCGCCACCTCCGCACACTCACCGTGGCGGTACTTAAGACGTGCGCTCGTTGCCGTATTGTACGGTCGCCTACATGATAGCGGTCGATAGACGCGAGAGTCGTTTCTCCTCTCGCGTCTCCTCTGCGTAGACGACTAAGTTCAGACTGTAGCCCAATCTCAAGAATCTCTCTAGCCTAGTCACTCGGGAGTCACGTGAAAAGGGATCTTCAGACAGATCAAACATCCGCCATGAAGACAGGGGACGAATCCCCCTTCGTACCGCGTCCGTCGCCACCGAGACCACTGCGCTCACGTCCAATTCCCGAACCGCCTTGAGTAGCCCCCTCGTTCCTTGATCAAGCCGTCCGTGCAGATCCATTGCCTCAGTTCCTCTCCGCGATCAAGCGCGGTCCCGCATGAAGGAGGGTCTCAATCGTTCAGGCACGAGCTGTGGATTTCTTAGGAGATGTCTGATTCGATTCGCTGCCTCGATCCGAGCACGGACTCGATCCACCCGCCATTTGCACAGCCTCGTGTTCAGGTTGTACGCTCGAGGGTGTTCCCAGTGGTCACTTATCCTGTGATTGGACCAGACCCGGAGTCGCGTGAACGGATTGCGTAACCGTTCGGCAGCGGCTCCAAGCGACGGAACCGGCGAGATCGGGGACCCCTCGCCGATTTGCATGCCTACCCACGGCGGCGGCCCACGCGGCTCCGGCCTGAAGTACGCACTGCGCATTAACTTTGAAATCATCATTTCGCGCCTCGGGGATTCAAGCGAAGGTTTGGAGGCCCACTCGGTCATCTCACGGGAGAACCTCCAGCCGCTCTCATGCCATGCCCGGAGCTTGCGAGCTTGTTTTCGCGCAATCATCCAGGGATCACGGGCGTAGAGATTCTGGAATTTGACCTCGAGTCTGCGTCTGTGCTCCTCCTTTGTGAGGGACCAATTCGCGAAACAGAGCCTAACGAAGAGACGCTGCCCTGAACTGTAGGAGTCTTCCACGTCCACAGCGGCTCTGAAGAATTTGGTGATTGCATCTTCCTGGTCCTCCCATGGAGGCCGTGTATTCCCTTCTGATTGCTCGTCGCGCATCCGACGCGCGAAAGTGATTGCGAGTGCATAAATCCTGCGCATTCCCAGTGTGGATTCCGCGTGCAACAAGCACGGCAAGGTCCGGTGACGCGCGATGGTACTCGCAGTCAAAGCGACGAATGTGATGCTAGACGAGGAGTCCTCAAGGATCCTGAAACGCGAGGCGAAGGCCCGCGGGTTATCCCTCTCTGCCTTCATTCGCGTGATCGCAAGAGAGCTCGACGGGCGGACCGGCGGATCGTTTCTCGTTCGCCAAGGTGGAACATAGTTGGGCGACGCTCAACCGCGTGGGTCTTTTCGGTACCGGGGTGACTTCCTCGCTCATGCGCGCCGATACGCTGCGCTCGGATGTTCTGTGATTCCGTTGAAGCCGGGGGAGAAAATACCCGCTCTTAGCAGGTGGATGCAATACCGAACCCGTCTCGCGTCGCCGCAAGAGCTCGCGTCGTGGTTCGCCAACAATGGCCTCCACAACCTCGGGATTGCGACCGGGAAAGTTAGCAACCTCGCTGTCGCCGACTTCGACGACATGGCGGCAGCCCGATACTGTATCAAGGATTTCGAGGGACTGGCATCCAAGACGCTCGTAGTCCGAACCGCGAAAGGGGTACATGTCTACCTCCGACCGAAGGGCGGTTTGCCCTTAGAGAGCAAGACGTTCCGCAGGAGAAACGCGCGACAACGAGCGTATTTGCCCGTCGACATCAAGGGCGAGGGGGGGTACGTCGTTGCTCCACCGAGCGTCCATCCCGATGGACCAACTTATGCCCAGATGGGAAACGCTCCCGGAATCGTGGAGAGCGATGGCGGATTCCTTCTCGCCCTCGAATCGAGGGCAGAGGAGTGGCCGATCGTCGAGGCGATTCTCCCAACGTGGCGAGAAGGGCTTCGGCACGAGACCGTCCTTGGGTTCGCCGGTTGGCTCCGAAAGCGGGCCGGTTTCGAGGAGGACCGAGCCGTCGCGATCGTCGAGGGGATTTGCCGTGCCGCTGATGATGACGAACTGGCGGACCGGGTCCGGGCCGTTCGCGATACCTATGCGAAGCTTGAGACAGAAATCGCCATCGAGCCATTCCTCGGGACGGATCTCTATGCGGAACTCGAGAAACGGAAGCCTCAGCTCAAGAAAGCGCAGGCAACAGGCGCCGTGGCGGCAGAAGTCCCCGAGACGTTCGCACCGTGCACGCGCGCCAATCTCCTAGCAGCCTACCGGGATCATTTCGGCCTCACGGATTTCTACATCGTCGATGTCGAACTCGCCACCCTCGCGACGAGCGAGATGCCGGGAGATCCCGTATGGGTGTACGTCTTGGGTCCGCCGTCCGGCCTCAAGACGGAGACGCTTCGTGCGTTGCAAACTCGCGCCGGATGGACGAGAAGTCTCGACCACCTGACCCCACACGCGCTCGTCTCGGGCCTGAAAGGAGCGGCAGATTTGCTCCCGGAACTCGACGGGCTCACGTTCGTGATCAAGGACTTCACAACGATCCTCACAATGGATGCGCGATCAATGGTGGCGATCTTCGGGCAGCTCCGCTCCACGTTCGACGGCTATTACGAGGACTTCTTTGGGTCGATCGGGAAGAAGGCATACGAGTCGCGGTTCAATCTCCTCGCGGGCGTGACGGGAGCAATCGAAGAGACGTATCTCGCCCAAGCGATCCTCGGCCAGCGGTTCCTCATCGCGCGCACTCCGGAGGTCGACAACTTCGCGGGCGCGATGAAAGCAACCGGAGATGAGGAACGGATTCGCGAGCACGTCCGTGCGCGGACCTGGGGATTTCTCGAGACGATCCGGCGAGATGCATGGAAAGACGTTTTCTTCGTCGACGCCGATACGCGCCTAAAACCCCTCGCGACATTCCTCGCTTTGGCGAGGACTCATGTCGCGCGAGACCGGTACCAAAGTTTCGACATCGTATCGCTCCCGGATCCGGAGCTGCCTTTTCGGATTGGGAAGCAATTGAAGAAACTGTGCATCGGCCTCGCGCTCGTTCGGGGGAAGAGCAAGGTCGGGGATGAGGAGATTGAATCGGCCCGACGGATCGTCCTCGACAGCGTGCCGAGTGTGCGACGGATGATTCTCGAATTCATTGGCAACGCGACGCTCTTCCCCGAGGGAGTCACGCGGGGCAATCTCAAGGGCGTCGGAATTGCGGAGCGGACGATGGACCGGTACCTAGAGGACTTGGTCCTTCTCGACCTTCTGAAGAGAGAGGAGACATCCGAATCGAGGGGTGAGAACCTGCCACCGAGGGCCTTTGTTTGGTATTGCGCGGCACCACTTGTTGTCGAGATACTCACTACTCAGTTTGGTGGCGGCGCGGGCAGTAATTCGGCCCAAAGCACACTTCCTGACTCCGAAGACTCCCCAACCGCCACCAATGCGAGTGGTGACCTCACGCCGCAAAATGAGAGGGCCGAGCCATGACGTTTGGGCGCACGGGGGTCGAGGGATGAGAGTCGCCCTTTACGCCCGCGTCAGCACGGACCGCCAGGAGACGGAGAACCAGCTCCGCGAGCTGCGCGATTTCTGCAGCAAGCGCGGCGACGTGGTCATCGCGGAGTACATCGACGAGGACGTGTCCGGGCGGCTCGCCCGCAAGCCGCGCCTCGAGGATCTCCTGCGCGATGCGCACCGGCGCGCGTTCGATCTCGTCGCGTTCACGTCCTTCGATAGGTTGACCAGGCGGGGCCCCGACGACGCGGCCGACATCCTCGCGCGCATCGAGGCTACGGGCTGCGACTTCGTCAGCTACCGGGAGCCGAGCCTGAACACGATGGGGCCGTGGAAGCGCGTCCTAATCGACGCCCTCGCGATCGTCGCCAATTTCGAAGCTCAGCGCATCAGAGAGCGGACAAAGGCGGGAATTGCGACGGCGCGTGCGCAAGGCAAACGGCTCGGCCGGCCGCGCGTGGACACCCAAGGTATCACGGGCACCGACATTGCGCGCCTGCGCGCTCAGGGGCTTTCCTGGGCCGAGGTGGCCATTGCCACGAAGCTATCGACGGGCACCGCGCGTCGCCTTGCCAAAATCGTGTCGGCGGAGAGCGGGTAGGGTCATGGGGAGCGATTGCACTGGTTCTTCGTTGCCGAAAACGCCCGTTTTTGGCAATACTCTTATGCCCCTCCCCGCCAACGCCGTCCATGGCGGACAGGTTGGGGACAACTGGTCGCCTGAGGCAGAACATGAACCCCGTCAAGCCGGCTTGGCCGGCCCAAACCCCGACGGGGACGGCGGCGAAGCGCAGCACGATTCCGTCGAGCTGTCCTGGGACGATACCCTGAAGCTCGCGGACATCCGAGCGCGTTTCGAGTCACGAACCGCAGCGCGGCTTCGGCGGTCCACCCAGGTCGAATACTGGGAATGCTTCGCGCGCTTTGCGATCTTCGCCCGCATCGAACGGATGACGAAGGCCCGCCTGAACGGGCGCGAGGGAAGGGATTCGCTCCTCGCCTTCGCGTCCAAGGTTCCTCCGACGTCCATCGGAACGGTGATGGCAGGGGTCAAGAAGGTCTGGCGAAAGGGGCTCGACCTGAATTGGCCGCTCGAGCGAGATGACCTCCCGAGGGCCGCGACGCCGGACCCGACTCCGGCGCCGCGGCGCACTGACATTGAGCCGTGGGCTTCATCGGCCCGGAACGAACGCGATCCCTACGAGCGATCATGGTTCCTGGTCGAGTTGAATCATGGTTTCCGCCCGAGCAATCAGCAAGCGGGCTTGAAGCGCGGGCACCTCGTCTTCAACGAGGCCACGGGCCGGCCGCTCGGCTTCGTAGCAGGCGGCCGGGCGGCTCAGTTCAAGACGAGTAGCCCGGTTATGGCGGCCTTGACGCCGGAGGAATCGGGCGCCCTCGCGGAGTGGCTGAAGAATCACCCGGACGCATCGCCCGATGCCTACCTCTGGCCCTGGCGCAACGCAAAGGGTCAGGTGCCGGACGGCAAGAAGAAGGCGAGCCCGAAGACCATCAACGGGATGCGCCGAGGCTTCGCGAAACGCTGGAAGCTGAAATGGCTCACGTCGAAGGCGATGCGAAAATTCGTCAAAACCGCACTCATCGACGCGGGAATGCCGGAGCCTCTGAAATCCTATTGGCAGGGCCACAAGCCCTCCCTCTCGAACATGGATTTCGTCTATGGCACGCGGCCCTGGGAGGAAACGCTCGCCCTCCAACTGAGCTATCTCCCCGACGGGCCGATCGGCCTCTTTGCCACGGTCGGACCGGCCGGGAGCGGAGGCATCCCGCCCGAGTTGGAGCGGCTCTACGCGAAGCTCAAGGCGAAAGAGATCGACGCCCAGGATTTCGCTCGCAAGGCGAAGGAACTCGCCTGGGGATCGACCCCGGAACTTGCCAAGCCATAGCGCGGTTTATCGAGCCCTGAATCGGCTTCCATAGCCTTTTATCGAGACCCTAGGATTCGGCGCCGGATGCGCAAGGGAGACCTGCTCCGTCGCAAGGTGGAGGACATCGATCTCGCGCGCGCCCGCGACGTCGCGGCGCTCGTGGCGGAGATGGACCGGGGCGGTGGCTTCACCGCAAAGAAGATCGCGGAGGGCGTCGGGATCCTGCGGACGATCTTCCGTCGGGCGGAATGCACGACGTTCCTCTCATTCCCGGCGGCCCTGATGGCCACCGGCGTCCGCGGGATCTTGCGCGGCTTGGTCGAGCGGAAGCTCGTGGACGTTATCGTGACAACGTGCGGCACCGCGGACCACGACCTCGCTCGGGTCTGGAGACCCTACTACCACGGGGATTTCGAACTCGACGACGTCGAGCTGCATCGACTCGGCGTGAATCGGCTCGGCAACGTCTTGGTGCCGAACGAGTCGTACGGCCTCGTGCTGGAAGAGAAAGTCCAACCCATGCTCCGCGCACTCTGGGAATCGGGCCGGCGGTCCCTGTCGACGAAGGAGCTCCTCTGGGAACTCGGCCGCCGCACCGGGAGCCGGGCCTCGCTGCTCTGGTGGGCCTGGAAGAACCGCATCCCCGTGTACGTGCCCGCGATCTTCGACGGGGCCGTCGGCTACCAGCTCTGGTCGTTCTGGCAAGACCACAAGGCCCTTGGGATCGACCAGTTCCGCGACGAGGCCGAGCTCTCGGACATCGTCTTCCGCGCGAAGGAGACCGGCGCGTTGATGATCGGCGGGGGCGTGTCGAAGCACCACACGATCTGGTGGAACCAGTTCCGAGGCGGCCTCGATTACGCGGTCTACATCACGACGGCGCCGGAGTGGGACGGCAGCCTGAGCGGAGCGCGGGTGCGGGAAGGCATCTCGTGGGGGAAGGTGAAGCCAACCGCGAAGCAGGTGACGATCGAGGGGGATGCCTCCGCCCTCTTGCCAATGATGGTCGCCGCCGCCTTGCCGCGGAAGCGCCGCTGACTCCGCGCGTCACTTCACGAGGTAGTAGCCCGCCGCCTTCTCTCGGGCCTTTCGCCTCGCATACCCTTTCGACTGCAGCTCTTGAAGGGCCGTGAGGACGAAATTCTTCGGGAGCTTGGACAGCTTCGTGATCGCCTCCGCATCCCGCATCTTGTCCTCCGACGTGATGCCAGCGGACTTCATCGCGTCGTAGACCTTGTTGGCCCGGTCCGAAACGTCCTCGAGCACGAACGCGCCTCCGGTGCGCGGCTCGGGAAGCCGGAGGGATGTTAAATAACCTTTCCGGCGTTCGAAGCCTCCGTGTGCCCCGGAGAGTGCAAGGATCGAATGGCCGACGCTTTCGCGAAATTCGGTCGCGTCCCAATCGTTCGCCGAACGCGGACCGTTCCATCGGACGATCCTTTCTTTCGCCGGAAGGGCCGGACGCCGTTCTGGGCGGCAGGCGGTCTCATCCACGACGGCCGAGGAAACGTCGTCCTGGTCCGCGTTGGGCGACCCTCCGCGGGGGAATTGTGGTTCACGCCCGGTGGCCTGCTGGAGACCGGAGAGACGACGGACGGAGGGCTCCGCCGCGAGGTGCGGGAGGAGGTCGGCGTCGAGCTGATGCATCTGGCCCTCACCCGGATTGTCCACGAAACGCTCACGGACGGGAGTCGGGCCCGGCACGGATATTTCGCTCAATTCATCGCCCGCGCGCAGTCCGTTGATCTCCGACCCGGACATGAGGTCATCGAAGCCCGATGGTTCGAGGCGCTACCCGACACGCTCGCGTTCCGCGAGGACTACGATGACGATTTCGTACAGGTTCGCAAGGCCGCAACCTTTTAGCGACTCGTCGGAATGGCGGACCGGGGACCGTGGGGAAGAGGGCCGCCCTGCTCGTCGTCGACATGCAGAACGACTTCTGCCCCGACGGAGCCCTCGGCGTGCCGGATGGAGACGCGATCATCCCTCGCGTGAATCGGGCGGTCGCCCTGTTCACACGCCGCGGTCTGCCGGTCGCCTTTACGCGGGACTGGCACCCGCGGGTGACGAAACACTTCAAGGAATTCGGCGGCGCATGGCCACCCCACTGCATCCAAGGGACGAAGGGCGCGCGCTTCCATCCGGGCCTCGACGTGCCGAAGGGGTCGCTCGTCCTCTCGAAGGGGATGGATCCCGAGGTCGATTCGTACTCCGGGTTCCAGGCGTTCACGGATCGCGGACGCGATCTCGAATCGGCGTTACACGAACTCCGTGTGGACGAGTTGGTGATCTGCGGACTCGCGACGGACTACTGCGTTCGCGCGACCGCGCTGGACGCCCTGCGACGAGGCATGCCGGTCCGTGTCCTCCGCGATGCGATTCGCGGCGTGGACCTGAAGCCCGGGGATTCGGAAATTGCGGAGAAGGAAATGCGAGTCCACGGGGCCCGCTTTTCGGAGAGTCGGGCGCTGGCGAGGCTCTTGCCAAAAGCACGAGCCCTTCCCTAACAACCGTCTACCTGAAGGCGGCGAATCGTTGAAATAGGCCTCGCCGAGGTCGAACACAATCCGAAGAACTACTGCATGAGGGCGCTCTAGGCGCCGCTCGCTCGGACTCGCTCGAATCCGGTTGTTCCCCGGAGGGATTCGGGGATGACATATCTTTAAATAAGCAGCTCGTCATACGAACGTCAGACAACCGATCCGCGCGATCGGCCAGGGCAAATCATGCCATCCGAATCCGAACGGGTGACCATCCGCCTCCCGCCCGATAAGGTCAAGGCGCTCCACCAGCTCGTCAAGAGCGGGGACTACGACACCGTGTCCGATGCGATCCGCGCTGCCATCGACCGGTTCATTGACATCCATTTCGCGCCGGACTACATCCGAAAGCTCATGATCGAACTGCCGAAGGGGAACGTGGTGGACCTCCAGCAGCTCGTGAAGTCGGGCGACTCCGTCTCCGTCGAGGACGCGGTCCGAAACGCGGTCCGGGAGTATGTCCGCCGCCGGCTCCATAAGGCCATGGAAGGGGCCGAGCGATAGCGTATCGTGGCCGGGACGCGCGCCCCTCAGACGCGCGAGCATCGGCGATGGCCTGCCGCGCCTCGCCGGGGATGGGACCAAGGATGGGCCTCGAGACCGCACAGCGTTCCGGGAACCAGTCGTTCCTCGACTCGTTCGCCATCGGCCGGCCGCGGGTCCTCGTCATCGGATGCGGGGGCGCGGGAGGGAACTCCGTGGCCCGTCTCCATCGAATGGGTATTCACGGGGCGCGGACCGTCGTGGTGAACACGGACGCCGTGCACCTCGACTCGATCCAGGCGGACCGCAAGGTCCTGATCGGGGGCGGGGTCACGCGGGGAATGGGCGCCGGCGGCAAGCCGGACATCGGCGAACGGTGCGCGGAACTCGCGGAGCAGGAACTCCGGAATCAGATCGGGGACGCCGACTTGACGTTCATCACGGTCGGCCTCGGCGGGGGCACCGGGACGGGGATCGCGCCGGTCATCGCGGACCTCGCGCAGGCCGGAGGCAGCGTCGTCATCACCCTGGCCACGACGCCGTTCCGGGCGGAGCGGGGCCGCATGAGCAACGCCCGGGCCGGGATCCAGCGTCTGCGGAGCTCCTCGGATTCGCTCATCGTGCTGGACAACAATCGGCTGCTGGACCTCGTCCCGAACCTTCCCGTCGAGCAGGCGTTCGCCGTGATGGACCACCTCATCAGCGAGGTAATCAAGGGCATCACGGAGTCGATCACCCTGCCCTCGCTGATCAATCTGGACTTCAGCGACGTGCGCACGATCCTCGAGTCCGGTGGGACCTCGACCGTCTTCTACGGGGAGAACGCCGAGGACGACACGGATCAGGTCGTCTCCGATACCCTCGATAACCCGCTACTCGACGTGGACTACCACGGCGCCAGCGGCGCTCTCATCCACATTAGCGCGGGCCCGGGACTGCGCCTCCGAACGGCGAACGAGGTGGTGGAGGGCCTGACGGCGGAAATGCGGCCCGACGCGAACGTCATCTTCGGCGTTCGGGTGGATCGGAAGTATGAAGGGATCCTCCGGGTCCTCGCGATCATGACCGGGGTCCGGTCCCCCATCCTCGACGAGGTGCGCGGGTCCGTCTCGATCGCGGACGTCGTCTCCGATGTCGTGCCCAGGCTCCCTCGCGAGTGAGTTCCCGCGTACCTCGGGTAGTCGCTGACCTATGTCGCGGGGGGCGGCGGGGTCGTCGGCATCGAGTCGTCCTCGAACCCCTGGGTGAGGTGCTTCGGCTTCAGCCGGACGCGGATCGTCTCGGGCTTGGGCTTCAGGATGTTCCAGCCTGCCCTCATGATCGCCCCTCCCGCGACCGTCATCACGAGGAACAGGCCGAACGTGAGGAAGACGATCGCGATCGGGAGAAGGACGCCTGCAAAGTCCAGATTGAGGTTCAGCCCCGCTCCGGTCGGGGTGTTAACACCACGTCCGGATCGCGTGTCGCCGATAACCGTGATGACCTGGGCCACCGCGAGGCTCTCCTTCCCATTCGCATCCCGCACGACGAGGCTCGCCTGGTACGTCGTGTACGACGAGTACGTGTGCGTCGGGTTCTGCGCGCTACCTCGCTGCCCGTCGCCGAAATCCCAGTCCCACAAGACGATCTGGGCGTCTCCCGCTCGGCTCGAGTCGGCGAAGGTGACGGTCGCGTCGTTGCTCGTCCAATCGAACGAAGCGGACGGTCCCGTGGGTTGCTGCTGTTGCGGGAGTTGGTTGCGGAGCCAGGGCCCCGGGTTCGTGGCGATTGCGAACGCTTGCGAGAAGGTGAACAGGATGACGACGAGGCCCAGCGCCAGGATCCCGATTCCGAGGATTAGTTCAAAGAGGTCGCGTTTCAAACGGACCACCGGCTCGCGGAGTGAGCGGCCGTTCATAACCGAACGTACACGATTCTCGCGATTGAGAATTCCGTCCTCGCGGATCAGCCATGAAAGATCGGTCGAGCGCTCACGTCTCGCGGCTCCGCGAGGGCCCGGAACGGACGCCCTGCGATCTCGGCTCGGATCCGCCGGTGCAACTCGTCGATGGACAGCTCGGTCTGCGTCTTCGTCGCACGGACCCGGACGTTGAGGGCTCCGCTCTCGATCTCCTTCTTGCCCACGACGACGATGTAGGGGACCCACTCCTTTTCCGCGCGACGGATCTTCTTGGCGAGCGTATCGTTCGTGTCGTCGAGGTCGACTCGGACCTCGGGCAATCGCTCGACGAGGCCGCGGGCGTAGTCGAGCTGGTCTGCGCTCACGGGCACGACTCGTACCTGCGTGGGTGCGAGCCAGACCGGGAGCATCGGCGGCTCCCCCCGTTTCGCGTCGGCACCGGCCTTCTCGAGGAAGGCGTACATGACCCGCTCGACCGCGCCGCTCGGAGAGAGGTGCAGGATCAACGGATGCCGCTGTTCGCCCTTCTCATCCGTGAAGGTGATGCCGAACCGTTTCGCGTTTTCCGTGTCGATCTGGTCCGTCGTCAGGGCTGCCGCCTTGTCGTTCCCGTCGACGAAGTTCCATTCATACTTCAGCGCGTAGTAGAAGAACTGCTCCGACCACATCTCGACGAGGAGCGGCTTCCCCCATCGTTTCGCGTACGCGATCACGAAGTCTTTGTGCTGGTGCCAGAACGACTCCGTGACCCGCATCCCCACCTCGAAGTCGTCGGGCATCGAGAACCCGCACTCCGCCATGAGCTTCCATGCGACCTCGAATCGGACCATCATGTGCGCCTTCGCCTGCTCTACGTCCGTGCACAGCGCGTGGCAGTCGGGCATCGTGAACGCCCGCAGCCGGCGGAGCCCCGCCAGCTCGCCTCGTTGTTCCGCGCGGAACGAATAGCGGGTCAGCTCGTAGAGGGGCAGCGGGAGCTGCTTGTACGACAGCACCATGTCCTTCATGATCAGGAACTGCCCGAAGCACGCGCTGAATCGGAGGAACGCCTTCTTGTTCGGCGTCTGCAGCACGTACTGGCGGGCAGGAAACCGATCGAGGTAGGACTTCAGGGCGGGGTGCTCGAAGTCATACATGACGGGGGACTCGACCTCCATCGCCCCGTACTCCCGAATTCGCCGCGAGACGATCTCTTCGAGGAGAGCCTTGATGAGCCTCCCTTTCGGATAGAAGCGGAGGTTACCGGGATCCGATCCCGGCTCGTAGTCGACCAGCTCGAGCTGCTGCATGAGGCGGACGTGAGCCGGCTCCTCCTTGACCGCCCGTGACTTCGCGATCTCGTACTTCGCGAATTTCTCGAGGCGCGCCTGATCCCGAAAGTCGAAACCCGCGATCGTTCCGTCCTTGATCGTGAGCGGGTGCAGATCGCCCTTCGTGTCGAGGATGTGCCAATGGGAGACGAGCTTCGTCTCCGCCTTGACCGCCTCGGAGACCTCCTCCCTTCCCGTCGCTGCTGGGTCGACGACGATCTCTCGCGACAACTCGCTCAACGGGTGGCCCTTCACGGCAACTCGGAACGACTTGTAGTAACCGAACGGAGAGGCGTGGACCTCGAATCCGCGGGCAACGAGGCCGCTCTCGAGCGAATGAAAGAGTTCCTGCGCGGGCCCCGGCGCCGCGAGCGAAGAACTCAGGTGCGCGTAGGGATAGAGCACGATCCGTTTTGTGCCAACCTGGGCGGCGACCTCCTCGATGTTCGTCGCCGCGGCCTTCGCTCCGGCCTCCGGATGCTTCTCGTCCCGTTTCTCGGCGGTGATGAAGCAGACGAGCGCCTCGTCCACGCGGGCCTTTCGCTTCGACGGCGGGACGTCCTCGGCGTCCTTGAGCGCCTTCCCCGTGGTCTCGTACTCGAGGAAGTCTACATGGAGGAATAGCACTCTCATGTTCGTCGGCGCGTAGATACTGCGGGATATTAAGCTCCGCGCTCCGCACACGCTGAAATATGCTGCCGGCGATGCCGCGGATCGTGTCGAAGTCCCCGCGCGTCTGGCGCCATCGTTCCGGGGAAATCGTCCTCGACCGGACGCATGTGGTGGGGGTCCTGAACGTGACGCCGGATTCCTTCTCCGACGGCGGGCGATACCTCGCGCCCGAAGCGGCGATTCAGCGGGGGCTCGAGATCGCGGAGCAGGGGGCTTCGATCTTGGACGTGGGCGGGGAATCCACGCGGCCCGGATCGGCGAGCGTCTCCGCCGAGGAGGAATGGCGTCGAATCGATCCGGTCCTCCGCGGGGTCGTACGCAAGATCGACATTCCAATCTCGATCGACACCCGAAAACCGGACGTTGCGGACAAGGCGCTCGAGCGCGGCGCGACGATCATCAACGACGTCACCGGTCTCTCCGATCCGCGGATGGCCCGTCTCGCCTCGAAGGCGCACGCGGGGGTCGTCGTCATGCACATGCAAGGCGATTCCGCAACGATGCAGCAGGCCCCGCGGTACGCGAACGTGGCCGAAGAAGTACGGGACTTCCTCGCCGCCCGCGCGAAGGCGGCGATGGCGGCCGGCATCGAGCGCGAGGCAATCGCCGTCGATCCCGGGATCGGCTTCGGGAAGACCGTCGACCACAATCTCGACCTCCTGAGGAATCTCGACGGAATCGTCTCGTTGGGTCATCCCGTCGTCGTCGGCGTCTCCCGGAAGTCGTTCATCGCCCACCTCGGCGGTGGGGAACGGATGGAAGATCGCCTTGCGGGCAGCCTGGCCGCGGCGACCCTTGCGGCGGCCCGCGGAGCCGACTTGATCCGGGCTCACGATGTCACGGAGACGGTCCGGGCCATGCGGGTCGCCGATGGGGTCCTCCGCGGTCGTGCAAACCTTTAATTTCCCGCCACCATTCGCACCGTAATGGTATCGCGGAAGTCCATCGCGTCGGTCCT
>WNGM01001833.1_pt1 | contig 32642 bp, 37 predicted proteins | sample 5400571 | NCBI WGS metagenome assembly WNGM01 (sample SAMN13153378, study PRJNA577476) | soil metagenome | isolation source: 100 cm soil or saprolite under Garry oak tree replicate 2 | place: USA:California | collected 2016-06-15 | reverse complement strand
ACGGTGGGGGTGAAGTGTCCGGCACTGAGCGTCACCCCGTCTTCGCCGAGCACTGGGGCGGTGCCGTCGATCAGGAGCTGGCCTTTGCTGGCACGGATTTGAGCGGCGCCAGCGACGATGTCAATTTTGCGGGCCTGCTGATCGCGGAGCATCGCCGCCAGGTCCGCCAGTGTCGCGTTCCGAGACCCGGAGACACCGGGTGCTGTTGTTTCGGTGGTCATTGATGGCCGTCCTTCCACGTGCGCTCGCTGCAGGGCGGCGGGATGCCTCCCAGGGTGGTCAGACGACAGGCGCCGCAGTGGACAGGGCCCGCAATGCCGGCCGAGGCCGGGCGGGCAAGATGTTTTCCGCCACCCATCTTCTGAATGCCCGGGAAAAGATCTCTGCCCGCCCGGGAGGAGCGCAGCGACAGGCCGGTTGCGGGCACCGACAGTGCGGCGCAGACTGACCACCACTGGGAGGTCAGCCGCCCGGAACGCAGCTAACGCGGCATTGAGACGACTTTCGATAGCAGCGCAGCGCTAACCGGGCGGCTCGCATTGCGTGTTCCGCCAGGTCGTTGTGCCAGGGATGGCCCGGCAATTTGCAGAGCAGGGCTCTTGACCTGAGTTGCGGGGAGCAGCGACTTCGCGCCCACGGCGACTCCGCGGGGCCGACGGCGGCGTCTAGCATGGTGATCCGGGTTAGGGGTGAGACCGGCCGGTGCAGCGCGGGCTATGCCAGGTGCTCGTACAGCCTGCGGCGCCGCACCGCACGGTCTGATGGCCCCGACCCGGCCGAGCAAGCGCCGCCGCGCAGTCACATGGCGTCCAGCTCACAATCACCAGCCCAGGGCCCCAGGGATGACCCGCCTGGCATTGCCGCGGATAGATCCACCACGGCGGACGATACACCTGCTCCACGAAGCAATTAGAACACGAGAACGATATGCCCAGGCAAAGTGCGGCCCCACAGGCATCATCGCGGTTGTCGACGGCTTCCATACTCGGCTCTTGGCCGATCAGCGTGGCCGTCACTGCTGCCCTGCGCCCACAGGCCGCTCGATGCGAGTGAAGTTACAGCGGGTCGATCTCGTACCACACGGTCCGTTGGTCGGGATTGTCGCGGTGGCCCGTGAGGACGATGTCGCAGCGGGATGCGATGGCGCGGACGACGAGCAGCCCACGCCCGCGCTCGGGGTCGTGCGGCGGCGAGCCCCATGGCCCTCCTTGGTCGGTGACTTCGACACGGATCGCCGCTCCGGCGCGGCGCAGGCGGATCTGGAATGTCCCGCCTGGCCTGGCTGAGCGGGAGTGCCGGATGGCGTTGGCGGCCAGCTCGCTCAGGCACATCACCGCGTCATGGGCGGCCGGGTGGTCGGCGAGGAGCGCGGCCAGGAACCGGCGCGCCTCGCCGGCTTGGTCTGGGGTCGCCGGGAAGACACGATGCCAGGTACGCGGCTGCGCTGCCACCGCCGTTTCGTTCACGCATCCTCCTTGCATTGTCGGCGGCGTGGACCGTCGGCCGGCGGACGCGGGCGGCGCCCGGTGCGCTGCAGTCGCGCCCGCCCGGGCAGCTCATCGGCTGTAAGTGCCAATGCTGGTGCTGGTGAACAGGTCATGGTTCTCGCTGCGCATTGGTGCACGGCGCGGGCGCGCCGTGGCTGGACTCACAGTCAACCTGGGCGCCTGATCGTTGGGCAGAGTGTGCTCGCTGAGATTTGTGTTGCGTCATTCACACCCTGTGTGAATGGCTGGGATATGGCCGATCCGCCGGCTAGCTGGTTACGCTGATGCCGTGACCTGCATGGGGAGGCGGAAATGACCGAGCCGAATGTCTTACTCGACGCGCTGATCGAGGAGGCAGGTTTCTCGAACTCTGGCTTTGCTGCCAGGGTCAACGAGTACGGCAGACGGCACGGAGTCGATTTGCGGTATGACCACGCGTCTGTTGCGAGGTGGGTTCGTGATCATGCAGTGCCGCGTGGCGAGGTGCCGGAGATCATCTGCGAGATCCTGAGCTCCCGGCTCGGCCGCGCCATTACCCTCGCGTCGGCCGGATTGGACCGTTCGACCGTAAGCAGACTCGGCACCTCGTCGCTCACCCAGGCGATTGATCGCGCAGTTGCTTTCTGGCGCAGTGACGCTCAGGGCATAAGGTCCCAGGCCGACAAGCCCGTCCTCGGAGGCGCGGACGCGATCGCGCCGATCTTCGAGTGGGAGAATCCGCCTGATGACTATGACGTTTCCAGGCGACATGGGCACCGGATCGTGACCATCACTGACGTGCATCTGGTCCGCGAAGCGCGAGGCAGGTATGAGGAGATGTACCGGCGTGTCGGCGGCATCCCGGTTCGCCAGCGCGCGGTGGAATTCCTGAACTCCCGGGTGGCTCCGCTGCTGCGAGACAGCTACGACGACGTGACTGGGCGGCTGCTGATGCGGGCCGCCGGGGGCCTCGTCGCCATCGCCGGGATCTGCATGTACGACGCCGACCGGCAGGGCACCGCGCAGCGGTACCTTTTCGACGCGTTGCGGCTGGCGAAGGCATCGGGTGATCGTGGCTTCGGTGGATACATCGTTGCCCTGCTGGCGAACCAGTCGATGTGCCTGGGCCGGCACCGTCAGGTCATCCAGTACGCCGAGACTGCATTGCGGGGAGCGCGGGCGAGCTTGAGCCCGGCGCTGGTCAGTGACCTGTGCACACTGCAGGCCAAGGCGTATGCCCGTCTCGGCCATCGCGCAGAGTGCCATGAGCACATGCGACGGGCCGAGCAGATGGCGGGTCGCATCCAGATCAGCCTGGAACCGCCGGAGACTGGCTACGTCCAGCCCGGTCTTGCGGAGCTTCAGCACGCCGAAGCTCTGCGCCAGCTCGGCGATCTGGCACCGGCGCAGGCATACGCGCGGGAAGCGCTGAACGCGGCCGAGCGCTGCCACCTGCGCAGCCAGGTGCACAGGTACGCGACCCTTGCGGTGATCCTGGCCGAGCGCGGCGAGGCCGAGGAAAGCACCGCCGTCGCGACGAAGATGCTTGACAAGGCGCGCGGGATGGAGTCACGACGTGTCCGCGACCGCGTCATGGTCGTTTCAAAGGCGATCCAGGCTCAGGGGGATAGCATGGCGGCGCGGGAATTCACCGAGCGGGCCAGGGATCAGTTCAGCGTGCCACTGTGACGCTGACGGCGGCCGTTCGCCGGTCACCAGGATCCCGGCAGAAGGCGACCTCGGGCAGCGGCGGAGGATTAGCCTCATGGAGTGGAAGGTCGTTTCCGAGCGGCCGTTGTACGGGGACGAGTGGCTGGATATCCGGCTCGCGGATATTGAGTTGCCCGACGGCCGTCACCTGGAACACCGCTCGATCCACACTCCGCCCGGCGCAGGCGTCGTAGCGCTCGACGACGAGCACAGACGCGTGCTGCTGATCTGGCGGCACCGGTACATCACTGGCGGGTGGGGCTGGGAGATACCCATCGGCAAGATCGAGGACGGCGAGACACCCGCCGAAGCGGCCGCGCGCGAATTCGAGGAGGAAACCGGTTGGCGGGCCGGTCCGCTGCGGCATCTCCTCACCGTCCGGCCCACGCCGGGCCTGAGCGACTCTGCGCACCACATCTACCTGGCCGACTCCGCAACGGCGATCGGCGAACCTGCCGACGGGTTTGAGTCGGAGCGGGTCGCGTGGGTACAGCTGTCCAGTTTGCGCTCGCTGATCGACAAGGGCGAGATCACCAGCGGTACGACACTGGCCGCCCTGCTGTACGTCCAAGGCGAGCAGTAGGCAGCGGGCCAATCCTGGGGAGGGCGCGCTCCAGTTCGCGGGCACTTCGCTTCAGTACCTGGCCAGAGCACCCTGGTTCGCTATGTTGTTTTGTTGCTGAAGGGCTGCTGGCCAGGTCCGCTACCTGCACCCATGAGCGCTCACTCAGGGCGCAAGACAGTTCTGCGGGTCATCGTTAAGCGAGGCCGAGAATCCGCCAGTCCGGGATGGCCGTGGGCTGGGATTCAGCCTTGCGTGTATAGTACAGGTGTGGCTGTATCTACTACGATCGACCTTGCGACTCTCGCGCGGATCGGGACGGCGCTGGCCGATCCCACCCGGCGCCGGGTGCTCGTGCAGCTGGTCAACGGTCCTGGTTATCCGGCCGAGATGGCCGACGGGTTCGGCACGAGCCGCGCCAACCTGTCGAATCACCTGACTTGCCTGCGTGAGTGCGGGCTCGTGACCGCGACCGCGGAGGGACGCAGGATCCGCTACGAGCTGGCCGACGAGCGGCTTGCCGACGGCCTGCGCATCCTTGCCAGCCTTGACCTGCCCGGTACGTGTGCGTGACGGTCGTCCGCGCCTGGAGGTCAGCGAGTGTCCCGCGTGCAGCTGTCCATGAACGTCTCCGACTTCGACGCTGCCGTGGCGTTCTACTCCCGGCTGTTCGGGACCGGCCCAGCCAAGGCCCGGCTGGAGCAGCTGCACGCCGAACGGTTCGGCCTGGGCCACACCACCTTGCAAGTCGACCACGGCCCCGATGAGCTGCTGACCATCCAGCCCGATCCGCGCTGATGAGCGGCAACCCGCCGGCCCCGGCAGCCCGGCCTAACTTGCAGCGCCGGGCGGTCCGGCTGGAGCAGTTTTCCGTCGGCTGGATGATCATCGAAGCGGCCGTCGCCGTGACCGCCGGCCTGATTGCCGCCTCCCTGGCCCTGACCAGCTTCGGCTTCGACTCGGTCATCGAGCTGGTCTCCGCCACCCTAGTCCTGCGCCGCCTGCACGCTGAGCTAGCCGGACGGCCAGCCAGTGCGCACGCCGAGTGGCGGACGCTGCGGATCATCGCGGTCACCTTCTTTGCGCTCGCCGCCTATGTCATCATCAGCTCCGCCATCGACCTGGCCACCCAAGCGCACCCCGAGCACTCCCCCGTCGGCATCGCGCTGACCATCGCGTCCCTGCTGGTCATGCCGCTGCTCGGGTGGCGCAAACGCCGGGCCGGCACCCTGCTGCGCAACCCCCTGCTCCTGGCCGACTCGGCCGAAACCCTCCTGTGCGCAACGCTCGCCGCCACCACACTCCTCGGCCTCGCCCTGTTCGCCGCGTTCGGCTGGTGGCAAGCCGACCCCATCGCCGCGCTGGCCGTCGCCTGGTTCGCCATCCGCGAAGGCCGCGAAGCCTGGCACGGGGAACTACTCTGCGACGACTAGCACCGGCTTCCCTTGTTCTGTCCCTATCGTCTCTGCCGCGCTCTGCACAGCTGTGCCTGCTCAGCCATCGCTCGGCAATGCCTGGCCAGCACTGTCTTCATCTCCAATGCCTTCGGCGAGCAGACCTTGGACGTGAAGTCTGGCCAGGGCAACCCGCACCGATGCCTCTTAGGTGATAATTGGCGGGACCGACAGCGTCTATGACCCAGCCGGGAGGTCGGGTGCGGAGTTTCGGCGAGCTTGAAGCCGCGATCATGGACCGGGTCTGGGCTGCGGCCAAGCCGGTGCTGGTACGCGAGATCTGGGCTGCCCTGCGGCCAGAGCGTGAGCCCGCCTATAACACTGTCCTGACCGTCGTGGAGATCTTGTACCGCAAGGGCTGGCTGACGCGACAGCGGGACGGCCGAGCGTACCGGTACGCGGCGACCGTGAGCAGGGAGGACTACACGGCAGGCCTGATGGACGAGGCGCTGGAGGACAGTGCAGACCGTGTGGCCGCGCTGCGCAGCTTCGTCGGGCGGATCGATCCAGCCGAGGCGCGGCAGCTGCGGGCGATGCTGGATCTGGCGCTGCGCGATGAGGCCGGGTCATGATCATCGCGCTGTCCTTGCTCGGTTACGCCGCCCTTTTGCTGACGGCCGGCCCATGGGCTCTGGCCCGCGCTGGCTGGCCAGAGCGCGCGCCGAAGCTGGCGATAGCCGCCTGGTTCGCGCTCACCGTCTCCGCCGTGATCTCGGTGATCGCCGGCGGGCTTGCCTTGATGGTGCCGACCCTGCGGGTCAGCTCCGACCTGGCCAGGCTGCTGACAGCCTGCGTCATGGCGCTGCGCGCCCAGTACGCTCATCCCGGCGGCGCGGCGCTGACCGGTGCGGGCGCTGTCCTGGCCCTGGCCGTGCTCGGGCGCGTTACCTGGTGCACAGTGCAGGCGCTGGCCGTTGCGGCGGCGGCGCGCCGTCGGCACCGGCGACGGCTCTCGCTGGTCGGACGGCACGACGCGGGGCTCGGCGCGATCGTCGTGAGTCATCACGACCCGTCTGCCTATTGCCTGCCCGGACGAAGCAGCCGGATCGTGCTGACCACGGGCGCGATAGCTGCGCTCGACGACAGCCAGCTCCGCGCCGTGCTCGCGCACGAGCACGCGCACCTGCGCGGCCGCCACCATCTGCTCGTCACCCTGGCCTCCGCGCTAACAGCGGCGTTTCCGCGCGTGCGGGCGTTCCGGATCGCTGGCGAGCAGGTCGCCCGGCTGGCTGAGCTCAGCGCCGACGATGCAGCCTGCGCATCAGCGCACCGCCTATCGGTCGCAGGCGCGCTGCTGAACCTGGGCGCGGGCGCTCCTGCGGCGGCGCTCGGTGCCGCTGGCACCGCGGACGCCGCGCGCGTGCGCCGCCTGATCGCCGGCAGCGCCGCGATCAGCAGAACCCGTGCAGTCGCCGTGGCGTGCACCACGGCCGCGATCGCGCTGGTGCCTCTGCTGCTGCTGGCCGGCCCCGCGGCTTCTGCCAGAGGGATGGCCTACTGCAACCACCACACCGCTGTGACGGCGCAAACTACCGTGACTGCGCCAGGTCACATGACGCACGAGCCTCGCCGATAAGGCAGCCGGACTGCTGTGGCGGCGACCCTCCGGTGAAGACCGCCGGCCGTTCGGATCCCTGACGACGTCGGTGACAGCGAGTTCGAGCTGGCCGTAGGTCGTTGCGCCGAACCAAGCCCAGGCGATCCTGCCCTGGCCGTCGAGGATATAGGTGGAAGGGGTGGCCGAAGGCGCTGCCGCCCCGAACCGGGCGCTGATCAGGTCGTCCGGGTCGCTGATGCTTGGATAGGCGATGCGGTATCGGCGCTCGAACGCCAGCGCGGCGGCCGGATTGTCGCGGATGTCGATGCCAGCGAAACGCACTCCCAGGCTGCGCGTGTCTGCTGCCACCTGCCGCAGCACGTGGGCCTCTTCACGGCATGGCACGCACCACGAGCCCCAGAAGTTGATCACGACCACATGGCCGCGCCAGCCATGGATGTGAAGGTGGCCGCCGGTCAGCGTGGTGCCGGAGATTGCCGGGCCGGCCGGCCGCTGTGCGACCGGGATGACCCGTCCGACCGCAGGCAGGCCCGTAGCTCTCGCGGCGGTCAGTCGCACCACGCCGACGACCAGCAGTCCGGCGGCAATCGCCGATGCCGCGCCGTTAAGAATCAATCGGGCCCGCGGCGTCATGTCAGGCACCCGGCCGCTTTTGCGGGGGTGAAACTGCCGCCGATCAGGTGCCCTATGTCCAGGATGCAGCCGACGAACCAGCCGGCGCCCGCCTTCTCGCGGCCGGGTACCGATGACGTCACGTCAGGCCCGCGTAGGAGTGCAGGCCGGTGAGGAAGGTCTGGACGCCGATCACATTGAAGACCAGGCAGCCGAACGCGGCCATCTGAATGTAGGCGGCCCGTCGGCCGCGCCAGCCGGCTGTAGCCCTGGCGTGCAGGAAGCAGGCGTACACCACCCACGTGATGAACGCCCAGGTCTCCACCGGGTCCCAGCCCCAGTACCGGCCCCACGCCTGATCGGCCCAGATCGCCCCGGCCATGATGCCGAATGTCCAGACCGGGAACGCGAACACAACGGTCCGGTAGGCCAGCCGGTCCAGTGTCTGCGGGCCGGGCAGCCGGCGCGCGATCGCCCCGGCTGGCCGTCCCGTGGCAACCCGGCGCGCGTCCCGGTCGGCGAGCAGGTACACCGCCGCCAGGACGGCGGCCACGAAGAAGATCCCAGTGGCCAGCGTCATCGCGGTCACGTGGATCGTCACCCAGTACGACTGCAATGCGGGGGCCAACGGCCCGGCCGGAGTGTAGATGACCGTCTCGGCCACGCCCAGGGCCGCCACCACCGCGCCCATCACAAACAGGCCCAGCGACCAGGCCCGGTACCGGACCATCACGGCCAGGAAGAATAGGACAGCCACGCAGCTGAGCGCGGTGACGAACTCATACATGTCGCCCCACGGAACCCGGTGCGCGGCCAGCCCGCGGGCCAGGACCGCGGCCACGTGCGCGGCGGCGCCGATGATGCTGAGCGTGAGGGCGGCCCGCACCCAGTATCCGGCCCCGGCCAGCGAGCGGGCCCGCGCGAGCGGGGCGGCCGGAGCGTCGGATCCGGCCGCCCCGCCCGGGCGGTCGCCGGGCATGCCGCCGCGGGGCGCCCTGGCGGCGGCTAGTGCGGGCACCTTGGCGCCGGCCAAGGCTAGCGCTCCGTTTCCGGCGGGGCGACCGTAGGCGAAGTCGCCGGCAAAGCCAATAACCGCAAGCGAGTAGCTGGCCAGGGCGGTCAGCATGAGGACGTTGCTGACCTGGGCCAGGGCCGTGTTCACGTGCATATTAGCTACCCTTCACGTGCGGGCGCGGGAGACGGATGCTCTGCAGGTCCCGCGGCGGTGTCGATGTCGCCGTCAAGAGGCGGGCGGCCAGCCATCGCTGACCTGAGTTCCTCCGCCAGCGCCTGAAACTCGGCGTCGAAGCCACCGCCAGGGTCGGAGCGGGCCAGTCCGCCAGCCTCGACGACCGTGCTGCCGTCAGCTCCAGGGAGGGCGCGGACGAACACCCGGCGGCGGCGGACCAGAAACGACAGCAGCAGGCCTGCTAGCGCAGCGACTCCGGAGGCCAAGGCGGGCAGCTGCCCGGGGTCGTAGGTGATCGCCAGGCTGATCCACTGCCGGTACCCGGTGAACGTGACCGTGCCGACGTCGCCAGGGAGCCTGATGGACTGGCCGGGTGCCAGCGGCCGGGGCGCGATCGCCAGCCGGCGCATCTGATCGGTGTTCAGGGCGTACACCGATTGCGGGGCGCCGGAGTTCATGCCCAGGTCGCCCGCGTAGGAGACCAGGCTGACCCGCGGCAGTATCGGGCCGGGAAACGCCGACGCCAGCCGGCCACCGGTGTCCACTGCTGTGGGCAGGAACACCCCGGCGAAGCCGAGCTGGACCGGCCGCGCGTCCGGGACCTTGACGACCCCCTCTGAGGTGAAGCCCCGGTCACCCAGCGAGATGAACGGCGTCGCCTGGTCGTAAACAATCCGGCCGGTCCCGTCGGTGACCTTGAACACCGGCGCGTAGCCGTGGCCGATCAGGAATACCCGCACCCCGTCCACCACCAGCGGGTGGTTCACCCGCAGGTCGTAGCCGCGAGCCCGGTCACCGGGCTGGCTGGCATACCGGATCCGCGCGCTGAAGGAGGATAGCTGGCCGGCCAGCGCGCCCGACGTGATGTAACTGGCGCGGAAGCGGTCCAGCGTGATGGTGAATGGCGCCAGGGCCGCGGCCGTTACCAGCCGGCCGGGATGGAAGACGTCCAGAGAGGTTGCCGTGTTGGCGAACGAGCCGCCCTCGACCAGCAGCTTTGTTGGCCTTGTAGCCGAAAAGACCGCCCATGGCCACCGCGCCGAGCAGCGCGAGGAGCGCGACGTGGAACAGCAGGTTGCCGGCCTCGCGCCGGTAGCCTTTCTCTGCCGAGATCCAGCCGTCTCCGCTCCGCAGCCGGAACCGCCGGGCGGAGAGCAGCGCCGCGGCAGCTTCCAGCGCATGCCCGGGTGCGAGCCCGGTCTCGTGCCTAGCCGAGTACGGCAGCCGGGACAGGTGGCGCGGCGCCCGCGGCGGCGGCGTCCGCGCCGAGCGCATCAGCCGGGCGCTGCGGGGCAGCACGCACCCGGCCAGGGAGGTAAACAGCAGCAGGTAGATCGCGGCAAACCAGGGAGCGGCGAACACATTGAACAACCCAAGTGCGTTCAGCACAGGCGCGAGCCCGCGATGTGCCGCGTAATACCGGTGGACCTGCGCCGGATCAGTTCCCCGCTGCGGAAACACCGACCCGGGCACGCTCGCCAGCGCAAGCAGGAACAGCAGGATCAGCGCGGTACGCATGGACGTCAGCTGCCGCCACGCCCATCTGGGCCAGACTGCGATCCGGGACCATGTCGGCCGGCCTCGCATCGCTCGGGCGAGCGCGGCCGTAGTGTCAGGCCGGTCCACCGTGCCGCCCGGACCGCCGGCGCTCACCGTTTCCCCCGAAGCGGCGGCGTGTCGCCGGCCAGCACGGTTCGCCGGCCCGCCCGGCGCATTATGCACAGCCTGGCTGTGGACACGCAGCTTCTCCTACACGCCGTAGTCCCCGAAACTGCGACGAGCATACACCTAAGACTCTTAGGTGCCAGTGCGGGCGGGCTGATCCGGATGGCGTGCTCCTGGTCTCAGCCGACCAGCAGCCGTCCCGCCGCTGAGCAGGCGCATAGTCGCCGGCACATCATCACGACGAAGTCTCTGATCTCCGCAGCATGCGATGCAGATGGCTGCCGTCACACGCGGATCGGTTGACGCAAGCTGGCTAACCCCACCCCAGGTGGGGTAGGCTAATGGCAACAAGGGAGGCCCATGTGATCGACAGCTATAAGCGCGACGCGCTGATGCGACTGAAGACGGTGCGCGGTCACATCAACGGCGTGATCGGCATGGTCGAGGACGAGGCCTACTGCCCGGATGTGATGAAGCAGGTGGCCGCGCTGCAGGCGTCGCTGGAGAAGGTGAACCGGGTGCTGCTCCGCAATCACCTGGAGACCTGCGTGTCGGAGGCTATCCGCACCGGGCAGGGCCAGGAGAAGATCGCCGAGCTGATGGAGGCGCTGCCGTACAGTTCCGGGCTCACCGACTTCCGCCACCTGGCCGACGCGCTGCCGCTGCCCAGCCCGGCGGATCGGGCCAGCATGACAAACGGGTCATCGCATGACGAGAAGGAACCGCAGCGGTGAGTACCGAGACCGCACCGCCGGCGGCGGCGCCTGATGCGGGAACCCGGCCAGCGCCGGACCTGACGCTGGAGGTCACCGGGATGACGTGCGCCTCATGCGTGCGCCGGGTGGAGCGTGCCCTGGCGGGCGTCCCGGGCGTCGCGGCGGCGACTGTGAACCTGGCGGCCGAGTCTGCCAGTGTCACGCTCGGGCATCCGGTCGACGCGGGCTCGCTGATCGCCGCGGTGCAGGAGGCCGGCTTCCAGGCGGCGGTCCCGGCTGTGGTCCGCGCCGATGACGTGGCCCGGCGGCGGGCCGCGCAGGCCGCCGAGTTGCGCCGGCGCCGGGTGCAGCTGGGCGCGGGCGGGATCCTTTCCGCCGGGGTCCTGGTCGTGGCCTACGGTTACACGTCCGCTGGGTGGGCCGGGTGGGCGCAGCTGGCGCTCGCGTTGCCGGTATACGCCTGGGTGGGGGCGCTATTCCACCGCGGCGCGCTGGAGGCGGCCCGGCACCGCACGACCAACATGGACACCCTGGTCTCGCTCGGCACGACGGTGGCGTTCGGCTACTCGGTGATTGCCACCATCGCACTGCCGGGCCGGCCCACCTATTACGATGTGGCCGCGCTGATCATCACGCTGATCGCCGTTGGGAAGTACCTGGAGCTGGCCGGCCGGGCCCGGGCCGGCGCGGCGATCGAGGCGCTGGCCGAGCTGCAGCCCCGCACCGCGCACCTGCTCGCCCGCGCGGCCAGCAGCCAGCGCGGCGACCCAGCGGCCGCAGTCGACATCCCGGCCGAGGCGCTGCGTGCGGGGGACATCGTCCTGGTCCGCCCCGGTGACGCGATCCCCGCCGACGGCGTGCTGGCTGAGGGCACCGGCCGCGTGGATGAGTCGATGCTGACCGGCGAGCCCCTGCCAGCTAGCAAGCAGCCCGGCGACGAGCTGACCGCGGGCACGGTGAACGGCCCGGCGCCGCTGATCCTGCGGGTGGCGCGCACCGGCGCGGAGACGGTGCTGGGCCAGATCATGGCTCTGGTCGACGCCGCGCAGAAGGAGAAGTCGAAGTCACAGCGGCTGGCCGACCGAATCTCCGCGGTGTTCGTCCCTGTGATCTTGGCGATGGCCGCCGCCACCCTGGTCGGCTGGCTGCTGGCGGGCACCGGCGTCGTGACGGCTCTGATCACCGCCGTGGCGGTGTTGGTGGTTGCCTGCCCTTGCGCGCTGGGGCTGGCCACGCCGGTCGCCGTCATGGCGGGCACCGGCCGGGGCGCCCAGCTGGGGCTGCTCATTCGCGGCGGGGAGAGCCTGGAGCGCATTCACGGCCTGACCACCGTGGTGCTGGACAAGACCGGAACCCTGACCGTCGGCCATCCAGCGGTCGTGCGCGTCGCGGCGACTGATGGCAGCGACGGCCTTGACGCGCTGGCGCTGGCCGCCGGCGCCGAGGCCGCCTCCGAGCATCCCCTTGCACGCGCGGTGGTGGCCGCCGCCGAAGATCAGGGCCTGACCCCGGCGAGCGTTAACAACGTCGAGTCCGAGCCGGGGCGCGGCGTGACCGCAACGGCCGGTTCGCGGCGGGTGCAGGTGGGTTCGCTGCGGTGGCTCGCCGAGACCGGCACCGACACCTCCGCCGCAGACCGGCCCGCCGCCGAACTGGCTGACGCCGGGCAGACCCCGGTCGCCGTGGCCGTTGACGGAGGGCTCCGCCTGGTGCTCGGGGTCGCCGACGCGCTGCGCCCCGACAGCCCGCAAGGCCTCACCCGGCTCCGCGGGCTCGGGCTGGAGACGGTGCTGGCCACCGGGGACACGCAAGCAGCAGCCACCGCCGCCGCGCGCGCCGTCGGCATCGGAACCGTCCACGCCGGACTGCTGCCGCAGGACAAGTCCGCGCTTATCGGCGAGCTGCGCCGCGAGCGTGGCGCCATCGCCATGGTCGGCGACGGCATCAACGACGCGCCCGCCCTGGCCGCGGCCGATATCGGCATCGCGGTCGCCACTGGCACCGGCGCGGCGATGGCCGCCGCCGACATCACCTTGGTTCATGGCGGCGTCGGCGCCGTAGCCGACGCGGTCCTGCTCGCCCGCGCCACCCGCCGGATCATCCGCCAGAACCTCGGGTGGGCGTTTGGCTACAACCTGATCCTCGTCCCGCTGGCTGCTACCGGCGTCCTGCCGCCGGTGCTGGCCGCGGTCGCGATGGCCACCAGCTCCGTCACCGTCGTCGGCAACGCGCTGCGGCTGCGCCGCTTCGGCAAGACGGCCGGGCACCCGGACATGCCGACGCGCCCCGAGGCAATCACGCCGGCGGCGCAGGTGCGCGCCGGGAAGGAAGTCAGCACATGAACCTGGCCACGATCGAGCTGACCGCGCCCGACATCTCCTGCGCCAGGTGCCAGGAGAACATCGAGGGCGACCTGGCCAGCGAGCCGGGCATCGAGCAGGTGACCGTGGACGTCGGCGCCAGGCGCGTCCGCATCGCCTTCGACCAGGACCAGATCAGCCCGCGGCACTTGCGGGACAGGCTGAGCGAGATCGGTTACCCGGCCGCCCCCTGAGCTGCCCGCGCCAGTCGCCGGGCGTCCGGATGGGACATGCGATGAACGACAAGGCACCCGCTACGGGCATGCGGGCAGAGCTTGCCCGGCACCTGATTCTGGACCACAATCCGCTGCGGCGCCGCACAGACAGGGTCCAGACGGCCATCATGGCGGTGCTGCTCGCCGCGTTCCTGGCGGGGGCGCCGCTCGTCGTCATTGCCGCTGGCAGCTGGGCGCACGCCGGGGGTCTCCGAGAGCGGCGCGCCGAGTGGTCATGGCATCAGGTTCCCGCGGTGCTGCTGCAATCCGCGCCTCGGCAGACGGCCTTCCGGCGCGCGCCCGGGCCAGCCACCTGGGTCCGGGCACAGTGGACACCGCCAGGCGGGCCGGCCCGCGCCGGCGTGGTGGCGGTGCCGCCGGGCAGCCTCGCGGGCAGCCGTGCGCTCGTGTGGGTCGGCCGTTCGGGACCTGTGGCGGGTGTACCGCTGGCCCAGGATCAGATCACCGCCCGAGTGGTCGCCGCCGGAATACTGGCGCTGGCCTTGCTGGCGGCCGTAATTCTCGGTCTGGCCTGGGGAGCCCGGCGGCTGCTGGTTCGCAGGCGACTCGCCGCCTGGGAAGCCGACTGGACCTCTGTCGGTCCGCAGTGGACCCGGCGCGGGCAGTGAATCCGGCGCCGCCGCATGTGCCGAATCCGCAAAGCCACCGTGCCCGACGGGCCAGCGTCCCGCCGCTCGCAAGGCGGCCGACGTTGCGCGCGATCATGGCTGCCGGAGGCACCGGACCGTCGGCACTCTCTGGCACGGAACCCGCGAGCGACCGCGGCGCGGACTCCGTCGGCGGCAGCCGCCATCCTGCGCCGAGTGCAAGGAGAACTTCGCTGGTGATCAGTTCGTACATGCCGGTGCGCTTGACATGGGCCGATCATGACGAGCACTCCTGGCTCAGTCGTCTGGCCATCACCGGGCTTGCTGCCGGAACGGCTATGGCGGTTTTCGGGCTCCCTCCGGTGGACATTCACGGTCCGCTGCACTACCTGGGCATCATGGATCCGCTATGCGGGGCCACCCGCGGTCTGCGGCTGGCGCTCCTGGGGCATCTCGTGCAAGCCTGGCGGTACAACCCCCTGAGCGTGATGCTCGCGGCCGGCGCCGTCGCGGCGGTGTTCCGCCAGGTGCTGGGCGTGGCGACCCGGCGCTGGCTCAACCTGACCGTCGTGCGGAGGCGAGCGGTCCTGGCGACCTCAACCCTTCTCGCAGTGGCACTGGAGATCAACCAGCAGGCCCATGCCGCTCTGCTGCGGACTGCCGGCGCGCGACTGCCCTTCGCCGAGGCGATGGCACTCGTGGCTGCCAGTGCCGTCATCGTCCTGGGCCTGGTGATAACCGTCTGTTGCCGCAAGCGCAGCCGCCCACGGGCGCACCGCCATGCCGTCGCCGACCGTGCGGCAGAACCCGGCTCTCGCTGACGCCGCCGCACGGATCTCACGCGCCACCAGGTCAGAGTCGGCGGACTCGGGGACGGCGGGCAAACCGCCGCGCGCAGCGAGGCGACAGCCGACACGCCAGGACGGCGGGCCGGGGACTGGCCCAGGGGCCGCGGAGCACCCGGCCGCTTGGCCGCTGGTGACAGCGGCGCCCGGATCACCGCAGGCTGCTGCAGCTTTCATGCCAGCCTTCCGGCTGAATGTATCCGGCCGCGCGGCTATGATACCTAAACACCTTAGGTGATTCAGTGTACTTGCTTTCGGACAGGGTGATCGGGACCCGGGACGGGGAAGGCGGCAGGATTTGGCATCGACGACCAGGCGCCTGCAGTCTCCTACCGGATCAGCTCCGCTGCGAGACGGCTACGCCATCGACGCCCAGCACACAGCCCCGGCAGCGACCGAGCAGCAGCGATCCCGCGAGCGGTGCGGCCAGCATCGGAGCGAACATGCGCCTCGGACCCTGGACCTGACCGGGGCACGCGGCCTTCGCGTGGCGGTCCACACGCCCGGCCGCGTCAGCGTTGCCCGCGGCCACGTGTGCTGTGACACCTGCTGGTTGTGTTCACCCGCGTGATCTCGGCTGAGGGGCACGGCAGGTGTTCATCGTAGTGATCACGGTGACGGCCGCGCTGGGGGCGGCAGTGGCCGGCGTCGCGGCTGCCCGGTACCGGCTGTCACTCGAACTCGTGCCGGCGGTGATCGTTTTCGCGATCTTCGCCGGCACCGTGCCTGCGTGGGTGGACGGCGTGCTCGGGCGTGCCTGGCCAGCCGCCGTCTGCCTGGCCTCGGCGGTGGTGATGCTGCTGGCGGCGGGATGGGCGGTGCGGAGCCGGGTAGCCCAGCTGCTGCCGGGTTGGGGCCGCCTGCTGCAGCAGGACGTCGCGGCGGAGGCGGAGGCAACTGCCCAAGATTGGGATTGACGGTGCCGCGGCACGGCGGGATGTGTACGACCAAGCTGCTCCGGCCCGGCTTCCAGACCAACGGCTGAAGCCGGATCACCTAGGATGCATAGGTGATCCGGTCGGTGACCGGAACGGAAGCGCGGATCGGGCTCACGCTTAGGACGGGAGCACGTGTCAGCGGGCCAGCCGACCGGACGACACCGGGGACGCGAGCGTCATGGAGCAAAATGACGACCACGTCCGGTGACCCGGCAACGGCAGAGCCCGGCGGGCGCGCTAAGGCCCTGCGGGACTGGATGGCCGGGGCGGGTCGTGAGGCATGGCGGCACAAGGTCGCGAGCGGACTGATCGCCGTGGGCCTGGCACTTGCGGTGGCCGCCGGGGTCATCGGCACTCCCGGTCACACCCGTGCCGCTGCGCCGCGCATGCCGGGATTCACGCTGCCCGCGCTGGGCCATCCCGGTCAACAAGTATCGCTGGCCAGCTTCGCCGGCCGCCCGATCGTGATCAACTTCTTCGCGTCCTGGTGCATCCCGTGCAAGAAGGAGACGCCCCTGCTGGCCAGCTTCTTCCGCCGGGCCCACGGCCGGGTCGTGATGATCGGCGTCGACGTCAACGATCCTGCGGACGCGGCGCTTCGCTTCGTCCGCATGGCCGGCGTGACCTATCGCGTCGCGGTCGACCGATCCGCGGCGACCGCTTCGGCGTGGGGAGTGATCGCCATTCCGCAGACCTTCTTCCTCGACCCGGGCCGGCATGTGGTCAAGAGGGTGTTCGGCGCTCTGACCCTGGGGCGGCTGACCAAGGACACGGCCTTGGTGGCAGCGATATCCAGGTCCTGAGGGCCTTGGCCCGAGTGCCGCATCACCTAAGATGCTTAAGTGTAAGCTGGCCGTCATTCCGATCGTCGAGGGGGAGGGCATGCACCAGGTGCTGTTCGGGACGGCGCTGCTGATCTCGTTCCTGGGCGGGGTCGTAGCGCTGCTGGCGCCGTGCTGCGTGTCTGTGATGTTGCCAGCGTATTTCGCGACCGGTTTCCGGCGGCGGACCGGGATCGCCGCGGCGACGGGGGTGTTCGCCGCCGGGGTGGCAACGCGCGGTCACCGGCCGGGGATGGCTACGGCGCGGCCTACGGGCTTGGCCTGTTCTCCGGCATCGCGTCGGCGTGCTGCGCACCGGTGCTGGCAGGGGTGGTGGTGCTGACAGGGACGGCGCCATCGTTCGGCACGGCGCTAGCGGTCAGCCTCACCTACGTGGCCGGGATGGTCGCGCCCCTCGCGGTGGTGGCGCTGGTGTGGGAGCGGCGGGACTGGGGCTCATCGCGGCTGCTGCACGGCCGTCACATCCGGGTCGGGTTCGGCCGGCTAGCCCGGTCCTTGCCGGTAGGAACCGTGGCCTCGGGGGTGGTGCTGATCGGCATGGGGATCGTGACACTGGTCACGGCGGTGACCGGTCCGTCGATGCCGAACGCGGGCTGGCAGGTGAGCCTCGCTGCCTGGCTCCAGCATGTGAGCTCGGTGATCAGCAAGGCGCTGTCCTGGCTGCCCGGCTGGGCCCTGCTGGTTCTGCTGGCCGCCCTGGCCGCGGCGCTGATCGGGCAGGCCAGGCGATCCCGCCGCGGCGCCGCCGAGGCGGCCGCGTCGACCGAAACGGTCGCAACCGCAACTGATGATCCGGATGGCCCGTTGCCGCCAGTGCCCAGCCCGCCCGATATAGCGGACTCGGCCGAGGTCACCACCACGAGCGCCCGGGCCGGGCAGGAAGCGGTCACCAATGAGCGGTAGCAAGAGCCGGACCCGTCAGCGGCAACGCCGGGCAGCGGGAACCCGGCAGGGCCAGCCCGCCGGACCGCGGGAGGTCCAGCCCGCCGGTCAAGGCGGCGGCGCCAACGGGCAGGGCCAGGTATCGGCCGCCCAGCGGAAGGCGGCTCAGGCCGCCGAGCGGAGGGCGAAGCAAGCCGCGGCGCGCGATGCCCAGCGGCGAGCGGCGCGACGCCGCAAGATAGGCGTGCGGGCCGCCATCGCGGCCGGCGTAGTGGCCGTGGTCGCCGGGCTGGTCCTCATCTACAGCACGGGCGCCTCGCACCAGGGAACGGGTGCTTACCCGTATGAGATCGGCCAGCCCGGGCCCGGCCAGGCCGCTCCCGGGTTCACCCTGGCGGCCAGCAGCGGCGGGAGCATCAGCTTGTCGGCCTACCGGGGCAAGACCGTACTGCTGTTCTTCCAGGAGGGCCTGACCTGCCAGCCGTGCTGGAACCAGATCACTGACCTGGACAAGAACGCCGGCCAGCTCAAGGCCGCAGGAATCAGCCAGGTGATCTCGATCACCGGCGACCCGATCGGCCCGATCACGCAGAAAACCCACGACATGGGCCTGTCCACTCCGGTGCTCTCCGATCCGGGCCTGACCGTGTCCAAGCAGTACCACGCCAACAGCTACGGGATGATGGGCATGGGGCGGGACGGCCATACCTTCATCCTGGTTGGCCCGGACGGCAAGATCCGCTGGCGTGCCGACTACGGCGGCAAGCCGAAGTTCATCATGTTCCTGCCAACGGCCAGCCTGCTGGCCGACATCAAGGCGGGCGAGCACCCGTCGTGACCGCGATCACGCTGCTGACCCAGGCCGACTGCACGCTGTGCGAACACGCCAAGCAGGTGCTCGCCCGCGTCGGCGCCGACCATCCGCTCGAGATCACCGAGATCGACCTGGCCAGCGAGCAGGGCCGGACCCTGGCCGCACAGGCAGGTGTGCTCTTCGCGCCGGGCGTGCTCGTTGGCGGACGCCCGTTCGGCCATGGCCGGCTCTCCGAGCGCAAGCTGCGCCGCACCCTGGGACGCCTGCCTGCCCACACCACCTGAACCGGAGGTCTGCCCGTGGAAAGACTGCTTTACCTGCTCCCCGCCCTGGCCTGCCCGATCGGCATGGGCATTTGCATGTGGATGATGATGCGGCCGCGACGCAACCAGCAGGCGCCTCAGCAGGGAGATATGACCACTCAGAGCGCCGAGATCGCGAGCCTGCGTGCCGAGGTCGACCAGCTGCGGGCCGCGCAGCGGCTGCCCGCCGACCGCGAGCACCACGGCGGGCTCTGACTTCAAACAGAGCTGCCACCATGGTTGGCGTGCGGTGACGACCGCGACGGCCGAGGCGAACCATGCTGTTCTCGCTTGACCGGCGAAGGGCCAGTCCGCTGCATCGCCAGTTCCTCCGACCAGGGATGGTCGACAGGATGTCGTGTATGATCTCGGCGCCAACCGCCCGACAAGTAGCAGGGGTGACGGACCGCCACATCGCTGGGAGGATGAGCGGCCGGCCTGTGATACGGAACCCGGGCGACCGGTGCGAGCCCGGTGACGACGTGGCTGGAGACACCGCGATGCCGTCCATGATGCCTGACCTGCGCCGCTGCACGGCGGCGAGCGGCCCGCCGGGCCGGGCCGCCTGGCCGCCGCACGAGACGTGGCTGTTCACAGGTTTGGCTGGGAGGGCTACCACGATCACGGGGGAACCCGCATCTGCCGGGCGCGCAGGCGGTCGCATCCGATGAACACTGGCTGTCACCCGGCGCGGCCGATCATGCGCCGCGCCTTCGGTCTGGCCGGGGCACTGGCAGCGGCGGCGACCTTGCTGGTGGCCATGGCGCCCGCCGCACTGGCGCACGCGACGCTGCTGTTTACTTCCCCGGCCGCCGACAGCGCCGTGCCGGCGTCCCCGAAGGCGATCACGCTGACGTTCAACCAGACCGTCACCCTTTCCGGGCAACCGGTGAAGCTAACCGGGCGAGGCGGACGCACTATCGCGCTCGGCCCGGCCCGGCAGAACAGCGGGCGCAGCGTGGTCACCGTGTCGGTCGCCACCCGCATGCGGGATGGCGTGTACGCCGTGACCTGGCAGGTTATCTCAGCGGACGGGGACGAGGTGGGAGGCGAGTTCCGGTTCGCGGTCGGCCCGGCGCCTGCGTCGCTCGGTGCCGGCCCCGCCGCGCAGCCCTCAGTCCCTGGCCAGTGGCCGACCGCGCTGCTGCGGTGGGTGCAATTCGCCGCCCTGGCGGCGGCGCTCGGCGGCCTGGCCGGGCGAGCACTGGCCATGTGGCACCGGGGCCGCCGCGATGCGGCAGCCCTGCCGCCGCCGTGGGCGCTGCGCGCCTCGCTGCTCGGCGCGGCCGCGAGCGCGGGCCTGGCCTTGCTGTTCCTGGGCACCGGGAGCCTCGCGGCCGGGCTGGCCAGCTTCTCCGTGCGGCGGCTGCTCGCCAGCGGCCCTGGGGCCATCACCTTCACCGAATTCGCGGCGTTCGCGGTCGCTGCGGTGCTGCTACGGCTGCGCCGCCCCGGCTTGGCGGTTGTCCCGCTCATCGCGGTGGTGGTCGCAGAAGGGTTGCGCGCGCATATTGACAGCGTGGTCCCGGTCGGCGGTGCGGTGCTGACCTGGGTGCACCTGCTGGCCGCTGCGCTGTGGGCCGGGATGCTGCTGTACGTAGTCCGGGCCGCGATCGCGTGGCGCGCCGACCCGAGCGCGGTCCGCGGCGTGATCGCCCTGTACGCCAGGGCTGCGGCGTGGCTGTTCGCCGTTGTGGTGGTCACCGGCATCATCTCCGCGCTGGTGCTGGTGCGGCCGCTAGGCGATCTGCTGACAACAAGCTACGGCCGTGTGCTGCTGATCAAGGCGGCACTCGTGGCCGTGGCCGCGGCGCTGGCGCTGGCCGGGCGTCTCTGGCTGCGGCACCGCCCCCTGCCCGGCGCCGGCCCGGCGCTGGCCACCCGGGTTGAGTCGGGCACGCTGGCCGGGGTGCTGGCGGTGGCCGCGCTGCTCAGCACCGTCGCCGCTCCTGCCCTGGCCAGCACGGGCGGGGCGCTGCCGTTCCCGCCGCCCGCCAGCGGCCCGGTGGTGCCGCTTGGCGGCCGGGCCGGCGAGGTCGGCATTTACGCCACCGCCAGCGCCGGGCAGATCGTGCTGCACCTGTCGGCGCCAGAGGAGAACGGCGCGCCCGAGACCAGGTTCACGGCGACGCTGACGCTCGCCGGCCGGCGCCGCACCGCAGGCGCGCTGCCGGTCCGCGGCTGCGGGCAAGGCTGCTTCGTGGCGCCGGCACAGTGGGCGCGCGGCGATAACCTGCTGACGATCCGGGTCACCGCCTCCGGCTGGACCGGCGGGACGGCCTCCCTGGACGTGCCCTGGCCCCCGGCACCGGGAGAGAAGCTGCTGCGACGGGCGATCGCAGCGATCCGCCGCGTCCGGTCGATGACCGTCTACGAGCAGGTGACGAGCAACACCAGGCTCGGCGCAGGCAACGCTCACTCAATCGGCGTGACCGGGCGGACATACCTTGCTAGCGAGCCCTACACCGGAGGCATAGCGCCCGTCGCCGACCTGGTCACAGGCCAGGGGCGGCGGCTGCTGCTCGGATTCCCCGACGCGGGCATCTGGGCCGAGTTGACGCTCGGCGCGCCCCGGGCACCCTTCCGCTTCGCCCGCTTCCTGCCGGCCCACGAGATCCTGACCGATCCCGATCACCTGACCAGCCGCGGCTTCTCCTATGGCAGCTGATGCCCTGAAAGAAGTCAGCGAGCGGTAAAGGCTCGCCGTGCACGCAGGCCCGCGCGCATGCATGGCCGCCACGGTGGGTACCGCACCGGCGAGCATGTCCTAACCTCCTTAGGTGAGGGCCTAGGCGGGAGGATTCGGCGTGGGTGTCGGAGCGGATGCGCGTACTGGGCCAGGCGGCAAGTGATCTCGGCGTTCGCCACAGCGGTTGTCCTGTCGGCGGCGGCGTGCTCGGCCAGCGCTGGCAACGGGGCGGCTGCCAAGCCACTGCCGCCGCCCGCGCAGCTGACGATCACGCCCGCGAACGGCGCGCAGCATGTACGGCCAGGAGCGCGGGTTCAGGTCACCGCTGCCGGCGGCACGCTGCGGACCGTCGTCGTCCGGACCGCCGGCGGCCAGGTCCCCGGGCAGCTCGGCGGCAGCGGCACGACCTGGCGCAGCCGGGGGAATCTGGACCCGTCGCGCAGCTACACGGTGACGGCGACCGCAGCTAACGCCGCGAGCAAGACGGTCACCGCGACCAGCTCGTTCACGACATTGAAACCGAAGAAGACGTTCCGGGCCTCGATCACCGAGGGCCGCGGCCAGCAATACGGCGTGGGGATGCCGGTCATCTTGACGTTCAGCCGCCCGATCACCCGCAAGGCGGCCGTCGAGAAAGCTCTCAGGCTAACGACGTCGAAGCCGGTGGTCGGGGCCTGGTACTGGGACGGCGCCAGGACCCTGGTGTTCCGGCCTCGGGTCTACTGGCCGGCGCGCACCCGGGTGACCGTCGACGGGCAGTTCAGCGGGCTGGAAGGCGGGCGGGGCGTCTACGGAGTCCGCTACCTGCGCCAGACGTTCGAGATCGGGCCGCCGCTGATCGTCGTGGCCAGCACCAGGACGCATTACATGAAGGTGTATTACCAGGGCAGGCTGTTCGGCCGGTGGCCGATCAGCACCGGCCGTCCCGGCGACGACACCGCCAACGGGACCTACGTGACGATCGACAAGGGCAACCCGCTCTACTTCACCGGGCCCGGCTACGCCCTGTGGGTGCCATGGGCGGTCCGGATCACCTGGAGCGGGACCTACATCCACGACGCGTACTGGTCGGTGTGGGCGCAAGGTCACCTCAACGTCAGCCACGGCTGCATCAACACCTCTCCCGCGCACGCCGAGACCTATTACAAGATGGAGGTCCCCGGCGACCCGGTCACCGTCACCGGCAGCCCGCGCCCGGGCACCTGGGCCAACGGCTGGACTGAGTGGTTCCTGTCCTGGAAGCAGCTGCTGAAGGGCAGCGCCCTGCACGAGGCGGTCGTGGCCGGCCCGCACGGCAGCTCGTTCGTCAGACCAGCCTCTCTTCCCGCTCCGCGGGCCGTTGCGCCCCTGCTGGCGCCGCGACCGCACAACGCGGCCTGAACTAAGGCGCGTCCTCAGGTCACGGTCGCGACAATGACGTCTGCGAGCAGCACGAGCGCCGCCACGATCAGCGACACGCGCCGCCCGAAGGACGTGCGCCGAGCCTCGGCGCGGTACGGGAACAGCAGTTGCCGGAAGGCGGTGTAGGCGGCCAGGGCGCCCACGAAAACGGTTCCGGCAGGCGCAGGGATATGCAGCACGAGAAGCAGCGCGGCCAGCCCGATCACCAAGCAGGCCAGCGACTCCAGCTGCTGAGTAGGCGCCCGGCGCGCGCCTACCCGGCCGTCGGAGGCCCAGATCGCCCACCGTGAGGCGGTGATCCGGCCCACGCAGCAGCCGTGCAGGAAACAGCCCTGCCGGCCGATCGCCATCCCGAAGAACAGCCCGGGAGCAGAGACATCGAAGAACGTGCCGGCCGGCAAGCCGGCCAGGACGACCCCGGGGATCAGGACAGCAACGAAGCCTGCGATAAAGCCCTGGATGCACAGCCCCTGCGTCGCGAGGCCGTCGACCCTCCGGCGGTTCAGGGCCACGAACCAGATTTTCGCTCCGGCCGCGCCTGCCAGGCAGGCGGCCAGGGTGACGGCCACCGCCGCGCCGACCGAGAGGTGCGCCCGGGCGGCCAGGACTGCCTGCACTGCGAGCGCGACGATGACGCCGACGGCGACGAGCGGGAGCCACGACGCCGGGATCAGGCCGGGCCCGGTGGCGAACCCGGCCGCCTTCGTCGTGACACGGGTGCCGGTGTTGCCGGCCGCCACCGGGTTCCCCTTCGTCCACAAGAACCTCATCACGCTGAATCGGTCGGCCTGCGGATGCTCGGGCAGCGCCCGGATCCGCCCGCGCTGGCTGGGTCCGGCAGCGGGCTTCGCCCAGATGATCCACTCCCCTGCGGTGATCTCAGGAACTTTCGTGGTGACTGAGACCGGCCCGCTGCCGGGCACGACCGGATCGACTGTCTCCAGCCGCTCGAACCGATCGCCCTCGCGTGGCTTCCGGCTCCCGCCGATCCGGCGGCCGGAGAAGCTGACTGTGGCCGGATAGGGTTGCCCGGCACTTTCCGGGTCCAGCCAGCATGTCGCGGTGACCGCGGGCCCCGTTACCTGCTGAGCCGCTCCCTCAGCGCACCCGGCGCTTTCGCGGCCGGCGGGAGGCGGTTGCTCCCTTGGCGGCTTGCCTGCCGTCTGTCCGCTCGATCCGCTGGCTCTTCTCGGCCTTCGGGTCCTCGGGGCCGTCATGATCTGGCGAGTCCTTCCGTGCCTGGTGCGTGCGTTCAACGTGAGCACGGCCAGCGGTGATGGCCGTCCTGGCGTCAGGCACGGATCGGCGTCCGCGGACCATGCGGCACGACCGGCGCCACGCATGGTAAACCTAAACTCTTAAGGTGCTTAGTTCATAGCCATACGCGAAGTGTGGATGCACGGCCCCCGCCGCCCCGAGCCCGGCGCGGGCCTGAAGGCAGGTGCGGAAGTGAAACTCCCTCAGCTCACAGCTGCAGCGCGAGCGAACGTGCTGCGCCGGGCCCTCGGCGCGCTCTGGCTCGCCGACGCGGCCGTGAAGATCCTGATCCCGTTCGGGGACCGGGCCTCCGACCAGTGGTACGAGCAGATCATGACGTCGGAGACGGGCCCGCCTGGCGTGCGCTACTTCCTGGCCTGGGAGACGAACCTGTTCGCCGCCCACCCGTTCTTGTGGTTGGTCCCGGCCGGGATCGAGCTGGGCATCGGCGCGTGGCTGGTCAGCCGGCCGGGCAGCCGGCGGGCGCTGGCCGTCTCTGCGGCCTGGGCGCTGCTGGTGTGGGTGGCGGGCGAGGGCGTCGGCGGCCTGTTCGGCGGGGTGACGTCAGTCCTGACCGACTATCCCGGTGCCGCGCTGCTCTACGCGGTCGCCGCGGCGGTCCTGTTCCTGCCCCCCGCCCCCGGGCCGGAGCAACCGCAGCCACTGATGCCGGTGCTCTCGGCCTGTACTGGAGCAGGGTGACCTGGCTGGTCCTGTGGATCGGCGCGGCCCTGTTTACGGCACTACCCCAGATGGGGGAAGGCGGCCTGGACTTCATGCTGTCCACCGCCGACGCCGAGGCGCCAAGACCACTGCAGGCCCTGGACTCCGCCGAGCTGCGCTGGCTGACGGTCGGGCACTCCGACATCCTGGGGATCGCGCTGGCCGTGGCCTGCCTGGCGGTGGGCTTCGCGGTCTTCCTGGGCGTCCTGCCCCGGCTGTTCCTGGCGGTGAGCATGGCGATCGCCGTCGCCGGGTGGGTGGCTGTAGCAAATCTCGGCGGCATCCTCACCGGCTCTACCAGCGACGTGGGAACCGGTCCGGTGCTGATCCTGCTGGCCCTGGCATTCTGGCCCGCCGGAGGTCGCACCAGCCCCTGGCTGAGCCGGCACCAGTCCACCGCTAGCACTGCCGCCGGCCCCGAACCGCCCCGCGAGGCGCAGCCCGCCGCAGGATCCTGACCAGCCCTGCGGACATTTTGCCCCGGTCGCGCGGTCACAAGGGCAGCCGGTAGCCGCCGATCCAGTGCACCCGCAGCCACGTCATAGCTATCGCCCATGCCCCGCTGACCTGCAGGATTCCGACGGCAACCAGCATCGCCCCGCCGGCCCGGGTAACCCATCGCGCCCCGCGGCGCGCGAACGCGAAGGCGCGCAGCCCGCGCTGGAAGGCCACGGCAACAATCAGGAACGGGATCCCGATGCCGAGGCCGTACACGAACGCCAGGAACGCGCCCCGGCCCGCCGAGCCGGTGGTCACCGCGAGGGTGAGCACCGCGGTCAGCGTGGGCCCGATGCACGGCGTCCAGCCCAGGCCGAATAGTACGCCCAGCAGCGGCGCCCCGGCCAGCCCCGCGCGCGGCCGGAACGACGGCCGCAGGATCCGGCCCGCGGCCGCGAACCGATCGAATACCCCGGCGAACAGCAGGCCCAGCAGGATCGTCAGGCCGCCGAGCACCTGGATCAGGCGGTGCTGGTGGGCCAGCAGCACCTCGCCCAGGCCGCCGAACGCCGCTCCGTAGCTCGCGAACAGCGCCGAGAACCCGAGCACGAACAGCGCGGTCCCCGCGAGCGCCCGGCTGCGCGCCTGGGGAGCGGACCGCGCGGAGCTGACCTGCCCGGTTGTGCCGGCCGGAGCCACGGTCGCGGCGGTCCTGATGGCCGCGGCTGATGAGAGATCGCGGCCGGGAGCAACGGTGGCGACCTGCTCGCCAGATCGCGCTCTCCCGGCTGCCGGGCCCTCGGCATCGGCGCCGGACATGCCGGTCACGTACGACAGGTAGCCGGGGATGAGCGGCAGGCAGCACGGTGAGATAAACGTGATCGCGCCCGCCGCCGCGGCTACCGGCACCGCCAGGATCAGCGGGCCGTTGAGCATCAGATGCCCGACACCACCGCTCATCGCGCCTCCCGTCCGCCGGTACCCCGCCAGACCTTCGCACGCCGGCGGATCACGAAACAGTCCAGGCTGCGGGCGCAGAGCGCGCATGAATTCGGTCCCGCAGCCAGACGCGATGACCTATCCTCCTTAGGTGGCTAAGCGATGGAGAGGATAGAGAGTGTCCAAGGCCGAAAGAAACAGGCAGCGGGCGCGTGAGCGCATCGCGCAGGCGCGAGCCCTGGAAGCGCAGCGCAAGCGACGCCGCACCTGGATGACCTGGATCGGCGTGACCGCGGCGGCCGCGATCGTGGTGGCGGCCATCGTCCTCGTCGCCACCAGGAGCAGCGGCGGAACGTCCGGCGGCAAACCGGAACTGAAGCTCGCCTCCCTGAGCACCCTGGGAACGCTCAAGCCCGCTCCCGGCCCCGGCCCTGCCGGGCCGGAGGGCGTCCCGATTCCCGCCGCACCGCCCCTGGCCAGCCTCGCGTCTGCCGCCACCGGCCAGCCTGTTGACGGCATCAAATGCCAGACGAACGAGCAGACTATCTTCCACATCCACGCCCACCTCACGATCCTGGTGAACGGGTCGCCGCGTCAGGTCCCAGCCAGCATCGGGATTCCCGGAACCGGCAGCGCAGTCTGCTTCTACTGGCTGCACACCCACGTACCTGACGGCGTCATCCACATCGAGTCCCCGGTGCAGCGCACCTACACCCTGGGTGAGTTCTTCGACGAATGGGGCCAGCCGCTCAGCCCGCACTAGGTCGGCCCGGCCCGAGGCAGGGTCGTAGCCATCTACAACGGCCAGCGGTATGAGGGCAACCCCCGCAACATCCCGCTAAACAAGCACGCCCAGATCCAGCTGGAGGTCGGCACCCCACTGACAGCCCAGCAGACGATCACCTTCCCCGGCACCCTGTAGCGTCCCGCGGCACGATGGGCCAGGCCGAAGAACCCAGACTCTCCTGTCAGCCGCCGACGCGGACCGCGACTGCCGTCACCGCAGCGGCAGTCAGCGACGCCACCGCGGCCGGGCCAGCGAGAAGCCATCGCCCTCGCGTTCGCCGGGCGGCACCAAGGCTGATCTGCGCGGCCTGGGCAAGCGCTCCAGCGGAAACCGCGAGAAGCAGCGGTTCTGCAGCGGCGGGCAGTTCGGTGCCGCTGATCGCCACAGCCCCGGCGATCGGACTCTGGCACATCGCAACCAGCCAGAGGGTCAGGCGCCTCCGGGACTGCCCAGCGAGCAGCGCCCCGACAGCCATGCCTCGGCCAGCGCATGAACAACCAGCGCCGTGGTGACCGCCAGCGACGCGGCCACCGCCAGCGCCGAGCCCTGAAGGAACCGGTGCGCGGCCAGCGCGGCAGCGCTGCCGGCCGCGCCGAACTGCCGCGTGTCCGAGTCGCACGCGGAGCCGCGGCGGGCCGCGACACCGGCCAGCGCAAAGGAGACGAGAGGAGTAGCAGCAACGGCCAGCGCCCGGTGTCACGAGCCTGAGACCAGGGGTCAGGTGCAGCAGCGCAATCACCAGCAGCGCACCCGCGGCTGCGCAGAGCCACATCTCATAGCGGGCCGAGTGCCTCTGGCTAGGTCCGGCTGGCTCCAGGGTCCATGAGCGCGAGGAGCGCGGCGGCGAGGAGCTCATCGGGGATATCGCCGGGCTCGGTCAGCTCGTCCATGGCCAGGCCGTTGACGAGGGCGGTGACCAGGACGGCGAGCTGCGCAGGCGGAATGGCGGGCTGGAGTTGGTGTGCTGCGATGCGGTTGGCGAGAGCGCTGGCCAGGGTGGCCTTGAAGCTCTGCCGCCCGGCAGCGAAGCGCTGGCGGAACTCAGCGTTGCGCGCGGCATAGGTCACGAACTCGAACAGCAGCAGGCGCCACTCGCGGCCGCGATTGAGCGTGCCGATGACGTGGCGCACCTCGACCTCGAATGAGTGCCCGGGCTCTGCACTGCCGGAGCGGCCGGCTGCTCTTTCCACATCACGGATCAGCTCGCTCCGCCAGTCATCGAGGAGGGCCAAGAAGAGGTCCTCCTTGTTCGCGAAGTTGTAGTACACCGCGCCATTGGACAGGCCCGCCTGGTCGGCGATCTCCCCGATCGTCGCACCGTGGTAGCCGCGTCGGGCGAAGACCTTGCGCGCGGCCTGAAGGATGCGCCGACGGTTGGCCTGGCGCTTGTCCTCGCGGGTCAGTCTCCTGCGGGGCATGTGCTGAGGATGTCATGACCGTGCTCAACCTGGGCGGCAGGCCAGGCCCGGCGCACTGTTCAGCGGCCACGGCTGCGGCGTTCGGTGCTCTGCGCATCTCCTTGTGGCTGTCCCGGGCGTTCCGGTATCGTCGATTTCCGAGAGACTGCTCGATTTAGAGTCATCACTCCGGAACACCCTGGCGGAAGCGGGAACGACATGGCCATCAGCGGGCCGGCGCTCGCCGTCGGCTGGCGCCACGCCGGATTCCACCGAGCCGGGCGCCGGGCGGGCGGGGACAGGGCCTAAGGTGCAGAGCGCCGAGGTCCTCGTGATCGGCGGCGGCCAGGCAGGACTCGCCGCTGGCTACTACCTTTCCCAGGCCCGGATCCCGTTCCTGATACTGGACGCCGAGGCACGCACCGGCGATTCGTGGCGCCGGCGCTGGGACTCCCTGGAGCTGTTCTCGGCCGCCCGCTACAGCGCGCTGCCCGGCCTGCCGTTTCCCGGCCACCCCGAGCATTTCCCTGGCAAGGACAGGGTTGCGGACTACCTCGAGGACTATGCCCGAACCTTCGGACTGCCGATCCGGCACCACAGCCGGCTGACTTCGCTGGACCGCGTCGATGGCGGCTATCTAGCTGCCACTGACACGGGCGAGTACCAGGCCGCGCAGGTGATCATCTCGCCCGGCGCCTACCAGCGGCCCTGGATGCCGCCGCTGTCGGAGAAACTCGGCAGCTCGGTAACCCAGCTGCACAGCGCCGACTACCGCAGCCCCGGCGAGCTAACCGCCCGCGAGGTGCTCGTCGTCGGCGCGGCCAACTCGGGCGCCCAGATCGCAGAGGACCTCGCCGCCACCCACCGCGTGTACCTGTCCCAGGGCGCGAGGATCCCGCGCCTGCCACGCCGGCTGCTCGGTCACAGCGTGCACTTCTACGGCGACCACCTGGGCCTCATCGCCGCGCCACTGGACAGCAGCTGGCGCGGCCGCACCCAGCGAGGCGACCTGCTGATCGGCACAAGCCTCCGCCAGCTCAAGCGGCGCCATGGCGTCGACCTGCGCCCGCGCACCACCGGAGCCAGCGAGCATGCCGTCAGCTTCGCCGACGGAAGCGACCTCGACGTCCAGACGGTCATCTGGGCAACCGGCTACCGCTCCGACTACTCCTGGATCGGCGCCCCCGTCCTGGACGCAAATGGCGCGCCACTCCACCAACGCGGCGTCACGACCATCCCAGGCCTCTACTTCCTTGGCCTGAAGAACCAGTACTCCCGCGGCTCATCGCTGATCGGCTGGATCAAGCACGACGCCGCCTACATCGTCGGCCACGTCCGCCAAGCATGCGATGACCTCGCCTAGCAGGCAGGCCAAGCCCTCGCCAGACAGGAGATGAACCATGATGACCGGCACCCTGGGAATCCTGATGTGGGTCATGATGGGCGCAATGGCCGCGGGGTTTCTCGCCGGCGGCCTCGCCTGGATGCGGCGCCGCCTCAAACGGCCCCGCTGATCACAACCCTCCCGCGGACCAGCAGCCAATCGGAAGTATGCCGTCAACGCAGGCGCCACCGCCCCGCCAGCCGGCCGAACTGCAACTAAACATCAGACCAGAAGCCCGACCCAGCTGACCCGGCAGGTCCGCCGACTGCCCGGCGAGACGTCGGAGCGGCTGAGTGACCGCTACGAGCTTGCGGTTTGTCACACGCGAGGTTTGCGAGATTCAGCCCTGCCTGTATAGTACAGGTGTGACTGTATCGACGGCGGTGGACCTCGCGACTCTCGCCAGGATCGGGACGACTCTGGCGGATCCGACCCGCCGCCCGGTGCTGGTGCACCTGATCGATATTCCTGGCTATCCGGCCGAGATGGCCAACAGCGACGGCACCAGCCGTGCCAACTTGTCGAACTACCTGACGTGCCTGCGCGAATGCGGGCTGGTGACCGCCACAGCAGAAGGGCGCAGTGTCTGTTACGAGCTGGCTGACCAGCGATTGGCTGATGGCCTGCGCATCTTAGCCAGTCTTGACCTGCCAGGGACCTGCTCATGACGGCCCGCCTTCGGAGGTACTGATGTCCCGCGTGCAGTTGTCCATCAATGTCTCTGACTTCGACGCTGCTGTGGCGTTCTACTCCCGCCTGTTCGGGACTGACCCGGCCAAGCTGCGCCCCGGATACGCCAACTTCGCGATCGACGACCCGCCGCTGAAGCTGGTCCTGAACTCGCCGGGCAACGGCGCGGGCGGCACGATCAACCACCTGGGTGTTGAGGTGGACTCCACCGCCGAGGTCAGCCGCGCCGGGGACCGGCTGGCTGCCGGCGGCCTGACCACCGAGCCCGAGCCGGGCGCGGTGTGCTGCTATGCCCGCCAGGACAAGGTCTGGGTTCACGATCCCGACCGGGTGCCGTGGGAGTACTACACCGTCCTGGAGCACCTCGAGACGCCATGATCCCGCTGGCGCCACGCCTGCGCCACACTCGCGATGTACCAGCACCGGCCATTCCCGGATCGGCCGAGTGGCTTAGCCTGGCCCGCTTGGCCCGTGTCCTGTCCTGGGCCACGCTCGTCTGGCTCGGCATCGAGGCCGGTGTCGCGATCGGCGCGGCCGTGGCCGCCGGGTCCGTGGCCCTGCTCGGCTTCGGGCTGGACAGCGGGATCGAAGCACTGGCCAGCATCATCGTCGTCTGGCGGTTCACCGGAAACCGGCTGCTGGGTGCCAGCGCCGAGCGCCGCGCCCAGCAGCTCGTCGCGGTTAGCTTCTATCTGCTCGCCCCTTACATCGCCGCCGAGGCCATCTGGGGCCTTCTCAACCGGGACCATCCGGAGACGAGCATCACGGGCCTGGTGCTCACCGCCGGAACCGCCATGCTCGAACCCGGCCTCGGGCTCGCCAAGCGGCGCATCGGCACCCGGCTCAACTCTGCTGCCACCGCCGGAGAAGGCACACAGAACCTCCTGTGCGCCTACCTCGCCATCGCAGTGTTCGCCGGACTGCTGGCCAATACCCTCTTCGGCGCATGGTGGCTCGACGGCACAGTCGCGCTGGTCATCGCGGGATGGGCGATCATCGAAGGGCGACGGGCATGGCAAGGCCGATCATGCGGATGCGCCAGCCAACCGCGTCACCCTGCTGACTAGCCGACAGTGACACCTCCCATCAATGCGCTGCCCGCGATTGCTGATGCGACTGCTAGCCGACTGACAACGCGGGAGACAGAATCGTAGTCGTGAAACAACCCGACCACCCGGGTCAGCTGCCCAATGACGTAAGCGACGATGGCGTCTTCAATGTCGTTGTTGAGGGTTACGACTCGGTGTACCCGGCGGTTGCAGCGAGTCACACCTTCCGGCAACTGTGGGCCGAGCACGCTTGCGGAGGCGCCTTCCCGCCCGAGTTCGCCCACATCAGCTTCCTGACTTTCGACGAGCTTCAGGCCATGGCAGATCACCTGACCCTCGGCAAGGACTCAGTGCTCGCGGACCTCGCATGCGGGGCCGGCGGCCCGGGGCTTTGGGTGGCAACGCAGGCTGATGCGACGCTCATCGGCATCGACCCGTCATCGACTGGACTCGCAGAAGCGCGCAAGCGCGCCACGTGGGCGGGCTTCGCACACCGAACCCGATATCAGCTAGGCACGTTCGCGACGACCAATCTCGCCGACAGCGCCGCCGACGCCGCGCTAAGCGTCGACGCTATCCAGTACGCACCCGACAAGGGTCACGTTTTCGCAGAGGCCCACCGCATCCTGCGCCCCGGCGGACGACTGGCGTTCTCTGCGTTCGAGGTGGCCCCCGAGCGGGTCAACGGGCTGCCGGTCCTCGGGCTGGACCCAGTGCCCGACTACGCCCCGTCGCTCGAGGAGGCCGGATTTTCGATCGACTGGTACCAGGAATCAGCCGGCTGGTCCGAGCGAGTCCGCGCCCACGTTCGGCGCTGTCGTAGAGTCGATGGCGACACTTACCGAGGAGATGGGCCAGAGAGCGAGCGCCTCCCTGGGCCTGGAGGCGGCGGTGACCTTGCAGGCCCGGCCCTACCGGCGTCGGGTCATTGTCGCTGCTCATCGCCTCGACCGCTGAGACTATCCGCTTCGACGATCGTCGAGCAGTCCTCGGTCGAGGTGGTCCAAGTAGCCGGAGTTCCTCCTCGAACATCGGGCGCAATTCCTAGGCCGCCACGTCCACGAGGCTCGGCTGACAGACATCATCAAGAGGCGGTTCGATGGAGCATCTGACAAGCGTTCAGGAACCTTGCTGGTCAGAGGTCCAGCCA
>WNGM01003831.1_pt1 | contig 32649 bp, 34 predicted proteins | sample 5400571 | NCBI WGS metagenome assembly WNGM01 (sample SAMN13153378, study PRJNA577476) | soil metagenome | isolation source: 100 cm soil or saprolite under Garry oak tree replicate 2 | place: USA:California | collected 2016-06-15 | reverse complement strand
GTAGATGTGGAGCGTCGTTCCACGCCCCTCGCAAATGCAATGAGAGCGATTGGGGTACGCCATGAAGTCGAACGGCTTGCCGAGCGCGACCAGGCGGTTCACCAGGCGTTCCGTGCCCTGGTAATGCACGTTGTCGTCACCGGACCCATGCACGATCAACAGCTGTCCGTTGAGCCCCTCGGCCTGGTTGATCGGAGAGGCACGCTGGTAGCGCGCGCTGTCGGCCGGGCTCTGCAAGAGACCCATGTAGCGCTCCTGATAAATCGTGTCGTAGAGGCGCTCGTCCGGCACGGGCGCCACCGACATCCCGACCTGGTAGACGTCGGGGTAACGAAACATGGCCTGTAGCGTGCTCGATCCGCCGCCGCTCCAGCCCCAGATCGCGACGCGCGAGGGGTCGAGATAGCGGCGCGATGCGGTGAGGGCCCGCACTCCGTCGGCTTGCTCGCGGCTCGACAACACGCCGATCGCCTCGTAGACCACCTTTCGCCACGCCATCATCCCGCCGCTGCGTGCGATCGTCGTCGGCGCGGGACCCGTCGCCATCAATGCCGAATTCGTGGAGTTCGAGAACCTCGACATCTCGAGCGGCGGTGTCCGGTTCGACGCAGTCAAGGTGAAGCAAATCGTGTTCGTCCAGTACCAAGGAGAGTGGATCGTCGTGTTGCAGCTGGTGCGAGCCCAAGTCGAGCCACAGCCGAGTGTGAACGAGGTCTACGCCTACCAGTACGTGTCGTATCCTTCGAAGGTCGCCGCGCAGATGAGCGAGGAAAAGGCGATCGTGTACGTCAACACCATTCTCCGGCTCATTTCCGCAGTGCAACGTTCGTATTTCCTCTGCCTCTTCAAAAAGCCCCACACTTGTCATCCTGAGCGGAGCGCGCGGAACGTGCGCGGAGCGAAGCACCAGCTTTTAGATTGAGCAATACGCGGGCTCGAAGAAGGGCGTAACAACGTGAATGAAGCAGGTCAGCGAGCGCTGGTTACGGGAGCGAGCCGCGGCATCGGACGCGAAGTCGCTCGCACGCTCGCGTCGGAGGGCTGGCAGGTAATAGCCGCCGTGCGAGATCTGACCTCGGCACCCCCAGGAACGCAGGCCGAGCTCGTCGACATGGGAGACTCCGAATCGATTGAGGCCTTGGCCAAACGGCTGCGCGCGCGGAACCAGCTCCTCGATGCGCTCATCAACAACGCCGGCATCCATAAAGGACCCGCGCGCGAGATTTGGGCCGTCAACGTGCTCGGCCCTTTGCTGCTGACGCGTGCGCTGGAGCCGCTCCTCGCCCCAAATGCACGCGTGGTGATGGTGACGAGCGGTCTCGGGGAACTCTCCGCCCAGCCTGCGAGCTTGGTCAAACGCCTGTCCAATCCCAAGCTGTCACTCGCTGAGCTCGAGCGCTTGGCCAAGGAAGCTCCAGCCGGTTACGGTGCGAGCAAAGCGGCGCTCAATGGGATGACCCGGCTGTTCGCAGCGAGGCTGAGGCCAGGCGGGATTCTCGTCAACGCGGTCAGTCCGGGATGGGTGCGCACCGACATGGGCGGGCAGGGCGCGCCGCGTTCAGTTGAACAGGGTGCGGCGAGCGTCCTCTGGGGTGTGCGGTTGCCGCCGGGCGGGCCGACCGGCGGCGTGTTCGAGGCTCCTCCGGCGTGACGGACGGGCCGTTCGCCGAAGCGAAGGAGCACCCTACCATCAGTCCTCTGCCGTTTCTAGCCTTCGGTCGCTGTCGATTTCCGGAACGCTCGATCGACGCTTGAACGAACCCGCACACAGGAGAGTTTCTGATGACTATTGCGCGCCTTACCCTCGCCCTCGCGCTGCTCGCCACGCCAGCCATGGCGGACGCGCAGGCCGCGCCCCGTCGCCCGGCTGTGGGCCACCGCGTCCAGGTCAACGGTATGCGGATGTATTACGAAGTGTCCGGCCAGGGCGAGCCGCTGATCGTACTGCACGGCGCCTACATGAACATTCGGACGATGAGCGCGATCGTCCCGCGGCTCGCGCGGACGCACAAGGTCTACGCGCTCGAGCTCCAGGGCCACGGCCGCACTACCGACATCGACCGGCCCATCACCTATCCGAACCTGGCCGACGACGTGGCGGCGTTCATGGACGCGGTGGGTCTGCAAAAGGCAGACGTGTTCGGCTATTCCATGGGCGCCGGCGCGGGGCTGCAGCTCGCGATCCGGCACCCGGACAAGGTGAACAAGCTCGTCGCGGCGTCCGTCGCCTATGACAGTGCCGGCTTGCAGCCCGAGTTCAAAGCGATGATCCCGCAGATGACGGTGGACATGTTCCTCCAGATGCCGTTCGCCGCGGAGTATCGCAAGCTCTCGCCCACTCCCGACAGCTTTCCCGCGCTCGTGCGTAAGCTGATCGCGCTCGAGCGTGAGCCGATGTCGTGGCGCGAGGACCTGAAGCGGGTGAAGACTCCGGTGCTGATCATCGGGGGCGACGCGGACGGCTATACGCTCGAGCACCTCGTCTCGCTATTCCGGTTGCTCGGCGGCGGCGTCATGGGCGACATGGGCAAGCCGCTCCCGGCATCGCGTCTCGCGATCCTGCCGGCGACGTCACACACGGCGGTCATCACGCAGGTCGATCTGCTGATGGGGTTCATCGAGCCATTCCTGAAGGGTGTGACGCCGAAGGGGTTCTTTGGATCATGAAAAAGACCAGACTTCGCGTTCACACATTCTCCATCTCTCTCGACGGCTACGGCGCCGGGCCGCACCAGAGCGTCGACAACCCACTCGGCGTCGGCGGCTAGGACCTCCACCAATGGATGTTCCCGACTCGGACGTTTCATCAAATGGGCCGCAAAGCCGGCGGTGAAACCGGCATCGACGACCAGTACGTCGCCCGCGGCTTCGACGGCATCGGCGCGTGGATCCTCGGCCGCAACATGTTCGGCCCCATTCGCGGCCCCTGGCCCGACGAATCGTGGCAGGGCTGGTGGGGCAAGAATCCGCCGTATCACACGCCCGTATTCGTGCTGACGCGACACGCCCGCAAACCGCTGCGCAGGGAGGGTGACACCGTCTTTCACTTCGTCACAAGCGGCATCCAAGACGCACTGCAGCAAGCGAGCGCGGCAGCCGGCGGCAAAGACGAGCGCCTGGGGCGGCGGCGTCGCGACGATCCGGGCCTACCTGCATGCCGCTGGCTGCTCGTGCGCGGCGTCGACGAGCAACGCTGGAGAGAGCAGGCCCACGCGGGCGATGCAGTTATCGTTCAGATGTGATCCTACTGCTGTCCTGCTACGAGCTCGGCCACCAGCCCCTCGGCATCGCCTGGCCTAAAGCCTTCCTCGAACGCGCCGGCTTCGCGCCCGACACGCTCGACCTCGCCTTCGAACCATGGGACGACGCCAAGATCCGCCGCGCGAAGCTGATCGCCATCGCGGTCCCGATGCACACCGCGCTGCGCCTCGGCGTCCGCACGGCCCAGCGCATCCGCCGCGCGAACCCCGATTGCCGCATTGTGTTTCACGGGCTTTATGCACGCTCAACGCGGAGTACCTGCTCGCGGGCATCGCTGACTATGTCCTTGGTGGCGAATTCGAAGAGTCGTTCGTCGATCTGGTGAAGCAGCTAATGCGTGGAGAATCGCCACGCACGACGTACGACGCACGACGCACGCGTCTCGAGTTCCCAATCCCAAGTCGCGATTCGCTCCCGCCGCTCACGGGCTACGTCAAACTCCGGCGCAACGGGACGGAGATCCCGACGGGATACGTGGAGGCGAGCCGCGGCTGTCTGCACCACTGCCTCCACTGCCCGATTCCCCCCGTCTACAACGGGCGCTTCTTCGTCGTGCCGTCCGACGTGGTGCTCGGCGACATTCGCCGCCTCATCGCCGCCGGCGCGCGACACATCACGTTCGGCGATCCCGACTTTCTCAACGGTCCCGGCCACGCGCGGAAGCTCGTGCGCGCGCTGCACGCCGAGTTCCCCGGCGTGACCTACGACTTCACGGCCAAGATCGAGCACCTGCTCCGTCACCGCGCGCTGCTGCCCGAGTTCGCGCGGACCGGTTGCGCGTTCCTCGTCTCCGCCGTCGAGTCGCTCAGCGACGTCGTGCTCGCCAATCTCGAGAAAGGCCACACCCGCGCGGACGCGCTGGCCGCGTTCGACATCACGCGCGACTCAGGGGTCGCGCTGCGGCCGTCGTTCATGCCATTCACACCGTGGGAAACGCTCGACAGCTATCTCGAGCTGTTGGATTTCGTGGGCTCGCCGGACTTGGTAGATCAGGTGGACCCGGTGCAGCTCACGATCCGCCTACTCATCCCGCCCGGCTCAGCGCTGCTCACCCGGCCACAGATCCAGCCGTTCCTCGGCGCGCTCGACCGCGCGGCGTTCGGCTATCGCTGGACGCATCCCGACCCGCGCATGGACGAGCTGCACACGGAAGTCACCGGGCTCGTTGCCACCGCGGCCGGCGAAGATCCCGTGGCGACGATCGCGCCGCTTCACGCGCTCGCGGCGCGGCGCGCCCGCCGAGCGTACACGGGCGGCGTCCATCTCCCGCCACCGGAACGGCCGATCCCCGCCCGCCTTACCGAGCCCTGGTTCTGCTGAGCGGAGCCCACCGAGAGCCAGTTGGGCTCAATAACCTGAGGAAGAGAGGCCTACCCGCTCTCCCAACGGGAGAGCGGGTCAAGGGTGAGGATCCCTCAATGGGTCACCGTGACGACGGCTGTGCCGCTCTGTCCCTCGCTCGTCGCCGTGATCGTCGCGGTCCCCGCGGCGAGTGCGCGGATATAGCCTTCGGCGAAAGCCATGGCGACACCAGGGTCGCTCGAGGACCATTCGATCTGCCGACCGAGGAGCACACTGCCACTCCCATCCGTGAGCGTCGCGTGGAGCCTCGTCGTGTCATTGACGGCGAGGCTGACACTGGCGGGCGTCACCGCGACCGCACCCACGGGCACTGGCGTTGCCGTGACGGTGAACCTGGCGGTATCGGCGGGCGAGCCGTTGGCCGTCTGGACAACCAGCAGATACGTGCCGAGCCCTGAGGGCGCCGAATACGTGATGTACCGAGTACCACCGACCAGGCCATTGCTGTTGATCGCCCCACCGGTCGTCGACAACTGCAGTGACTCTTGCGCCCGCGCCAACGCAGCGGTATCGGTCAGCGAACTGTAGACGACGACGGTGAGATTCGCGGTCTGGAACGGCAAAAGCGAAACCCGGCCGGGGGTGATATCGATGCCGGTGATCAGGCCGATCGTGGGACTGGTTGAACTCAGGGAACAGCCGAAAACGAGCATCCCGGCGAGTAGCGCCGGGAGTTTCATCCGCGCGAGTCGGCACGATAACTTGAACTTGAAGTTCATATACCCTCCCCCAAAACAAAAAAGCCGCCAGCGGATTGCTGGCGGCCAGGCAAGCAAGGCGGTTACCCCGCCGTAGCCCCTTGGCTCTGCGTCACCGTCTTTCGACGGTTTTGCTCTGAGCAGCATAACGAAAATGGCAGGCGCGTCAGGGGTACCGTCGTGAGCGGGATCACACGATTTGCCAATCGTAGGGCGCCCTTCAGCTTACAGCGCGGACCACGGGCGCGTTCTCCTTGCTCGTGCTGATCGGCGGCGTGTTGGCGCAAGGGGTGATCGCCAACGGGAGCAGGCCCGGGTGGAGTTTTAGTCTCCGAAGTTCGCTAACCGGACGTCGATCACGTCCGGCAATCCCTGCAGCTTGTCGAGCACGCCGTTGGTCAATGCCTGATCGACGTTGATCGCCGCCAATGCATCGCTCGGGCCCGCCCCGCTCTGCGGCGGCTTCCGGGCCTGGTGATAGCTCGCGATGTTGATGCCGGCGCTGCCGAGCGCCGATCCGACGCGTCCGATCACGCCGGGCACGTCGCGATTGCGGATCACGAGCATCCAGCCATCGGGCACCACGTCCACATGGAAGTCGTCGATCCGGATTACGCGCCCGTGGCTGTCGCCGATCAGCGCACCGGTCACACGGACGCGGCCGCGCGCCGTATCGACCTTGACGCCGATCGATGTTTCGAATCCGGTCTCCGGTGCGCCCGTCCGCGTGCCGAGCTGGATGCCTTTCTCCTCGGCGAGCACTTGCGCGTTCACCAGGCTCACGGGCCCGGCATTCATGGCCGCGAGTAATCCCTCCAGCGCGGACACGAGCACGGGTCGTTGCGCTGCTTCCTCCTTGCCGCCGTAAGCGACTTCGACGGCCTTTACCGGGCCGTCGGCGAGCGCGAGCGCCAGCCGGCCCAGCCGGCGCGCGAGGTCGAGCAGCGGCGCGAGCCGCCGCAGCAAGTCGCCGCCCATGCCGGGCACGTTGATCGCAAACGAGAGATCGCCGGCGACGAGCGCCTCGCGCACCGCGCTGCAGATCTCCATCGCGACCCGCTCCTGTGCCTCGGCGGTGGAGGCGGCGAGATGCGGGGTCAGGATCACGCGGTCGAGCATGCGCAGCGAGGAATCCGCCGGCAGGGGCTCGACGGCAAACACATCGATCGCCGCCCCACCGATCCGCTTCTCCTTGATCGCGTCCGCGAGCGCAACTTCGTCGACGAGCTCACCGCGCGCGGTATTGATCAACACCGCGGTCGGTTTCATCAGCTTCAGGCGAGTCGCATCGATGAGATGATGCGTCTGGTCCGTCAGCGCGACGTGCAGCGTGACGACGTCCGCGGTGCGCAGCAGCTGGTCGAGCGGCAACAGGCGGACGTGCAGCTCGCTCGCGCGCTCGGGGAGCAGGTACGGATCGTGACCCACCACCTGCATGCCGAAAGCGCGCGCCAGCTGGGCGACGTGCCCGCCGATCCGGCCCAGCCCCACGACGCCCATCGTCTTGCCACGGAGCTCGGTGCCCTCGAAGCGCTTGCGATCCCACTCGCCGCGCCGCATCGCCGCCGCCGCGTCGGAAATGCGGCGGACGAGCGCCAGCAGCAGTCCCATCGCATGCTCGCCCGCGCTGACCGTGTTGGCGCCCGGAGTATTCATGACCGCAATGCCGCGCCGCGTGGCGGCGTGCACGTCGATGGTGTCCACGCCCGTGCCGGCGCGCGCGACGACGCGCAGATGGGGCGCGCGCGCCATCAAACTGGCGGTAACCCGCGTTTCGCTGCGGACGATGAGGGCATGCGCAGCGGCGATGGCCCTATCCAGCTCGGCCGGGTTCCCCGCGACGTCGACGACCTCGATGTCGGGGGTCTTGGAGAGGAGCTCGAGGCCGCTAGCCGCGACGCGGTCGGCCACGACCACGCGCCACGTCATTCCAGCGCCTGGCCGATCAGCGGCAGCAGCTCATCCAACGCCGCGACCGTGTGATCTCCCATGTGCCCGATGCGAATGGTCGAATCCTTGAGCGCGCCGTACCCGGCGCCGATCGTCCAGCCCTGTTGCTTCAGCGCGCCGACCACGTCCTTGGAGTGCCTCCCCTCGGGGAGCCGCAGGCACGACACCGTCCAGCTGTGCCGGCCTTCGCGCGGCAGGAACGTCACGCCGTGCTCGGCCGCCCACGCTTCGACACGCCGGCGCATGGCGTCATGCCGTTTCCAACGCGCCTCGATGCCGCCTTCGCGCTCGATGCGCGCGAGCTGCACTTCGAGCGCGTACAGCAGCGAGACGGCCGGCGTGTTGGTCGGCTGAAACTTCGTCGTCGCGTTGAGGAAGCCGATGACATCGAAATAGGCGCCGCGATCCTCCAGTGTCCTGGCGCGATTGACGAGCCGGTCCGACGCGACGCCGAGCGCCAGCCCGGGCGGCAGCGCGAGCGCTTTCTGCGAGCCCGTGAAGACGAAATCGAGCTTCCAGGCGTCCGTTTCCACCGGCGAGCCGCACATCGAGGTCACCGCGTCGACGAGCAGGAGGACGTCATCGAATTCCTTGACGACGTGAGCGTAGCCGGCGACGTCTTGCAGGACGCCCGTCGACGTCTCGGAGTGCACGCAGGTCACGGCGTCGACCGGCGTGCGTTTCAGCGCATCGCGCAGCATGTCCGGCTCGATCGCGGAGCCGAGGGGCACGTCGAGCCGGATGCACTCCTTGCCGCACGCGCCGACGATTCCCGCGAACCGCTCGCTGAAGGCGCCGTTGACCAGCGACAGCGCCCGGCGGCGGACGCCGTTGCGGACGGCCATTTCCATGAACCCCGTCGCCGACGTGGTGCCGACGAACACGGGTCGCGCGGTGCGACACAGCACGCCGAGTTTCGGCGCGATGCCCTGGAGCAGCTTTTCCATTGTCGAGGAGCGATGCCCGATCATCGGCCGGATCATCGCCTCGAGGACCTCGGGATGGACGTCGGTGGGTCCTGGAAGGAAGAACTTGCCGAATGTCGGGACTCGGGCCGCGGGGGTCGGAACGGATGCGGTCGATGTCACGCGCTGGCCCGCTCGAGCTCTTCGACCAGTCCACCCATGACGACTTCGCTCGTCTTCACAAGCCGGACCCCTTCTTCGCCCCATTCCTTCAGCAAATGCTCGGCGACGTCGCGGTCGATCGGCTTCATCGCGTCCACGACGGCGAAGAGCCGGACCTGAGGCCGGTGCTGGAGCAAGCCTTCGATGGCGTACTTGTCGCAGACGTCGAGCGCGACGCCGTACAGCACGATGTCGTGCGGGTTGAGGACGTCGAGGACGGCAAGCACGTTGGGATTGGAGAAGACATCGAACCGGTGCTTGTGAAAGAGGATGTCCCCACGATGGTTACCGACCTTCGTGGCAAGCGCCGCGCCGTCCTGCGGCGCCGGCTCGATCACGAGTGGATCCCGCAGGGTGGTCTCGGGGATCTTCCGCTGGCCCGGCGTCCCGCGCAGGCAATGAGGCGGGAAGGTGCTCTTCCAATCGGGATTCGCGGAGATCTCCGCGTGCTCGGGCACGTGATCGTCGGCGCTAGCCACGATGCGGATACCATGGCCGTGCGCGTAGTCGGTGAGCTTCTTGAGATTGGGAATGAGCTGCTCGGCGTCAGGCACGTAGAGCTTGCCGTCTGCCTTCATGAAGTCATACTGCGTGTCCACGTCCCAGAAAATGACGCGAGGGGATGCTTCGGCCATCCAATGCACTCCTCAGGAAGGGGCGGCAACCGGGGAATCTCTCCGGTGACCGCGGGGGGTGTCAACCGAGGTCGGATTTACAGCGTGAGCGCTACGGCCACTTCGTCGCAGGCGTGCTGGCGCGGGCAGCGCGCGCAGTCGGCCCAGACCTTGAGCGGGAACTGCTCCTTTTCGACCACCCGAAAGCCAAGTCGCAGGAAGAACAGGGGTTTGCGCGTTAGGCCGAAAACCTCATTCAACCCGAGCGCGCGCGCGTCCACGAGGAGCGCTTCCACGAGCGCCTTGCCGACGCCGCGCCCCTGCTGGTCGTCCCGGACAGCGAGTCCCGCGATTTCCGCCAGGGCGGTGCTGTAGACTTTGAGGCTCCCCGTGCCGACGAGACTGCCATCGGGCGTCTCGGCGACGACGTACTCCTTGATGTGCCGGCACAGGTCGTAGTTCGAGCGCGGCAAGAGATCTCCGCTGGCGACGAACGGCGCCATCAGCACTTCCATCGCCGCCACATCAGCGAGCGTGGCGGGGCGAAGCTTCGTCGCGGTTCCGACGGACAGGCTGGTCAAGCAAGCACCTCTTCGAGAATCGTGGCGCCCCGCTCCAGCTCCTCACGCGTGATCGTGAGCGGCGGGACGATGCGAATGACGTTGGGGCCGGCCGTCAGCACGAGCAGATGACGCTCCCGGGCCGCCGCGACGAACGGCGCAGCGGCTTCGGTGAGCTCGAGGCCCCACATCAGCCCGCGGCCTCTCGCTTCCTTCACGCGCGTGCTGCGCGTGGCAAGCGCGCGCAGCCACGCGCCCAACCACTCGCCCTTGACGCGAATCGCGGCAAGGAATTCCGGCTCCGCGATCGTCCGCACGACCTCCAGCGCCACCGTGGCGACGAATGGCCCGCCGCCGAACGTGGTCGCGTGGTCGCCGGGCGCGAGTGCCGCGGCGATCGCGTCATCGACGAGGATCGCCCCCATCGGCAGCCCGCCGCCGAGCGGCTTCGCCAGCGTGTACATATCGGGGACGACGCCCGAAGGCTCGGCGGCAAACAGCGTCCCGGTGCGGCCGAGGCCGCACTGCACTTCGTCGAAGATCAATGCGGTGCCCGTTTCACTGCACCGATTCCGTAAAAAGACCAGAAACTCATCCGCTACCGGGCGCACGCCTCCTTCGCCCTGCACCGGTTCGATGATGACGGCCGCCGTGCGCTCTGGCGTGATCGCCCGCTGCGCCGCCTCGACGTCGCCGAGCGGAATGATGTGCACGTCCGCGAGCAGAGGCTCGAAGGGGCGGCGGTAGTCGGGCCGATCGGTTGCGGCAAGCGAGGCGAAGAGCCGACCATGGAACGAACCGGTGAACGCGACGATGTCGGTCTTCTTGGACCACTTGCGGGCGAACTTGAACGCGCCCTCGTTCGCCTCGGCGCCCGAATTACAGAAGAACGCCTGACCTGCGAACGATTTCGTCAGCTCGGCGGCGAGCCGCTCGAGTCTAACGCGCGCAGCACGGCGTCCCGAATCACAGGGCTGTTGTAGCCGAGGGCGTTGACCGCGATGCCCGCGACGAAATCGAGATAGCGCGTGCCGTCCTCGGCGATCAGCTCCGAGCCTTCGCCCGCAACGAACAATGGGCCAACGCGCGCGTAGACGCCGAGGAGTGCCGTGGCGTCTGACGAGGTGAGCGGCAGTGTCACGCGGGTTGGACGGCGGAAGCGAGCGGGGGGGGGACCGCCAGCAGGCGGGTGCCGGCGGTGGCATGCTCGAACATATCGAGATCGCCAATCCGTACGGCCCGAACACCCGCCCGCAAGGCTTGCGCGGCGGCGCGCAATTTAGCGGCCATGCCGCCCGTCGCGACGCCGCCTTCAATCATTGTCTCGATTTCGGCAGCCGCAAGGGCGGGTTGCATGACCCCGTCGATCGTCACGCCCGGGACGTCGGAGACGAAGAGGAGCTCCTGCGCTTCGAGCGCCGCCGCAATCGCGGCGGCGGCCTGGTCGGCATTGACGTTGAGCGGGCGGACCGGCGCAGCGAGAGACGGCGCAACGGGCGCCACCACCGGCGTCAGTCCCGCCAGGAGTAGGCTCTGCAATAGTGACGCCCGCACATTCACGATTTCGCCCACCTCGCCCAGTGCCGTTCCGCTCTGAAGCGGCTGCGCCGCCAGCAGGCCACCGTCCACGCCGCAGAGTCCAATCGCGTCGAGGCCGGCGGCTCGGAGCGCGGTTACCAGGAGGCGATTCATCGGTCCCCCCAAAACCATCTCGACGAGCTGTGCGATCTCAGGCGTGGTCACCCGCAGACCGTCGCGCTGCTCGACGGGCAGCCCGAGGCGCCGCGACCAGGCGCTGACCGCCTGCCCGCCGCCATGGACGACGACCGAAGGACCGAGCTTAACTAGTGCGCGGGCACAAGCCGACACCCATTCGGGCCGATCGAGCTCGTTGCCGCCGATCTTGACGACGCGCACCGTCAACACGCGAGTCCCGCCGTTTCCGGCAAGCCGAGCATCACGTTCATGTTCTGGATCGCCTGCCCCGCCGCGCCCTTCACGAGGTTGTCGATCGCGGCGATGACGGTGAGGCGCGGCCGGCGGACGTCGACTACCTCCGCGACGCCAATCGCGACGCGGTTGCGGTACACGACGTCCTTGAGGGACGGCAGTGCGCCGTGCATCACCTGGACGCACGGTTCGGCGTCGTAGGTTGCGCTGTAGAGGCCTTCCGCGGTGGCTTGATCGAGCACGCGGGTCAGCGGCACGTGAATCGTCTCGAGGATGCCGCGCTTCACCGGCAAGAGATGGGGCGTGAACACGAGGTCGCCCGTGAACCCGCCCTCGCGCGCTAGCGACTGCTTGAGCTCGGCAAGATGGCGGTGCGTGTTGCCGATCGCGTAGGCGCGATAGTCTTCGGCAACTTCCCCGAACAGCAATTCGCGTTTGGGATTGCGGCCGGCGCCGGTGACCCCAGACGCCGCGTCGATGATGACCTCACGCGACGGATCGATCAGCCCGAGCTGCGCGAGTGGGATCAGCGCGAGCAGCGCAGCCGTTGGATAGCATCCCGGATTGGCGACGAGCTCCGCATCGGCAAGGCGCGGGCGCGTGAACTCGGTGAGCCCATACACCGCCTCGGGCGACAGCCGGAAGTCGGCCGAGAGATCGACCGCGCGTTTCCCGCCCGCGCGCGCCTCATGGACGTAGCGCGCCGAGACGCCGTGCGGCAGGGCGGAAAGAATGATCTCCGCCTCCTGCCACGGAGCATCGTCGGCCTTGATCAGCTCGTGCCCGTCGATCCACTCGCCCGCGGCGGACTCGGCGGTCGCGAACGCGACCGTGGCGTCCGGATGCCCGTTCAGGAGCCGCAGCAACTCCTGCCCGACATAGCCGAGGGCAACGCAAGGCTTTATGTGACGCGCTCCAACCTCGGATTGGGCCGATACGATCGCCCCACCTTGGCGCACGGCTTCCCCTCGAGCATCACGACATCGGCCGTGAAATCGAAGCGACCCTGGAAGAGGCTCGAGCCCACGCCGTACGCGTCGACCGGCACGCCCTGTTCCTCGAACAGCCGGATTTTGTCCACCGTGAAGCCGCCCGAGACGACGATCCTCGCGTGCGTAAAGCCCTCAGCGTCCAATGCGAGCCGGACGTTCCGAACGAGCTGCGGATTCACGCCCGTCGGCCTGAACGTTCCCATCTGCGGAATGACCGATTTATCGACGAGGGTTTCGGAGGTGTCGAGCCGGACGCCGTACAGCCGGTCGCCCAAAGCGCGCGCAACGGCCAGAGAGGTCCCGACGCAGTCGTTATCAAAATCCACGAGCGTGATCAGGCGAATCGCAGGGTCGCTCTGCTCAGCGAACTTCCGAGACGCGAGGACGGTGTCGCCGTGATACGCGGCGATCAGCGCGTGTGGCACCGTGCCGATGCCCTCGGAGCCCCACCACGACGCCTGGGCATCCGTCGACACGCCGATCGCGCCGGCGATGTGGGCGGCGTAACCGTCGCCCGTCTGCACCAGCCAGTGATCGTGGCGGGCCGGGAAAAACATCACTTCCTTCGGCTTCGCCGCTTCGACGACCTGCCGCGTGTTGGTGCCGACGCGCGTGCGTCGCGCCAGCACGCCGAGGTAGAGGGTCTCGAGCACGGCAAAGGCGTCGTACGGCCCCTCGATGAGCAGGACCGTCTCCCACGGCTGGATTTCATCTCCATCATAGAGCGCGTGAACGACCAGCTCATCCCAGCGCTCGGCGCAGAGCTTCAGAATCGCGATCGCTTCGTCGATGCCGCCCAGGTAGGCGTGCGCCTTGCCGAACACCTGCATCGTCACCCGCGGGCGGTGCTTGTCCTTGCGTAAGAGATCGCGCGCGCGCACGAAGTATTTGTCGGAGTAATAACCCTCCCGCATTTTGTCGACGGGAAGGTGGAAGATCGACGGATCGAGGCGCTTGCGGCGCGGAGTCATTCAGCGCCAGCCCGGCCAGGAAAACGTCGCGACCAGCGTGTCGCCCGTCGGCAACGCGAGCTGTCGCCCGACGTTATTGAGCCGTCCGCAGATTGTGCCGAGCGGGTCGGTCCCATCCGGCCGGGCGACGCGGAGGCAGACCACGTCCGCGTCGAGCGCGAGCGCGCGCTCGCGTGCGGAGCGTGCCGGATCCGGTCGCGTGAGACTCACCACCAGCGTGGTCGCGCGCCCCCGCAGCACGAGCTGCACGAGGCGCGGCCGCTCCTCGGGCACCAGATCCATCGGCCGGGGCGCGCTGACGGTGTCCCCGCGCACCAGGTTGAGAATGACGCGCGCACGCCTGGGTCGGACGACCGCTTCGAGCCGGAAGTCGCGCGTGGAATCGACGAGATCGAAGGCTTCCGCGGGACGGGCCTCGCCACCGGCGAACGCGCGCTCGAGAATCAATTCCACGAGCAGCGCCTTCGCTGTCCCACCTTGTCCCCGCTTACCGGTGCCAAACGGGTAAATCCGCGCCGTGTCGCTCCACGCCAATCGGACGAGACGCCGGTAGGTGTCTTCCTCCCAGAGCGGCAATCCTCGCCGCGAGTGTCCCACCTGGCGGCGCGCGAAGAAGTCGCCGGCGAGCGTCACGGTATCGCCGAGCGGCGTCACCTGAAAGAGCGCCTCGACTTCGGTGGTGTCGGTCCGGAGTGTGAGTCGCATATCGCTATCCAGCGGACCGCTCACCGCGCCGCTCGCAACGATGCGGGGCGTGACCGAGGCAGGCTCGATGACGCGGATACGATACGTGAGCCGGGTGCCCGGCCCTTGGAGAGCGGCCAGCGCGACGAGGGCGCTAGTGAACGACGATAGTCCCACGCGATTCCTCGAGCGTGACACCGCTGCCCGGCCCACCCCACTGGCTGTGGGCGACCCACCCTCCGACGACACCCGCGCCCAGCGCGATCACGACCCAGAGGGTGAGCGTGCCGGCGCGAATCGAGGGCCGGGGCACCACAAACGCATGCGGATTGCCGGCCGACCGCGCCAGCGCGACGCGCACCTCGAGCTGGCTCGCGCGTGCGCCCGCGCAGCGCCCGCACGTCGCCAAATGTTTGGCGAGCGCCGCGCGCTCGACCAACGATAGTTCGCCATCCAGCTCCGCATCGATCTGTGCGAGCCATTGCTCGTGCGTGACATCCGCTCCCGCCATCAGACCTCCTCTTTCACCCGGTACCGGAGGGCGCGGCGCTGCATCCAGCGCACGGCAAAGGCGTCCACCAGTGATCGCCACACCCGATTCCACATACCGTACTTGGTCACACCATGCTTCCGCGGCCGATGACCGACCGGCACCTCGGTCACGGTACCACCCTGCATTTTGATCAACGTCGGCAGAAAACGATGCATTCCGGTGAACAGGGGCAAGGCGTTCACCGCATCGATGCGAAAGGCTTTGAGCGAGCACCCCGTATCCCGAATCACCTCGCCGTTCAATCGGTTCCGCACGCCATTGGCGATCCGGCTTTGCAAGCGCTTCCAGGGCGTGTCACGCCGAGTGGCGCGGTAGCCGGCAACGGCGGTAGCTCCGGTGCGCTGCAAGGTATCCACGAGCGCGGGAATATCGGCGGGGTCGTTTTGCAGGTCGGCATCCAACGTCACGACGATCGGCGCGCGCGCCGCCCGAAAACCGGCCGCGAACGCCGCGGTCTGGCCGGCATTGCGCTCCAAGGCGAGGACACGTAGCTGGGGATACTGTTGTCGCAAGGCCTTGAGCGCCGCGACCGACCCATCGCTCGAGCCGTCGTCCACCACGATGACCTCGTAACTCCGGCCGGCGAGGGCGGCTGCGATCTCGGCGAGCAGCGGTGCGAGGCTTTCCCGCTCGTTGTACGCGGGCACCACGAGCGAAAGTTCCACGGGGTGAAAACGATAGCAAGTTGACAGTCGCTACACGAGTGGGTAAAACCGTGCATGCCTCAATTCTGGTCGCGTCGCGACTTCCTGCGCTCTGCCGCCGCGGGCGTGGCCGCGCGCCCGGTGCTGGGGGGGGGCATTGCGGGCATTGCGGGCATTGGGGGCATTGGGGGCATTCCCCATCCGATGCGGCCGCCGCGCCCGCTGCCCCCTCAATCGCGCTGGGCCGCGAAGCCGGTCGCGATCGCCAGCGCCAATGGCTTGCGCGCCGTGCAAAAAGCGTTCGACATGCTCATGCAGGGTGCCGACACGCTCGACGCGGTGGTCGAGGGCGTGAAGATCCAGGAGCTCGATCCCAACGACGACTCGGTCGGCTACGGCGGGCTGCCGAATGCCGAAGGCGTGGTACAGCTCGACGCGTCGTGCATGCACGGACCCACCAAACGCGCCGGCGCGGTGGGCGCGCTCGAGAACATCAAGACGCCGTCGGAAGTCGCCAAGCTCATTCTCAAGTACACGACTCACATCTTCCTCGTCGGCGAAGGCGCCAAGCGGTTCGCGCTGTCGTTCGGATTCAAGGAAGAGGACCTGCTGACCGAGCACTCGCGCGAGGCCTGGCTGCGCTGGCGCGCGAACTTGAATCCCAACGACAACTATCTGGACGTTCCTGACTCCGATCACCTCGTCGTGACGAAAACCGGAACCATCAACTGCGACGCCGTCACGCCACAAGGCGATCTTTCGTCGGTCACGACCACGAGTGGACTTTCCTGGAAGATTCCGGGCCGGGTGGGTGATTCACCCATCATCGGCGCGGGGCAGTATTGCGATAACGATGTCGGCGCCGCGGGATCGACCGGACTCGGTGAGGCAAACATCAAGGTGTGCGGTGGATTTCTGACCGTCGAGCATATGCGGCGCGGCATGAAGCCGACCGACGCATGTCTCGAGACGCTCAAGCGCGTCGTCGCCGAAACGGAAGCCCGCTTGCTCGACGCGCAGGGCAAACCAAAGTTCGACCTGGTGTTCTACGCCGTCACCAAGCGCGGGGAATTCGGCGCCGCGTCGCTCTATCCCAACCATTTCGCGGTGCACGACGGCACGGAAGCCAAAATCCGCGACACGGCGTACCTATTCACACGCGCCCCCGCCTGACCGTCCTGCTCGTCGCGTTGGCGTCTCCACTCGCGGCGCAGACCGAGGCAAATCCGAAGCACGAATGGGTCGATCACCTCTACCCTTACGTCTCCTACAGCTCGATCGACGGGTTTTGGGCGGCCGGCCACTATGATTGGTCGAGCCCGATGGGCTTCGCCGAGCGGCCGGAGCCGAATTTCGGACGCGTCGCGCTCGATGCCGGCGCGAGCACCCAGGGCAGCTATCTGATCATCGCCGACGCGCAGGCGCCCGCCTACTGGGATGGCTGGCGGCTCGGTCTGAGCCTGAGTCTCGCGCGCGCGAATCGCCTCGGCTATTACGGGCAGGGCAACAGTACGACCTACAACCGCGACAGTACCGTCGGTCACTCGTATTTCTATCGGGTCAGCCGCAAAACCGCCGGTGCTCGGCTCACGGTGCAGCGCAGGGTCGTGGGGCGGCTGCGCGTGCTGGTGGGCGGCACGCTCGAGCGCACCTCGTTCCGCGTCCTCCCCGGCGAAACCCTATATCAACGTGACAGCGTGGGGCCGTTCAACGATGCCGTGGCGCGGGCCGGCGTCGTGTTCGATTCACGCGATCTCGAAGCGGACCCGCACCGTGGTCTCTTCGCAGAAGCGCTCGTCGGCCGAGGTCGGGGCTACACGCGGACCAGCGCCACGATCCGGGCGTATGTCCATCCGCTGGAACGCCTGATCCTTGCGGCACGCGTCGCGGGTGAAAAGATGACCGGCACACCGCCGCTCGGGGCACAGCAGAGGATGGAGACGAGCGACGGCCCGATCGTAGCGCTCGGCGGCTATCGCTCGCTGCGCGGCTATTACGACGCGCGGTTCGTGGGGCCGGGGAAGCTGGTCGGTGGCGTCGAGGCCCGATACGGGTTGCTGTGGGCGCCACGCCTGCTCGAGGTCAAGCTGCTCGCGTTTTACGACGCGGGACGCGTGTTCGGGCCCGGAGAAACCGTGCGACTCACAAGCGAGGGCCTGCACAAGGCCTGGGGCGGGGGCGTCGGGGCGGCGCTGATGCGAAATACGTTAGTGACGTTTTTCTTTGGAAAGGGCACGGAAGGGACACTGGTCACCTTCGCGACGACGTGGAGTTTCTAAGCCGTCACTTCGCGGATCTCGACGCCCCGCTTTCTCAACTCATCGACATATGCCTGAAACGGCACCGCTTCGTCCGGCGTGTAGACGCCAGTCGACCCGATGCGGCCATCGACCTGCATCAGACCGGTGATCGCGAGCGAAAACCCGGTCGTCCGCATCATCGCCCTGATTCCGGTCGCCTCGTCATAATAGTCGAGCAGTTGCCAGGCGACGCGCCGACCGCTGCGTCCTTGCACGTCCACCCTCAGCGCGACGAGATCGCGGCCATTGGGCTTGCTCAGCTGCGGCGACACAGTCGCGATGAACGCATCGCGCGGCACGATCTTCGTGCCCTTGACGGTCACCGGATCGAGCGACAGTAGTCCGAGCTCGCGAATCGCACGCATGATCGCGACGTGCCCCGGATAGCGCAGCGTCTTGTACTCCATGGTCCGCACCCGACCGCGATAGGCCCAGGGCATCATCGAAATGCCGCCAGCGGTGTGGAATGCCTCGAGTGTCCCCACCGGGTTGGGGAATTCGACCGCCTCGACCTCCGACAGTGCATCGACGCGCTCCGGCCGGCCTTCGCGCAGCACCCACGAGGGCGTCGTGTAGTAGTCGAGCGCGCCCTCGAGCGAATAGACGATCTGATAATTGAGCGGCGGTTCAGGTTTCTGGGGCAGGCCCCCCACGAAGATCTTCACGCTCTCGGCCTCGCCGACCCGGCGGATGCCTTCGGCGGCGATGATGTTGATCATGCCGGGGGCGAGACCACAGTCGGGGATCACCGAGACGTGCTTCCGCCGCGCGGCGGCATGCAGCGTCTTCTGCTTTTGGACGATTGCGGTGTTGCCGCCCAGGTCGGCGCAGTGCAGTCCCATGGCGACAGCGGCCTTGGCGACCGGATAGTTGAAGTAATAGGGCAACGCATTCATGACGGCGTCATGCCCGCCCATCAACTTGCGGAGCCGCGGAGCGCGTTTTGCATCGAGGCGCGCAGTGACCAGCCGCTTGTCCCGTTTCTTCTTAAGGAAGGCGGGCACACGGCGCGGCTGCAGATCCGCCAGAGTGACGCGCTCGACTTCCGCGTGCCGCAGCAAGTCAAACGCGCAGGCAGAACCCTGCAGCCCAGCGCCCAGCACGAGCATGCGCACCCTAGTCCACGCCTCCGATGATGGTTTGGGGATGAAGCGGCGGAAAGCTAGTAGATTCGGCCACCGTGTTGCACCCCTCACAGCCTTCGCCGCAGCCCGGCGCCGCGGAGCTCACGCGCCAGCGCCTCATTCGCGCGGCGCTGGAGCTGTTTACCACCCGCGGCTACCACGACACCACGACGGCGCAGATCGCCAAGAAGGCCGGGATCGCGGAGGGTACGATCTACCGGCATTTCGCGAGCAAGCAGCAGCTGGTGAACGACCTCTACCGCGCGGCGCAGCGGTGGGCGACCAAGGTCGCGCAGGAGGCTGCGCGCAATCCCGACGCGCGAGCGGCGCGCGCGCAGCTGACGGCCGTCGCGCATGGATTGCTCGAGGGCGCAGAGCACGATACGGCCGTCGTCAAGCTCGGGTTGTTAGAGCCGCTCGATCCCGTGCTCGATGACGAGAGTCGCAAGACGCAGCGCGAATTTCGTGTAGCGCTGGAGCGCATCGTTGCTGAAGGCAAAGCTCAGAACTCCGTGCGAACTGGTGCGGTCGAGATCTGGGCTGGTGTTTGGCTGGCGACGATCAGACACGCGTTGGAAAAAGTCGTTGCAGGTGAGTGGAAATCGGGAGACACCGGAGTTCGACTCGTTATTGACGCTGCATGGAGAACGATTAGCGCATAGACGCTCTCTAGGCGCGACGGAGTTCGAATAATGCGATCTCCGGGGGGACAAACACCCGCAGCGGTACGCCCACCACACCAATTCCCCGACTCACATAGAGCTGACTCGCTCCCTGCGTGAAGTGCCCCATCACGTACTTCGTGATCAGCCGGCCCGGTGACCAGCCGACGACGGGCAAGTAGAACTGGCCGCCGTGGATGTGGCCGGCGAGGGTGAGGGGAATGCTGCGTGGCGCGGCGCCGTCGAAGGCGCCGGGGCGGTGGGCGAGCAGGATGCGGAACGCGGCTTTCGCGGGCGGCGTGAGTCGCAACGCAGGTTCGAGGTCGGAGTCCTGGGGATCATCGGCGCGCCAGTTGCGCGGGTCGTCGATCCCGATGAGCGCGAGCGCGGCGCCGCCATACTCGATCACGTGGGCGCCGTTCTTCACGAACACCTGCCCCGCATCACGCACCCCGCGAATGACGGCGTCCTCGCCCGTGTATCGATCGTGGTTGCCGAGCACGGTGACGACGCCAAGCGGCGCATGCAGATCGCGAAACGCGCGCACGTAATCGGGGATGTAGGACTGCGAGATGTCGATCATGTCGCCCGTCTGCACGATGAGATCGGCACCCAGCGCGTTCGTCTGCGCGACGATGGCGCGCATTTTCTCTTCGGACATGTGAATGCCGGCATGCACGTCGGAGAGATGCGCGATGCGGAGCCCGTCGAGTCCCGTCGGCAAGTCCGGAAACAACAGGGTGCGGCGGGTGAGAGCGGGGAGACTTTCGGCGCTCCAAATGCCGTAGGCGGACACCCCTAATCCCGCAGCCGCATAGGCATAGGTGGCACGGGCAAGGAACTGACGACGCGACACTCGTCCGTCGTCCGTCGTGCGTCGTACGTCGGGGTTTCCAGTCAACCGCTCACGCACGAGGTACGACGCACGACGCACGCCTTTAGCGAGGATATACAGGGCTACTAGACCACAGAAAACCCAGCCAAGCAGCTGCCACGCGATCCACGGCGCGATATACGGCACGCGACTGATTCCCCACAGGCTGCCGGAGAACATCCGCACGGCAACGATGCCCCAGGGAACGTTGAAGATGATGAAGACGAGGGTGAGCCACCGCCGCGCGGACAGCGGCAGGCGCTCGCGCAAATAGAGGTAGAGCAGCAGTTGAGGCGACGCAAATAGCAGCAGATAGATTAGGGCCATGTCATTTCGTCCGCTGGCGTTTTTCGGCGTGTTCCCCGCGCTCCCCGTGCTCCTCTCGGCCCAGCGACCGGCCGGTGTCGATCGACAACTCGTGGCCGCGCGGCTGTGGGTGGAAGCACGCTACAACTATGCCTACTGGGACGGCGTCCGCGCGAATTGGGACTCGGCCTTCGCTGCGACGGTCACCTTTGCCGGGGAACGCCCCCCCCGCCCGCCCCGCCCCCCCCCCGCGCCGCTCGATCTGCCGTTCTTTCACCGGCTGCGGCGCTGGGGCGCGCTGCTGAACGACGGGCAGTTTGAAATCCTGGCGCCTGCCGCAATCGCCAACCGCATCGCGCGACCACCGCTCGAGCTCCGGAGCGTCGAGCGCCGGCCGTTCATCATGGACTACGTCGTCAACGACGAGATGCGCGTGGCGCGGCCCGAGCGATTGGCGGAGATCCTGGCGGTCCAGGGCATCCCAGTCGCACAATGGATTCGCGACTCGGTCCTGCCGGAGATCGCCGCTGCCAACGAAGCGAGCCGGTGGGAACGCGCGGTCACGCACATGCTCGATGGCGAGCGCGGAACGGCGCTGCATCTGGTGCTCCGCCTCCCCGGCGGTGCCGAGCGTGGGGTGAGCGTCACGCGCAGCGTGCCACTGATCACTCGCGCAGCGAGCGACCCCCCCCAATCCGCCCACCCCGCGCTCGAAGTCGATACCCTGCCCGACGGCGCCATCTGGATGCGTGTCTATTCTCTCGCCGATCCCGATTTCCTGAGCCGCTTCGATCGTGCCCTGGGCGACGCGCCCCGCGAAGGACCACGCCATCGCGGCCTGATCCTGGATCTGCGGGAGACCGACGGGACCAACGCGGCGCGCGATCAAAGCGCGGCGCTGCTGTCTCGCATCATTGATCGGCCGTTCCTGACGGCTCGGTACCGCACGCCGCGCTACAGCCTCGATTCCCTCGACTGGATCAGCACACCGCCCGACACGATCTGGCCACCGCCGCTCCGTGAGCGGATTGCGTACAGCGGTCCCGTCGTGGTGCTCTCCTCGCTGCGCACGGCGGGCGCCGCGGAAGATTTCATCGTGGCATATCGGGCGGGCGGCCGCGGTCCGCTCGTCGGTGAGCCGACGGCGGGGAGCACAGGCCCAACCGCGGTTCTGCCGCTCGCTGCGGGGTGGAAGATGCGGCTGACCGTCTCGCGGGCGGCGTTCCCCGACGGCAAGGAATTCGCGGCAACGGGGATTGCGCCCGACATCCCGGTAGACGTGCGTGTCGAGGACGTGCTCGCCGGATGTGACGCGGCGCTGGAGCGTGCGCGCGCTTATCTCACCGCAACGGCCCGGCGCTAGCTCTTCAGCTGCGCGCGGAAGAACCTGATCACCGCGCGCCAGGCGCTGTCAGCGACCTCCGGCTTTTCGCGCGTGCGGAAGAATCCGTGTCCGACCCCTGGATACACCGTGTACGGATAGTCCTTGCCGGCTGCCCGCATGGCCGCGGCCGCGTCCGCAAGTCCCGCGTCGATCCGGGCGTCGTTCTCGGCATACACGCCGAGACCCTTCGCGCGAATCTTCGGCATATCGGCGGTGTTAGGCGCCGGACCATAGCAGACGACGAAGGCCTTCAATTCGGGCACATTCGTCGCATACCGGAAGCTCTGCCCGCCGCCCCAGCAGAAGCCGATGACCCCAACGTCGCTCGCGCGGGCGGCCTTCACGGTTTTCAGATAGGCGCGCGTCGCATCGAGATCGCCCGTCACCGTGTCCGCGTTCAGCGTCGCGATCAGCTTGCGCGCGGAATCGGGCGAGCTGGGCGTGCCGCCGCGACGCGACAACAGATCGGGCGCGATCGCGACGAAGCCGTCCTTCGCGAGCTGCTCGGTCGTCTGTCGGATGAAGTCCGACATGCCGAAGATCTCGTGAATGACGATGACTGCCGGCGCGGGCTGCGGGCGCTCGGGATAGGCGATGTACGCCGTGACGGTGTCTTTGCCGCTGAGGTACTTAACGTATTCGGCGTGAATGTCCGATCGATAATGGGCCGCCGCCATCAATAGCGCCACACCGCAAACGATACCGCCTCCTACCACCCCATACCGCCGCTTACCGCCCATAAGTGATCCTCCAGATTTTCCCACCCATGTCGTCACTCACCAGCAAGGATCCATCCGGCAATACCAGGAGACCAACCGGGCGGCCCCAGCGTGAGCCGTCCGGACGCTGCCACCCTACGATGAAGTCTTCCACCCCCACGGCGCGCCGGCCGCCACTGTCGACCTCGACCCGCACGACTTTGGCGCCCGTCGGGACGCTGCGGTTCCAAGAACCGTGCAGCGTGACGAACGCATCGCCACGGTATTCGCGCGGAAACTGCGTGCCTGTGTAGAACGCCAAGCCGAGCGGCGCGGAATGCGCCTGGATGGTAATGGTCGGCGGCTCGACATGCGAGCAATCCGCCGATCCGTATTCCGGATTGGGTTTACCGGGGAGATAACACTCGGGCCATCCGTAGTCTCGACCGTCTTTGATGATGTTGACGTGCTCGGGCGGGAGGTCATCGCCCAAATTGTCGCGATCGTTGTTGCCACCCCACAGCTGACCCGTCGTCGGATTGAACGCCATGCCGACGGTGTTGCGCAAACCCCGGGCGAAGATACGACCGCCCGAGCCGTCGGGATTGAGCTGCGTCACCGCGGCGCGCATCGAGTCGCGCTCGTCGCAGAGATTACAGGACGACCCGACCGCCAGGTACAGCTTGCCGTCGGGTCCAAACAGAATCGTGCGCGTGGAGTGGCCGCCGCTCGGCACGTTGGGCACGATCGTGACCGGTCCGGCGCCGCCTGGATCGAAGCGCTTCACGTCGCGCTCCTCCGCGACATACATCGTATCGCCGCGGAACGCGATGCCGAACGGCCCCCTGAGGCCGCTCGCCACGATTACGGAGTTGTCGGCGACGCCGTCATGGTTGGAATCGGGCAGTTTGACGATCACGCCGGAGCCCGGCTGCGACGCGTACACCGTGTTCCCTGGACCGAGGGCCAGGAAGCGGACGCCCTGCAGATTCTGCGCGAACACCGACACGTGGAAGCCCGCCGGTACACGGAGGTCGTCATCAGTCCCTTGGCCCGCTGCGGGTGCAGGGCCGCGGCACGCGACGGCGATGATAGTGACTGACAGCACACACAGACGCATTGGCTACCTCCGACCGATGGCGGTGACTCGTAGCAGCAATTTACCGTCCGGGTCCACGCGGACCTCGGTCGGGGAGAAGGGCAGATCGACACGAGCAGACGTCACGCGGCTTCTCTCGCTTACTATGACATCGCGGCGCATGGTCGCGCCGTTCGGTCCCCGAAACTCGAGCGTCAGCACGGGGAGGCGGAACAGACCCCACTCCGGTTTCTGGCGTTGCGTGATACCCACGACGGCCCGCCGCGCTCCGGCGTCGTATTGCCACGTGATGTCGAGCTGGGGGTAACCCGGCTGAGTGTCGTAGTAAGTGCGGAGCCCGCGAAAGAATGCCGAATCCCCCATGAGTCCCCGCAGCATGTGCAGCACCCATGCGCCTTTGGGATAGCTGTTCGCGTTCAGCAGCTTGATGGGATCGGCGGTATACCCCGAGTCCACGATAGACCGGTCGGTGACGTCGGATTTGAAGTAATTCTCGGCGTTCGCGCGCATCGCGTTGGCCAACACCGAGTCGCCGTCCAGCGCAGCGCCGATTACGCCATCGAAATAGGTGGCGAAGCCTTCGGAGAGCCAGATATCGGGCCAGTCGCGTTCTGTGACAGCGTCGCCGAACCATTGGTGCGCGGTCTCGTGCCGCACGACGCCTTCACCCATCCGACGCTCGACGTACGGCTTCTCGGCGTAGAAGATGGCGCTTGAGTTCTCCATCCCGCCGAAGCGCGTGGACGACTGCACGTGTGCGAGCTTCTCGTAGGGGAATGGCCCGATCAGTCGCTGCATCACCTCGACGATTTCGGTGGCGCGACGGAACGGGACCGAGTCGGCGAACGCCGAGTCCTCGGGATAGGTCCAGACTTCGATCGGGATCGTGTCCCGACCGTTGATCACGGGGCGGTGCTTGCTGACCGTAAACTCGCCCGCGCCGATGACCATGGTGTACGTGGGAATTGGGCGGCTCTCTGCCCACCGGCACAGGACCCGCCGTTCGCTTTCTTGCCGGCTGCACGGCTCAGGTTTGCCATTCGAAACAACGCGCCAGCCATCGGGCATCTGCACCATGAACATGACCCTGGCTTTGTCGCCCGGATGGTCGAGCGTTGGAAGCCAGTAGCGCGCGCGCTTGGGCCAATTGTCGGCGAAGGCCGCGCGTCGCCCTCGCGCCGTCGATCCGATAATGAGGCCGTCCTGGGGACTACCGTGATACTTGATCTGTATACCAGCGTTGCCGACTTCATTGCGCGACACGAAGGTGCTCAGGACGCGCCCGTCGTATCGGAAATGAAGCGAAGTCCTCGAATCGTACCCATCCGTCCGCCAGACCGAATCGACCTGCATACCAACCAAGTCCAAGCGAATCGTGTCGCTCGCTTCTGTCATCCTCACCATCACCGAGGCGAGGCCGGTGATCACGCTGCCCGTATCGGGAACGGTCACTGTGTACAAGTAGGAAAGGGCATTGACCCGCGGCTGTTGGCCGGCACCGGGCGTCGCGAGCAACAGCGCTGCGAGCAGGCTACCGACCGTTCGCATACACGCCATCCAATGCGCTTTCCCCCTTCGGCATTTTCTCACGACTCTTCGATTTCGCCGAGAGCCTTCGCGTTAACGCCTTCTTCCTTCAAGTACTCCTCGTACAAGCCGATCGGGTCGCGCTTGCCCCACGTGCGAAACAAGTCGGCGGGAAACGTGTCGCGGGCCTCGCGCTCATCGTGGGTCGCGTGCCCACCCATCCGAAACGTTTCCGCGATAATCATGGCGGGGCCGTTTCCACTTCGACACCGCTCGGCGGCGATTCGTGTGACCGCGTACGCATCGAGCACGTTGTTGCCGTCGAAGGACGCTCCCCAGACGCCGTAGCTGGCGGGCCAATCTTTGAAGTCGGCGGGCAGATGGTGCTGCTCGAGGCGCGTGCCCAAGGCGACCTGATTGTTTTCGATAATGAAGATGGCGGGGACGCGCTGCACCGCCGCCAAGTTGGTCCCCTCGTGCGCGGCGGCGGTATTGGTCGATCCATCGCCGACCCACGTGAGCGCGACGCGCGGCTCGCGCTTCAGCTTGAACGTGAGCGCAATTCCGGTGATCACGGGCACCATGTCGCCGACGTGGGAAATGGGCTGGAGGACGCCGTGCGCGAACGAGCCGACGTGGAGGTCGCGGCCGCCGCTCGGCGAATCGGCCGTCCGATGTCGGTCCCGCGCTCGAGCGCGTGCACGGGCCCGACCGTGGTCGCTTCCTCGCCCGTGCCGAGCCACGCCTTGGAGATGACCCCGGTGCGCACCCACCGTTTCAACTCGATGTCGTGAAGCCGCGCCCTGAGCAGCCCGCGGTACAACTCGAGTTTCGCGTCGCGGGACAGACCGCGCACGATCGCGGCACGTTCGGGATCGCTCTCGATGGTGGAATGGAAAGCGCGGACCAGCGCGGGATCCGGCTTCCAGTCGACGTATTCCGGTGGGTCGAACGCGGGGAACCGCTTCACGGCACGCCGGCAACGCTCCGGCCGAGGACCTGTCCGTCGCGCTTGAATACCCGGCCGTCCTTCATCACGAAGTCGACATGCTGGAGCACCGTAATGTCCTGCAGCGGATCGCCACGCACCGCCACGACATCAGCCCGCTTCCCGACCGCGACGGCACCAATGTCGCGCTCCAGGCCGAGCAGCGTGGCGCCGTTCGACGTGCCGGCCACGATCGACTGCATGGGCGTCATGCCGTAGCGCACCATCAGCTCGAACTCGCGCGCGTTGGTGCCGTGCCGCATGACGCCGGCGTCGGTGCCGAGGGCGATCTTCACGCCGCCGTCGAGTGCCATCTTGAAGGAGGTGTGCTGCCGCGGCGCGATCGCGAGCGCCTTGGCCGCGATCGGGGTCGGCAAGCGTCCTGCGGTCGCCAGCGACTCCACGGTGAAGCCGGCCAGCAGCGTGGGCACGAGCCACGTGCCGTGCTGCTTCATGAGCGCGACGGCTTCCGCGTCGAGGATCGAACCGTGCTCGATCGACGTCACGCCGGCGCGTACCGCCGCTTTGATTCCGGCGGTGCCGTGCGCATGGGCCGCGACGCGGCGGTCAAGCTGTGTCGCGGTTTCGACGATTGCGCGCATCTCTTCTTCGCTGTATTGCTGCACTCCGACCGAGTCGGTCAGCGAGAGCACGCCGCCGGTCGCGCAGATTTTGATCACGTCCGCGCCGTACTTTACCATGTATCGCACGGCATTCCGTACCTCGTCGATGCCGTTGGCCACGCCGACCTCGATGCCGCCCTCGTGACCCAACGCGTCGGGCTGCAGCCCGTTCGTCTCGTCGCAGTGACCGCCGCGAATGCCGAACGAAATGCCGGCGGCGACGATTCGCGGCCCCTGAATCCAGCCGGCATTGATCGCGTTGCGCAGCGCGACATCGCCAAAGTTCGCGCTGCCGACGACGCGTACGGTGGTGAAGCCCGCGTCGAGCGTCTGCTGCGCGTGGGCCGCGCCGAGCAGCGCGAGCTCGCTTGGCATCTCGGTGAGACGGCTGTGTTGCCAGTCGCCATCGCCAATCGTGCGGCCGACGAGATGCACGTGCGCATCGATGAACCCGGGCAGTACAGTTTCGCCCGACAGGTCGATCACGGTTGCGCCGGCGGGCACCGGCACGTTCGTCCCGACCGCGGTGATCCGATCGCCCTGCATCACGATCACCGCGTTCTTCACGGGCGCGGCCCCGGTGCCGTCGATGAGCGTACCCGCGCGGATGGCGGTGACCCCCGGTTGTTGCAGCGCCAACACCGCCAAGAGCAGAATCACGAGAACCTCTCCTTGAGCTTCCCGAGCAGGCCACCCGACGATTCTGCGGACCGGCCGCCACTCAGCGCGTCGCCAAATTCGATCGCCGTGGTGAAGCGATCGTCCGGATTCGTCTGCAGCGCCTTCGTCAACGCCTTTTCGACGGGCTCGGGGACGTCGGGACGATATTGACGAATCGGCACGGGCTGGCTGCGCAGCCGCGCGATCATCATCTCTTGGGCATTGCGCCCCTGAAACGGCAGCTTGCCGGTGAGCATCTCGAAGGCGACGATGCCGAGGGCATAGATGTCACTGCGGGCATCGAGCGTCTTGCCGCGAATCTGCTCCGGGCTCATGAACTCGGGCGTGCCCAAAATGATGCCGGTGGCGGTCAGCTTGGCGATCGCCGGATCAGCGCGCCGCTCCTTGGCCAAGCCGAAATCCATGACGACCGCCCGCTCCACGCCGCCGCCCCCCCCGTCATCGGGCACCAGCATCACGTTCTCAGGCTTCAGATCCCGGTGAATGATCTGCAGCTCATGGGCATGGTGCAGGCCGGCGCACATCTGCTGCAGCAGGGCCACGCTCAGGGGGATGTCCATCGGCCCACCGCGCACTTCGCGATCGGACAGCAGCTCGCCCTTCAGGAACGGCATCACCAGATAGATCAGCCCGTCCTCCGACTCGCCGAGGCGCAGGATGCGACAGACGTTCGGATGATCGAGGCGCATCGCGAGGCCCGCTTCGCGGCGCAACCGCTCGACCGAGCTTTTGTCTGAGGCGAGCCGGGGCGAGAGCACCTTGATCGCGACCGTTTCGCCGGACGAGATCTCCTTGGCCAGATACACGTAAGACATCCCGCCCTCGCCCAGCTTCTTCATTACCTGATAGCGCGCATCGAGAATCTGATTGGAGAGACTGGAGGCCCGGTCGAGGCCGGACTTCCCCGGCGGGAGCGGCGTGCGCGCCCCTGTGCCGCTGCCCGGCGATGGCGGCGCCGAGGGCTTCTTCGACTGGATTTCCACGAGCATGCTTCCGTCTTTGGGACAGAAGCGCGCCGCGGTGTCGGTGTACACCGACCCGCATTTCGGGCAGCGACGCTCGCTCATTGCCGGACCAAGTTGCGGCCTTCGTTCTTGGCGCGATAGAGGGCTTGATCGGCGAGTGACACGAAGCTGTCGGCGCTGTGCACGCGCTCATCCGGAAACGACGCGAGTCCGATGCTGATCGTCATGTGCAGCGGATCCTCGCCTGGATCAGCGAAGTCACGGGCCATGACGCGACGGCGTAACCGTTCGGCGAAGATCGCGGCGCCATGCGGCGCCGTCTCGGGCATCACCACCACGAACTCCTCGCCGCCGTAGCGGGCCACGATGTCGACCGATCGCACTTCGCGCCGCAGCAGCTCGCCGACCTGCCGCAGCACCGAGTCGCCCGCGATGTGGCCGCGCGTGTCGTTGATCGATTTGAAACGGTCGATGTCCGCGAGCAGAATCGTCAGCGCCAGATTGTAGCGCCGCGCGCGATCCAGCTCCTGCGCCAGCGCCTCGGCGAGCGCCCGCCGGTTCATGCAGCCGGTCAGCGCGTCGGTCAACGCCAGCTTCTCGAGCCGCTGCTTGTCGGAGACTGCGGTTTCGAAATCGTACGCCTTCTCGATCGCCGACACCGCGGTCTTGATGACCGTCTCGGCGAACTGCGCGTCGGCCCGCGTGAGCGGTGGATCGTCGCCGGTCGTGCGCAGGAAAAAGACGCCGATCTGCTGGTCTTTCATCCAGAACGGCAGCGCGACCGCCGAGCGGGTGGGGACTTTGATCTCCTCGCGTTCCCAGCGGCGCCGTTCGTCCTCGTAGAGCGCATCCGTGGCGACATCTTCGACCAGCACGAGCCGGCCGGTCGAGACCGCTTTGCGGATCTCCGGATACCGGGCCAACTCGATCTGGAGGTTGCGCAGCATCGGGTTTTCGTACGCCGCTACGACGATGCCCTGCTGGTCGCCCGGTTTGGCCAGCACCATCGAGCACTTGGAAATGTTGAGCGCGCGGGCCACGCGCCGGGCGAGAATGTGATACATCTCATCCGGCTTGAGGGAATCGGTGACCTCGTGGAGAATGTCCACCATCGCGGCGCGGCTGCGCGCCTCTTCCCTCGCCTGCGCGAGCGCGCGCCCGACGCGTATGTGGGCTTCGACCCGGGCGAGGAGCTCTCGCACGCGGAATGGCTTGGAGATGAAGTCGGCGGCGCCGAGCCCGAGCGCGCGCACGGTGGCCTCCTCGGGCGGCATCGATGAGACCATCAAAACCGGGAGATCGCGATAGCGCTCGTCCTGCTTGAGCCGCTCGAGCAGCTGCAGCCCGTCCACTTTGGGCATCATGATGTCGAGCAGGAGGATCGCCGGCTTGATCTCCTCGAGCTTGGCGAACAGCCCGTCGCCGCCCGGGCAGACCGCCACCTCGTAGCCGTTCTCTTTCAGGATCCAGGTGAGCGTCTGGACCAGCGATGCGTCGTCATCGGCGACCAGAACCCGCGTCGCGGGAGCTGCCATCAGTCGTGAGCCTCGAGCAGCGAGGGATCCACGTTGCCGCCGCTGACGACGAGCACCGTGGTCCTGGAGCGTGGCACCGCGCCGGCCAGCAGCGCGGCCGTCGTGGCCGCACCCGACGGCTCGACCGCGAGCCGGCAGGTCCGCCATAGAAACTGCACGGCCGCGCGGATGCTGTCATCTTCGACCAGCACGACGCCGCGAATGCGGTCGCGTTCCCGCGTCAGCTCCGCGAAGGGGATGTTGCCGACATTGAGCGTGATCAGCCCGTCGGCGATGCTGGCTGTGCGGTCGAGTCGGACCACTTTCCCCGCCGCCAGCGACCGGTGCAGCTTGGGTGCGCCGGCCGGCTCGACCCCCCACACGGCCGCCTTGCTCTTCGCGGCCGCCAACCCGGCGACGATCCCCGAGATCAGACCGCCGCCGCCGACCGGCACCACTACGGTCTCGACCTCGGGCAGCTGCTCCACGATTTCGAGGGCGACGGTCGCCTGCCCCGCGACGATGTCGGCATGATCGAACGGCGGGACGATCGCGAGCTGCTCGCGCTTGGCGATCGCTTCGGCCTTGAGACGTCGATCCTCGGAGGTGCGACCGGCGAAGACGACTTCCCCGCCCCACTTTTTCACGCCGGCGATTTTGACCGCCGGGGTGGTCTCCGGCATGACGATCACCGCCCGCACGCCGAATTGCTTCCCGGCATACGCCACCGCCTGCCCGTGGTTGCCCGACGAATAGGTGATCACGCCGCGCTTGCGGGCGGGCTCAGCGAGCTTGCGGATAGCGTTGTAGGCGCCGCGGATCTTGAACGCGCCAATCGGCTGCTCGTTCTCGAGCTTGAGGTGGGCGCCCAGCTCCTCCACGTAGATCAGTGACGTGCGGCGCGCGATGCCCCGCAGGCCCGCTGCGGCTTCCGTGATGTCCTGAGCGGTGACCACGCTACTTTTTGGCTTTCGCCTTCGCCTTGGACTTTGCGGCGGGCTTCGTCGGAGGCGGCGTTTCGTCGTCGTCTTCGTCCACCGCTTCGTCTTCGTCTTCCTTCACGACGCGCGCCACGTCCACGACCAGGTCGCCGGGCGTCAGATTCATGATCTTCACGCCCTGCGTGTTGCGGCCGGAGATCCGAATACCCTCGACGGGCACGCGGATCATGATCCCCTTCTTCGTGATCATCATCAGCTCGTCGTCGGGCAGCACTTCTTTCAGCGCGATGATCTCGCCGGTTTTATCGCTGCGCTTCAGCGTGATGATGCCGCGGCCGCCGCGATGCTGGACGCGGTATTCGTCCAGCTCGGACCGCTTGCCCATACCCTTTTCCGTAACGGTGAGCAGCGTGGATTTGCGGCGCACCACGACCATATCGATCACATGGTCTCTCTTGTCGAGCTCGATCCCTTTCACGCCGGTCGTCGTGCGGCCCATGTCGCGCACGTCTTTTTCGTGGAAGCGGATGCTCATGCCATGCGCGGTCGCGAGCACGATGTCGTTCTTGCCGTCCGTCACCTGGACGTCGATCAGCTCGTCGCCCTTTTCAATATTGATGGCCCGAATGCCGACCGAGCGCGGATTCCCGAATTCCGAGAGCACCGTCTTCTTGACCACGCCGGCCTTGGTCGCGAACAGCAGGAACTGATCCTCCGAGAACTCCCGCACCGGGACGAGCGCTGCGACCTTCTCGTCGGGCTTCATCGCCACGCAGCTGAGAATTGGCTTGCCTCGAGCGGAGCGCGCTGCCTGCGAGATCTCGTGCACCTTGAGCCAGTAGCATTGGCCCTGCTCGGTGAAGAACATCACGTAATCGTGCGTGGACGCGATGAAGAGGTGCTCGACCCAGTCGTCTTCCTTCTGATGCGCGGCGATCACGCCCTTTCCGCCGCGCCGCTGCCGCCGGTACGCGGAGACGGGAAGCCGCTTGATGTAGCCGGCGTGCGAGACCGTGATCACCATGTCCTCCTCGGCGATCAGGTCCTCGATCGAGAATTCGCCCTGGTCGGCGACGATTTCAGTGCGCCGCTCGTCGCCAAAGCCGTGGGCCAGCTCCGTGAGCTCTTCCTTCAGAATCTTCATGCGCCGCGGCTTGGAGGCGAGGATCTCCTTGCATTCCTTGATGAACTTGCGGACGTCCTTCAGTTCCTCCTCGAGCTTCGTGATCTCGAGGGCCGTGAGCCGCGCGAGGCGCATGTTGAGGATTTCGGCCGACTGCTTCTCGGACAGCTTGAAGCGCTTGCGCAGCGCGGCGTCTGCCGACGGCGTGTCCTTCGATTTCTTGATGATCTTGATGACTTCGTCGATGTTGTCGACCGCGATCTTCAAGCCTTCGAGGATGTGCTCGCGGTCCTGGGCGCGCTGCAGCTCGAACTCGGTGCGCCGCGTGATGACGGTGTGGCGGTGTTCGATGAAGTGTTGCAGCAGCTCGACGAGCGTCAGCTCGCGCGGCGTCCCGTCCACAAGCGCCAGCATGATGGCGCCGAACGTCTGCTGCATCTGCGTGTGCTTGTAGAGCTGATTGAGCACGACCAT
>WNGM01001852.1_pt1 | contig 32690 bp, 30 predicted proteins | sample 5400571 | NCBI WGS metagenome assembly WNGM01 (sample SAMN13153378, study PRJNA577476) | soil metagenome | isolation source: 100 cm soil or saprolite under Garry oak tree replicate 2 | place: USA:California | collected 2016-06-15 | reverse complement strand
CTCGTCGCGCCGTCTCTCCGCCGTCCCCGACCCTCCGCCATGCCTCTCCCTCACCGCCCGACGAGGGCGCGGCAGAACGCCTCGACCCGCGCCGGCAGATCGTCGGCCCGGCCCGCCTCCTCGATCAGCCGCACCAGCGCGCTACCCACCACGACGCCGTCGGCGAAGCCGGCCACCGCCCGCACCTGCTCGGGGCGGCTGATCCCGAATCCGACCGCCACCGGGAGCGCGCTGACGGCCCGCGCCGCGCGGACCCGGGCCTCGAGATCGGCGGGGAGGTCCTCCCGGACGCCGGTCACTCCGGTGCGCGAGATGAAGTAGAGGAAGCCGCGCCCCTCACGGGCGACGAGCGCCACGCGCTCCGGGGACGAGGTCGGAGACAGGAGGTCGATCAGGTCGATTCCCTCGGCATCGAGCGCGGCGCGCAGCTCGCCCGCCTCCTCGGGGGGGAGGTCGGTGACCAGGACGCCGGCCACGCCGGACCGCCGCGCCTCGCGCGCGAAGCCGGCGAGCCCCATCCGGTGGATCGGGTTGTAGTAGGTGAACAGGGCGATCGGGGGGGCGCCGTCCCGGCGCAGATCGATCGTGAGATCGAGGACCGAGCGCAGCGTCACGCCGTTCCTGAGCGCCCGCTCCGCCGAGCGCTGGTTCACCGGTCCGTCGGCGATCGGATCCGAGAACGGCACGCCGATCTCCACGACGTCGGCGCCGCCGCGCTGCAGGCCGCGCACGATCCCGCGGGTCGAGGCGAGGTCGGGATCACCGGCGGTCACGTACGGCACCAGCGCGACCCGTCCCTCGGCCCGCGCCCTCGCGAAGGCCCCGCCGATCGGCCCGGCCGCGGTCCCTCCCGCTCCACGGCTCACAACCCCTCCACCTCCGCCCCCTCTCGATCGGCCACCTGCCGCACGTCCTTGTCGCCGCGCCCGGACAGGTTGACGATGACCACCTTCCCGAGCCTCCCCCCGGTCCCCTCGCGCAGGAGGTAGGCGACGGCGTGGGCCGACTCCAGGGCCGGGATGATCCCCTCCAGCTCGGCGAGCAGGTGGAAGGCGCGCACCGCCTCGTCGTCCGAGGCGTGCGCGTAGGTGGCGCGTCCGGTGTCGCGCAGGTAGGCATGCTCCGGGCCGACGGCGGCGTAGTCGAGGCCCGCCGACACCGAATGCGTCGGCTGGATGTTGCCCGCCTCGTCCTGCAGCAGGAACGTCCGTGTCCCCTGCAGCACTCCCAGGCTGCCACCGGCGAAGCGCGCCGCGTGCCGGCCGGGATCGAGGCTCGTTCCGCCGGCCTCGACGCCGATCATCCGGACCCCCTCGTCCTTCAGGAAGGCGTGGAACAGCCCGATCGAGTTGCTCCCGCCGCCGACGCAGGCCAGGAGCGCGTCGGGCATCCTCCCCTCGGCCTCCAGGATCTGCAGCCGCGCTTCGTGGCCGATGATGGAGTGGAAGTCGCGCACCATCGCCGGGTAGGGGTGCGCCCCCAGGACCGAGCCGAGGATGTAGTGGGTGTCCTTCACGTTCGTGACCCAGTCGCGCATCGCTTCGCTGATCGCCTCCTTGAGAGTGCGGCTGCCGGCCAGGACCGGCACCACCTCCGCCCCGAGGAGCTTCATGCGATAGACGTTCAACGCCTGCCGGCGCATGTCCTCCTGCCCCATGTAGACCGTGCAGCGCATCCGGAACAGGGCGGCCACGGTGGCGGTGGCGACCCCGTGCTGCCCCGCTCCGGTCTCGGCGATCACCCGCGTCTTGCCCATTCGCCGCGCCAGGAGCGCCTGGCCCAGGGTGTTGTTGATCTTGTGCGCCCCGGTGTGCAGCAGGTCCTCGCGCTTCAGGTAGACGCGCGCGCCGTCCCCGATCCGGGCCGACAGGTTGTCGGCGAGGAAGAGCGGCGTCGGCCGTCCGGCGTAACGCTTGAGGTAGTGATCGAGCTCCTTCAGGAACCGCGGGTCGGCGCGGCACGCCTTCCATGCCTCCTCCAGCTCCTGGAGCGGGCTCATCAGGGTCTCGGGGACGAAGCGGCCTCCGTAGGGGCCGAAGCGTCCCCGGTCGTCGGGCAGGCTCATGGGGTCTCCTCCGCGACGGCCCGCCGGGCCTGGCCGACGAACGCCCGCAGTCGTCCGGGATCCTTGCGGCCGGGCGACGATTCGACGCCGCTGCTGACGTCGACGGCGTACGGGCGGGCGGAGGCGATCGCCTCGCCGACGTTCTCCGGCGTCAGACCGCCGGCCACGATCACCCGGCCGTAGGCGGCGGCTCGGCGGGCCACGCTCCAGTCGAAGGTCCGCCCGGTCCCGCCGCGCATCCCGGAGTCATGGCCGTCGAGCAGGAACGTGCCGGCGTGATAGCGGGCGACCTCCTCGAGGAGGAAGTCGGGACGGACCCGGTGCGCCTTGTACCACGGCAGGGCGAGCGCCGCGCAGATCTCGGGCGCCTCCTCGCCGTGCAGCTGCAGGCAGTGGAGCCCCGCCAGGCGCGCCGTCGCCTCCATGACCGCCGGACGCTCGTCGGCGAAGACCCCGACCCGGATCACGAACGGCGGCAGCGCCGCGCCGATCGTGCGCGCCTGCTCGGCGCTCAGGCGCCGGGGGCTCCCCTCGACGAAGTTGAAGCCGACCGCGTCGAACCCCAGGTCGGCGGCGACGAGGGCGTCCTCGAGGCGCGTCACCCCGCACAGCTTGAGGCGCAGGCTCACCGGTCGCCTCCCTCCACCAGCCGCCGGAGCACCGCCCCGGGATCGGTCTCGCGCATCAGCCGTTCGCCGATCAGGAAGGCGTCGTAGCCGGCGGCGCGCAGTCGATCGATGTCCGGCCGCTCCTCGATGCCGCTCTCGCTCACCCGGACCACCGAGGGGGGCAGGAGCGGCGCGAGCCGCAGCGACGTCTCGATCGAGACCGTCATCGTCGCGAGATCACGGTTGTTCACGCCCAGGATCGCGGCGCCGCAGTCGAGCGCCCTGGCGAGGTCCTCCTCCGAGTGGACCTCGACCAACGCCTCCATGTGGAGCGATCGCGACACGCCGAGGAGCGTCGACAGGTCCTTCGACGAGAGGATGCGGGTGATCAGCAGGAGCGCGTCGGCTCCCAGCGCGCGGCTGCGGTACACCTGGTACTCGTCGAACACGAAGTCCTTCCTCAGAAGAGGGATCTCGACCGCCGAGCGCGCCTCGGACAGGTGCTCAGGCGCACCGAGGAAGAAGCGCGCGTCGGTCAGGACCGAGATTGCCGCGGCCCCCGCCGCGGCGTAGGCACGGGCCACCCGGGCGGGTTCGGCGGCGGCCCGGATCGCCCCGCGCGACGGGGAGCCCCGCTTGATCTCGGCGATGACGTTCACGCGGTCGGGGCGGCGCAGCGCCCCTGGGAAGTCGTGCGGCGGCGGCGCCGCGCTCGCCAGCTCGATCGCCCGCCGCATCGGCAGGAGCTCCTTCTCGCGCGCCACGTCCGCCCGCTTCGCCTGCACGATCCGCTCGAGGAGGTCCATGCTCAGCCCCGCTCCTCCTCGATCGGGCAGAGGGCCCGCAGCCTCTCCACGACGCGGGCCGCGTCCCCCGAGTCGAGGGCCCGCGACGCCAGCGCCACCCCCTCCCCCAGGTCGCCCGCCCGCCCGGCGACCAGGAGCGCCGCGGCCGCGTTGAGAAGGACGACGTCCCGCCGTGGCCCCTTCTCGCCCCGCAGGACGCCTCGGGCGATCGTCACGTTCTCCTGCACGTCGCCTCCCCGGATGTCCCGCAGGCGCGCGCGCGCGAATCCCGCGTCCTCCGGGCGCAGCGTGTAGACGCGCACCGTCCCGTCTTTGAGCTCGGCCACCTTGGTCTCCCCGTGCAGGGCGATCTCGTCCAGGCCGTCTCCATGCACCACCATCGCCCGCTCCGATCCGAGCTCCTTGAGGGCGTGCGCCAGCCGCTCCACCCAGGCCGGATCGTAGACCCCCAGGAGCTGGCGCGCGGCCCCCGCCGGGTTGGTGAGCGGGCCGAGAAGGTTGAAGACCGTGCGCACGCCAAGATCGCGCCGCACCTCCGCCGCGTGGCGCATCGCCCCGTGCAGGGCCGGCGCGAACAGGAACGCGAGGCCGACCTCGCGCAGCGCCCGCTCCATGGCCGGCACCGGGGCGTCGACGCGGATGCCCAGACCCTGGAGGAGATCGGCGCTGCCGCAGCGGCTGCTGATCGAGCGGTTGCCGTGCTTGGCGACGGCGGCCCCGCCGGCCGCGGCGACGATCGCCGCGAGCGTGCTGATGTTGAACGTGCCGGCCTCGTCCCCGCCCGTCCCGCAGGTGTCGAGGACGGCGGCGCGATCGGAGCGCACCGGGGTCGCCCGCTCCCGCATCACGCGGGCGAAGGCGGCGATCTCGGTCACCGTCTCCCCCCGCATCCGGAGCGCCACCAGGAAGGCGGCCAGGCGCGCGGCCGGCGCGCGGCCGTCCATGATCGTCTCGAAGGCGGCGCGCGCCTCCCCGGACGACAGGGACCCTCCCGCGATTACCTTGCCGAGCGCCTCCTTGAGGATGTCGTCGCTCCCGCTCACCGGCCGGCCCCCACTAGAAAGTTGCGGAGCAGCCGCTTCCCCTCCCCCGTCAGCACCGACTCCGGGTGGAACTGCACCCCCTCGGTCGCGTGGCGGCGGTGCCGCAGCCCCATGATCACCCCGCCCTCGGCCGTCGCCGAGACCTCGAGATCGGCCGGCACACTCTTCGGGTCGACCACGAGGGAGTGGTAGCGGGTCGCCTCGAACGGGCTCGGCAGGTCCCTGAAGATGGTCCGGCCGTCGTGGTCGATGCGGCTGGTCTTGCCGTGCATGAGCGTCGGGGCGCGCACGACCTTCCCGCCGAACGCCTGGCCGATCGCCTGGTGGCCGAGGCAGACCCCGAGAATCGGCACCCGGCCCGAGAAGGCCCGCACCGCGGCGAGCGTGACGCCGGCGTCGTCGGGGGTCTTCGGGCCGGGCGAGATGACAATCGCCTGGGGCCGCAGCGCGTTGATCCCCTCGACGGTGATCGCGTCGTTGCGCCGGACCTCCACCTCGCTCCCCAGCTCCTGCAGGTACTGGACGAGGTTGTAGGTGAAGGAGTCGTAGTTGTCGATCATCAGGATCACGCCACCGCCTCCGCCCGCTCGATGGCATCGATGAGCGCTCCCGCCTTGCTCACGCACTCCCGGTACTCGCGCTCCGGGACCGAGTCGGCCACGATCCCCGCCCCGGCCTGCACCCGGGCCAGCCCGTCCTTCATGACCACCGTCCGGATGGTGATGCAGGAGTCCAGGGTGCCGGAGTAGTCGACGTACCCCACGGCGCCGGCATAGGGCCCACGGCGGGTCGTCTCGAGCTCGTCGATGATCTCCATGGCCCGCACCTTGGGCGCTCCGGACACGGTCCCGGCCGGGAAGCAGGCGAGGAGGCCGTCGAAGGCGTCCCGGTCCTGGCGCAGCCGTCCGGTCACCTCCGAGACCAGGTGCATGACGTGCGAGTAGCGCTCCACGCCCATGAAGCGGCTGACCTCCACCGACCCGGACCGGCTGACCCGCCCCAGATCGTTGCGCCCCAGGTCGACGAGCATCACGTGCTCCGCCCGCTCCTTCGGATCGGCCAGGAGCTCCGCTTCGAGGCGCGCGTCCTCCTCCTCATCCCGGCCGCGCGGCCGGGTCCCGGCGATCGGGCGGGTCCGGATCCGGTCTCCCTCGACGCGCACCAGCATCTCGGGTGACGCCCCCGCGAGGCTGAGCTCGCCGAAGTCGAGGTAGTACATGTAGGGCGAGGGGTTGATGCGCCGCAGGGCCCGGTAGATCGAGAACGGGCTCGCCAGGGACCTCCGCTCGAAGCGTTGCGACAGGACCACCTGGAAGATGTCGCCGTCGCGGATGTACTGCTTGGCCCGGCGCACTCCCGCCTTGTAGCGCGCTTCGCTGACGTTCGCCGTCCAGCGGCTGCGGTGCCGGCGCCCCGGGCGCGCCGCCGGCGCCGGACGCTTGAGCGCCGCCTCGGCCGCCTCGATCAGCCGGCGGGCGCGGCGGTAGCGCTCGAGGAGGGCGTGCCGGGACACGGGAACGCCGTTCTCCTCCGTCCGGATGTTGGAGACGATCTGGATTCTCTGACGCAGGTGGTCGAAGGCGAGGACCGTGTCGTAGATCCCGAACAGGAGGTCCGGCGCCCGCAGGTCGTCGTCCGCTCCGCCGGGAAGCCTCTCGAGGAGTCGCACCACGTCGTAGGAGAGGTATCCGACCGCCCCGCCCGCGAAGCGCGGCAGGTCGGGGAAGCGCACGGCCCGGTACGGGGCGACGGCGCGGCGCAGCGACGCGAGCGGCTCCCCGGCCGACGATGCGCTCCCGCGCAGGACCTCCGATGGATCGCGACCGAGGAAGGAATAGCGGGCCACCGTCTCGCCTCCCTCGACCGACTCGAGCAGGAACGGGCAGCGGGCGCCGCGCGCGATCCGCAGGAAGGCCGCCACCGGGGTCAGGAGGTCGGCGTCGGTCTCACGGCAGAGCGGGATGACGTTTCCCTGGCGGGAGAGCGCCGGCAGGTCGGCCGGATCGAGGTTGTAGCCGTCACGGGTCACGCGCCGCGTCCCTCCTCCTTCTCGAAGATGCCGAGCGTCTTCGGGACCTCGAAAACCACGAAGACCGGCTCGGGGAGCGCCTTCACCTTGAGAAGGAGCCGGAGCGGGACGCCGTTCAGGCCGGTCTCCGGGATCGGGAAATAGAGCACGTCCTCCATGTAGGTGACCGGAGGGAGCGTCACCTGCTGGATGAGCAGCGACTGCCGCGCCCCGGAGGGGAAGAAGTCGCTGCGCACGTAGGTGTAGAGGCTGACGCCCGTGGCGGTGAACGACCGGTTCTGGCGGAACAGGGTACGGTCGAGGTCGAGCCGCCGGTACTTCTCCGACACCTCGCGCGCGTCGGCCATCGGGTACTGGCGCCCGAGGGAGTCCTCCAGGACGAACGACTCGCGCGAGATCTGGAGGGTCACCTTCGACTTGTTGGCCACCTGGACGAAGAGCGGCACGAACGGCTCCTTGCGGATGAAGCGGGCCGCCTCGACGCCGACCACCATCCCCACCAGGCTCCCCTCCTCCTTGTAGTTGAACGGGCTCAGTTTCTCGCTGAACGCTCCGACGACGTTCGGGTTCCGCTCCGCGGTGACGCATCCCGACAGCGAGCCGCACAGAAGCGCCGTCACGACCGCGGCGCCATGACACCGGACCGTCCGTCCCATCTCACCCCTCCCCGCGGGCGAACTCGTAGAGAAACGTCGCGATCGACTTCTCGAACTCCTTGAGCCCCGCGATCGACGCGTATTCGCTGGTGTGGAACGATCGCCCTCCCGTCCCCATGCCCGCCACGACGAGCGGCAGGCCGATCTCGTGGAACAGGCCGAACGACTGCGAGGTCCCGCTCGAGGGGTGGATCTCCGGCTCCCGGCCGAAGGCGCGGTAGGTGCGCCGGGCCGTCTCCACGAGCGGGTGGTCCTCGTCGATCGACCAGGGACGGTAGGCGAGGTGCGTGATCACCTCGATGTCGGGAAAGCCGTGGTCCTTGAGGTGGTGCCGGAGGGCCGCCACGATCGCCTCGGGATCCTGGTCGGGGACCAGGCGGAGGTCGGCCTGCGCCCGCACCTCGCACGGCAACTTCCTGCACAGGGCCGCCGGGGGCAGGTCATGCTTGAAGCGCAGAACGTGGCGGGCGCGGAGGTAGTCGTACTGGTCCTCGATCCCGCCGACGTGGCGCTCGCCATCGCCCTCGGCGTCGATCGTCTGCACCACGTCGTCGTAGAACCCCTCGACCAGGACCTTCTCGTTCTCGTCCGCGAGGGTCGCGAGAGCGCGCACCATCCTCCAGGCGGGCGAGGCGACCCAGGCGGCGTTGCCGCTGTGGATGGAGGTGCGGGTCGGGCCGCCCCAGGAGCCTCCCGAGCAGATGAACTCCAGGAGCAGCATCCCCTTCACGCCGAGCGGCAGGACCGGCTCGCCGCTCCGCCCCTGGCAGAGCTTCGGGTAGAGGACCCCCTGCGCCGCTGCCACGTCACGCCTCCGGTCGCCCAGCACTTTCCCCAGGGTCGGACTGCCGAGCTGCTCGTCCCCTTCCACCAGGAAGACCAGGTTCACCGGCAGCCGCCCGGCGGTGCGGATCACCGCCTCGATCGCGCGAAGCGTCCCGACCAGCGGCCCCTTCGGGTCGCACGCCCCGCGCGACACCAGGCATTCCCCCAGCCCGTCGATCCGCCGGACCCGGCCGGAAAAGGGAGGCGCCGACCAGTCGGCGCCTTCCGGAGGAACGACGTCGTAATTGCGGTAGATGACGAGCGTTCTGCGGGCGCCGGCCTCGATCGCGCCGTAGACGAACGGCAGATCGCCGTAGTCCAGGATCGAGGCGTGCCCGCCGAGCCGCTCGATCTCGTCCTTCAGGCGCCGGGCCACCTCATCGCACCGGTCGCGGTGCGTGATCAGATTGTCAATCTTGAGGTACGACTGCAGGTCGGCCAGGTGCCCTTCGAAGCCTGCGTCGATGTAGGCCAGCGCCCTGGCGGGATCCGCGTCGACTCCGTGCGTCATGCTCGTGTCCGGCACGCTCGCTCCATCCGCTCAGGGACCGGGACGCCGGCCGGCGCCCGTGCCGGAGAGGAGCCTCCAGACTGCCGACTCCCTGGAGCTGCCTGTCTCGGAGATCGGCGGTCGGACCCTCGCCCCGGCGGGCGACCGGTCAGCGCCACCAATAGTGGAATCGGTCTGCGGGATGAAACGAAGGGTGCGGAAGAATCCGGGCCGCCTCGCGCTGTATGAGGCCGGCAAAGCCATCCTCGCCAGGGGAACGGGCGTACACGGCGGATCTCCCGACTCGATCGTGGTTACTCTACCGCACGCGTCGAGGGCTGTCAATCGGCCTCACCGCCGCGCGCGGCGGCGCCGCGGCCGCGAGGACGAGGTGCCGCGGGAAGGGACGGGGCCGGCGCCGTCGGCGGTGGGGCCCAGGGCCCGCAGGACCACCTCCCGCATCAGGTCGATCGGGGGCTCCCGCCCGGTGAACAGACGGAACTGGGCCGCACCCTGCGCCACGAACATCTCGACCCCGCCGATCCCCTCCGCCCCGCGCCGAATGGCCTCCCTCAGCAGGAGGGTCGCCGGAGGGTTGTAGATGATGTCGTAGACCAGCGGGGCCGCGATCCAGGAGGGGGGAAGGGGCGTCCTGTCCGACTCGGGCGCGAGACCCACCGAGGTGGCGTTCACCAGGAGATCGCACGGGAAGCGCTTCAGGCGGCTCCAGGGCAGATGGCGTGCCCCGAAGCGCCGCGCCAGATCCTTCGCCCGCGCCGCGGTCCGGTTGAAGATCGTCACGCGCGCCCCGGAGCGGGACAGCCCGTAGACCAGGGCGCGGGCGGCGCCGCCCGCCCCGAGGAGCGCCACCCTCGCCCCTCGGAGGTCGAGCCGGCCGCGCAGGGGGGCGAGCGCCCCTTCGACGTCGGTGTTGTACCCCTCGAGCCTGTTCCAGGTCTTGACCACGGTGTTGACCGCCCCGACTCCACGCGCCGTCTCGTCCAGCCGCTCGAGGTACGGGAGGATCTTCTCCTTGTGCGGGAGCGTGACGCTCAATCCCGACACCCTGAGCTCCGACGCGAGCGGCAGGAACTCCGCCAGCGTGGTCGCCTCGAAGGGAAGGTAGCGATAGTTGAGGTCGAGCGCGGCGAGGGCCGCGTTGTGCATGAGGGGCGAGAGGGAGTGCCCCACCGGCGACCCGACCACTCCGAGGAGGCGAGTCTCCGCGTCGATCCGGTCGAAGCGGTAGACCTCGAACAGGTCCTGGAGGGCCACCTGGCCCGGGGCCGAGGGCGCGGCCCCCCGCAGCGGGGCGTACAGCGCCGCCGACCCCCAGTGCGGCGCCAGGATCCGGCTCGGCAGCCCCTTCGGTCCCATGCAGAAGGCGATCAGATCCCCCGGCGCCGCCGCGCGCAGCAGGTCCCGAATGCGCAGGTTGTCGGTCGCCGCGTCGGCGAAGGTGACGATCTTGAGGAGGGCGCCGTCCGCCAGGGCGCGCAGGCGCGCGTGAAGGACCGGCAGGTCGGCCGGGGTCGTCGTCAGGTCGTGGTACGACAGGACGCGGCGCGCCCGCCCCCGCCGCTTCAGGAGAGGCAGGTCCTGGTCGCCGTACTCCAGGTCGAGATACTCGACCCCGGCCTCCAGCGCGCGGCGCAGGATCGGCTCCCGATCCGACGCGCGGGCGCTCCCGCCCTGCTGCCGGCTCCGGACGGTGACCAGCTTCGGCTTCCCGCGGGCCTTGAGGATCGCGTCGAGGTCGAGGTCCTTCACGAGATCGAGCCGCAGCTCGACGACGTCGGCGCGCGGATCGGCCGCGAGATACGCGCGCAGCATGTCTCCCGTGCTGGCGCAAGCGACGACCTGGATCAGGAGGGATCGCGAGGGCACGTGATCTCCGCGCGGCCGTCGCTCAGGACGGGTCCGGGTCCCTGGGGTACAGCGACGTGCTGAGGTACTTCTCGCCGCGGTCGGGAAGGAGGGTCACGACGTGGCCGCGGCGGACCCGGCGGGCGATCTCGACGGCGGCGAAGATCGCCGTGCCCGACGAGATGCCGGCGAAGATCCCCTCGAGGCGCGCCAGGTCGCGCGCCGCCCGGTAGGCGTCCTCGTCGCGTACCGTCATCCTCTCGTCGACCAGGCTCCAGTCCATGATGTCCGGAACGCGCGACTCGCTCATGTTGCGCAGCCCCTGCTGGGTGTGCCTGGCCTGCGGCTCGACCGCGACGACCTTCAGGGCGGGGTTGCGCTCCCTGAGACGCCGCGCCATGCCGACGAGCGTGCCGCCGGTACCGAGCGTCAGGACGAGCCAGTCGATGCGGCCGCCGGTCTGGCGCCAGACCTCCTCGGCGGTCCCCTCGTAATGGGCCCGGACGTTGTCGGGGTTGACGTACTGTCCGACCCGGAAGAATTTTCCCGGGCGCTCGGCGTACAGCCGGTCGGCCAGATCCCAGGCCTCGTCCGATCCGCCCGCGGCCGACGTGAACACGATCTCCGCCCCGAGGGCCTTCAGGATCTGGCGCCTCTCGACCGAGACCTTCTGCGCCATGGTGATGACGACGTCGTACCCCTTGACCGCCCCGACCATGGCCAGGCCGATGCCGGTATTGCCGCTCGACGACTCGAGGAGGGTCATCCCCGCACGCAGCTCGCCGCGACGCTCCGCCTCCTCGACGATGCGCAGGGCGATGCGCTCCTTGACGCTCCCCATCGGGTTGAACCCCTCGACCTTGGCGTAAAGCGATACTCCGGATTCCGGATTCATCCGCCGGATCAGGACGAGCGGCGTCTCGCCGATCGCCTCGAGGATGCTGCTCCTGGCCCCGGTTCGCTCCATACCACGCGGCATTATAGCCCAGGCAGGCGGCCCGTCCCGCGCCGCGTCCGGCGAGGCGTTCGGTTGACAGCCTGGCGGACACGCGTTAGGATCGCGCCTTCTCCGAGGGAAGGGATGAGCGAGCAGACGGCGGCGAAGCTGACGAGCCACGCGCGCTCAGGTGGTTGAGCGGCCAAGCTCAGTCCGGTGGACCTGAGCGACATCGTCAAGGATTTCGCGGGCAAGGCCAAGACCGATCCCAACCTGCTCGTCGGCTTCGAGACCGGCGACGACGCCGGAGTCTATCGTCTGACGGACGACCTCGCCCTCGTGCAGACCGTCGACTACATCACGCCGGTCGTGGACGATCCGTATCTCTACGGCCAGGTCGCCGCCGCCAACTCCCTCTCCGACGTCTACGCCATGGGCGGCCGGCCGCTGACCGCCATGAACCTCTGCAACTTCCCGGCGCGCGGCATCGACAAGGGCGCGCTCCGCCGGATCCTGGACGGCGGATTCAGTAAGATCCAGGAGGCGGGGGCGACGCTCGTGGGCGGCCACACGGTGCGTGACGACGAGCTCAAGTACGGCCTGTCGGTCACCGGCGTCATCGACCCGAAGAGGATCATGACGAACACCGGAGCACGGCCCGGAGACCATCTGGTCCTCACGAAGCCCGTCGGCACCGGCGTCATCATCACCGGACACCGGCGTGGCCTGGTCTCCGAAGAGCTCCTCGGGCGCGCGGTCGCCTGGATGGCGACGCTCAACCGGGTCGCCTGCGAGACGATGCTGGAGTTCGACCCGCACTCCTGCACCGACATCACCGGGTTCGGCCTCTCCGGCCACGCCCTCGGCATGGCCAAGGGGAGCAACGTGCGGATGCGGTTCCGGTTCGACGCCATCCCGAAGTACCCCGAGAGCCTGGAGCTGATCGCCCAGGGGGTCGCCACCTCCCCTCGTCGCCCGGCTCCGCGAGCGCGGCAACGCCTCGGCCGCCGTGATCGGCGAGGTGCAGGCCGCCGGCGGCTCCCCGGGTCTGGAGTTCGTGAAGTAGATCGCCCGGCGCCCGATCCGCCCCGTCACAGCGTCGAGATCGGATCGACGTCGATGACCAGGTCCTCGACCCGGGTCCGCCGCCGGTCGAGCTCCTCGAGCATCTCCGCCAGCGCCTCCTGCATCGCCCGCCGCCCTCCCGCCTTCAGCAGGATCTGCACGCGGTACTCCCCGCGCAACCGCTCGAGCGGCGCCGGGGCCGGCCCCAGCACCTGGAGCCCGGGCGACCGGAGGCCGCGCAGGACGGCGGCCACCGCGCCGGCGCCCGCTCGAGCCCGCTCGAAGCTGCGGTCCTTGACCAGGACCAGGGCCAAGGCGCTGTAGGGCGGGTAGTTCATCACCCGCCGGTAGGCCAGCTCCCTGGAGGCGAAGCTCTCGAAGTCGTGGTCGCAGGCGGCCCGGAGGGCGTGGTGCTCGGCGTCGTACGCCTGCACGATCACCTCGCCTCCCAGGGTCCCGCGGCCGCTCCGCCCCGCGACCTGGGCCAGAAGCTGGAAGGTCCTCTCGCCCGAGCGGAAATCGGGCAGGGCCAGGAGGGCGTCGGCCGCCAGCACGCCGACCAGCGTCACGTTCGGGAAGTCGTGCCCCTTGGCGATCATCTGCGTCCCGACCAGGATGTCGACCTCGCCGCGCTCGACGCGCGTCAGGATCCCTTCGACCGATCCGCGCCCGCGCGCCGTGTCGCGGTCCAGCCTCTCGATCCGGGCGTCCGGGAGGTGGGCGCGCAGCCGCTCCTCCAGACGTTCGGTGCCGGTCCCCCCGAAGTGCAGATGCGCGCTGCCGCAGGCCGGGCAGGCGGCGGGCACGCCGCGGCGCTCGTCACAGTAGTGGCAGCGGAGCTGCCGCGCGCGCAAGTGCAGGGTCAGCGCGATGCTGCAGCGGCGGCAGCCGATCTGTTCGCCGCAGGCGCGGCACAGCACGAAGGTCGAGAAGCCGCGGCGGTTCAGCAGGACGAGGCTCTGCTCCTTCCGTCCGAGCCTCTCCTGGAGTGCCGCGAGGAGGCGCCGGGAGAGGATCGACTCGCGCCCCACCTCCTCGAACTCGCGGCGCATGTCGACGCGCGCGACCTCGGGGAAGCCGGCCGAACCGATTCGCGCGGGCAGGGTCAAAAGCCTGTACCTGCCGCGCTGCGCCTGGAAGTACGACTCCATCGACGGTGTGGCCGATCCGAGGACGGCGACGGCGCCCGCCCGCCGGGCGCGCAGGATCGCCAGGTCCCTGGCGTTGTAGCGGGGAGATTCCGCCTGCTTGTAGGAGGTGTCGTGCTCCTCGTCCACGACGATGATCCCGAGGTCCGGCAGCGGCGCGAAGACCGCCGAGCGGGCTCCGAGGACGACGTCGACCTTCCCATCGCGGATGCGCCGCCACTCGTCGTAGCGCTCCCCTTCCGAGAGCCCCGAGTGCAGGAGCGCGAGGGCGTCCCCGAAGCGGGCCCGCAGGCGCCGCGCCAGGAGAGGCGTCAGCCCGATCTCGGGGACGAGGTAGATCGCCCGGCGGCCGGACGCGACCGCCTCCTCGATCGAGCGCAGATAGACCTCGGTCTTGCCGCTCCCGGTGACTCCGCGCAGAAGGCAGGTCGCGAAGGCGCGCTCCGCCAGGAGCCCCCGGATCGCCTCGATCGCCGTCCGCTGGTCGGGGGTCGGCTGGAGGGGTGGGCTCTCCGGCGGCGCCTCCAGCAGGGTCGGCCGGCGCGGCGCGTCGACCGCCTCGACCCGCACCAGGCCCCGTCCCTCGAGCACGCGGAGCGCCGCGCGACCCGCCTCCGCCTCCAGGAGCAGCGCACGCACCGACCGGCTGCCCCCGGCCTCCTCGAGGAGCCTGAGGATCGCGCGCTGCCGCGCCCCGCGCGGCGGCGCGGGAGCGGATGCTTCGAGGTGCGCGATCTCCTCCAGGCGCGGATGGGGGCCCGGGCCGGCCGCCACTTCCGTCACCTCCAGGAGCCCGGCCCGCCTCAGGCGGGAGAGGACCGACGGCTTGAAACGGGGCCCGACCCTCGTCCGGAGATCCGCCAGGCGCACGGCGGTCCCGCGCGCCTCGGCGATCTGCGCGACGAGGCCCAGCATCTCGCGCCCCAGGGGATCGCGGGCCGCCGCCGGCAGCGCGGCATCGACCAGCGCCCCGCCCCCCGCCGCCAGGGCGCTTCTCCCCGCGGGAGTCACGATCACCATCTTCTGGACCGCCGCCTTCATGCCCGGCAGGGCGGCGCGGATCATCTCACCCCAGGAGACGACGTAGTAGTCCGAGGCCCAGCGCGTCAGATCGAGGATCGGCTCGTCCAGGACCGGCTCGGGATCGAGCACCGACGCGATCGGCTTGAGGGGAGCGTCGATCTCGGGGGCCCGTCCCGGCTCGAGGATCTCGAGGAGGTAGCCGGTCAGAGTGCGCCGGCCGAACGGGACAACGACGCGGACCCCGCGGCGACAGCGCGGCGCGAGCTCGGAGGGAACGACGTAGGTGAAGAGACGGCGCACCGGCCGAGGCACCGCGACCGACGCCAGGACCGGGCTCATCCCTCGGTCTTGAGGAGGGCCATGACCTTCTTCATGTCCTCCCAGACCTCCTTCTTGGCTCCCGGGTTGCGCAGCAGGTAGGCCGGGTGGAAGGTCGGCATCACCTGGATCCCGCCCACCTCGCGGAGCGTCCCGCGCAGGTGGGTGATCGTCGCCCGGGTGCCGAGGACCGTCTGCGTGGCCGGCGTTCCGAGGCAGACGAGGACGCGCGGGCGGATCGCCGCGATCTGCTGGAAGAGGAAGGGAGAGCAGGTGGCGATCTCGTCGGGAAGCGGCGTGCGGTTCTCGGGGGGACGGCACTTNNGACGGCACTTCACCACGTTGGCGATGTAGACCTCGCGCCGCTCGAGGCCCATCGATTCGATGATCTTCGTGAGGAGCTGGCCCGCGCGCCCCACGAACGGCTCTCCCTGGCGGTCCTCGTCGACGCCCGGGCCCTCGCCGACGAACATCAGCCGCGCCCCGGGGCTGCCGACCCCGAAGACGATGGTCGTCCGCTTCTCGCAGAGGCGGCAGCGCCGGCAGTCGCCGATCTCCTCGCGGATCAGCCGGAGCGCCGTGCCGGCGTCCGGCGCCTCGGGCGCGCGCACCGCCGCCAGCGGCGGAGTTCCTTCCGCGACGGCCTCTCCCATCCCCCGGCGCCCCGGGCGCGAGGACGCGGAGCCCGCCACGACCTCCTCGCCGCCAAAAAGGCCGACCTGGACGACCGGCGCGGCGCCCGCCGCGCGCGCGGCCCCGGGGCGGTCGGGCCCCGTCGGCGGACCCCCGGGGGCCGGGCGGCCGGGAGACGGGCCGACGACGCGGCCTCGATCCCCATCAGCCGCAACCACTCCAGCCGCGCGCGCACCACCCCACGGTCGCCCGCGTCGATCGTCATGCGCGCCCTCCGGTCCGTGGGGGGACCCTCACGCGCTCCCCCCTCCCTTCGCGGCGGCGCGCTCCGGGAAGAGGCGCTCCGCCAGATCGAGGATGGCGCGCGCCATCTCCCCCTTCGTCATGAGCGGCAGCTCCGTCGTGCGGCCGTTCCGGTCGACCGCCAGGGCACGGTTGGTGTCGGCCTCGAACCCCTCTCCCTCCTCGCCGATCCGGTTGGCCACGATCAGATCGAGGTTCTTCTTCTCGAGCTTCTTCCTGGCGTTCGCCTCCAGGTCCCCCGTCTCCGCGGCGAAGCCGACCAGGATCTGACCGGGCTTCTTGCGCCGCCCGATCTCCTCCAGGATATCGGGGGTCGGCACGAGGCGCAGCGCGATGGCACGGTCGACGCTTGCCGCGCTCAGCGCCTGCCGGCGCAGCGTCTCCTTCTTGATCTTGCCGCGCGCCCGCTCCTCCGGACGATAGTCGGCGACGGCGGCCGCCTTGAGCACGAGGTCGGCCCCTTGCGCCTGGTTGAGCGTGGCCGTGAACATCTCCTCCGCCGTCGACACGCGCACCAGGTGGACGCCGTGCGGGGGGACGAGGTGCGTCGGGCCGGAGATCAGGGTGACCTCGGCGCCCCGCGCCAGCGCCTCGGCGGCGAGAGCGTACCCCATCTTGCCGGTGGACGGATTGCTGAGGAAGCGTGCGGCGTCGATCGCCTCGCGGGTGGGGCCAGCGGTCACGAGGACGCGGCGTCCCTCAAGCGAGCCGGAGCTTTTTTTTTAAGCAGCGCCAGGGCGGCGCCGACGATCGTCTCCGGCTCGGCGACCCGGCCGACCCCCTCCTCGCCGCAGGCGAGGTCGCCGACCTCCGGCTCGATGACCCGCACGCCGCGCCCCTTGAGGAGATCGAGGTTGACGCGGGTCGCCGCATGCTCCCACATCCATACGTTCATCGCCGGTGCCACCACGACGGGGGCGGTGACCGCCAGGTAGAACGTGCTCAGGAGATCGTCGGCGATCCCGTGCGCGAACTTGGCGAGGATGCTGGCGGTGGCGGGCGCGACCAGGAAGAGGTCGAGGCCCCGCGCCAGCGTGACGTGCTGGATGTCGGCGCCGTGGCTCAGATCCCACGGGTCCGCGATCACCCGCTGCCCCGAGAGGGTCTGCAGGGTGAGTGGCGTGATGAACTCCCGGGCGTGCGCGGTCATCAGGACGTGGACCTCGCAGCCGGCCTTCACCAGCCCGCGCACCACCTCCGCCGCCTTGTAGGCGGCGATCCCTCCCGTGACTCCGAGCGCGATCCGGCCCGGCGGGCCGGCGCTCCCGCCGTCGCGCTCCTTCGAGCGCTCCGGGCGCCGCTCAGCGTCCCGGCTCAAGCGCCCCGACCCTGGCCTCGTCGCCCGGGAAGGCCTCGGTGGTCACCTCGCCCACCTCGGTCTCGGCCTGGACCTCCTCGGGGAAGGCGCCGTAGCTGTATTCCACCAGGCCGCCGAGCACCTCCTGCTGGGCGATCGTCACCGGTTTCAATGCGTTCGTCTCGATCCGCGGTCGCGCCCCGCGCTGCAGCTGCTTGGCGCGCTCCGCCGCGACGCTGATGAACTCGAACTTGTTGCCGAACGAACCGCTCGCGATCATGGAGCCTCCACGCTCGCCACCTCCGCCACGCCCTGCGGCGAGGCCCCTATTCTAGTCGAAAAGGAGCGCCCGCCGGAAGCCGCGTCTCCTCGGCCGCCCCTCGGGCCGCGCCGTCCGCCCGCGCTCGGCCTGCGATGGGGGGCCGCACCCTCACTCCCGCCCCGCCGGGCGGCCGACGCCGAAGGTGGCCGAAATCTCCTTGATCCGCCCCATCTGCCGCTCTCGCCGGCAGCGGGCCGCGACGACGATGGCGCGCAGCTGGTCGTACGCCGTCTCCAGGTCGTCGTTGATGACGATGTAGTCGTACATGGGGGACTTCTCCACCTCCCCCCGCGCCAGGCTGAGCCGGCGCGCCACGGTCTCCGCTCCGTCGGTCGCGCGGTGCGCGAGCCTCTCCTTGAGCGCCTCGCGGCTGGGCGGCATGATGAAGATCAGGACCGCGTCGTGGATCAGGCGTCTGATGTTCTCGGCCCCCTGGCTGTCGATGTCGAGGAGGATGTCGTGGCCGTGGGCCGTCGCCTCCCGGACCGCGGTGCCGGAGGTGCCGTACATCTGGCCGTCGACCATCGCCCACTCCACGAACTCTCCCTTGCGGCGCCGGCGCTCGAACTCCGCCCGATCCACGAAGCAGTAGTCGATCCCCTCGCTCTCCCCGTCGCGCGGTGCGCGCGTCGTGTAGGAGACGGAGAAATCGATCCCCTTGAGCTCCTCGAGCAGGCGCTTGCAGAGCGTCGTCTTGCCGGCGCCCGAGGGCGCCGAGACGACGAAGACGGTCCCGCGCGCGTGGCGGGTCGTCTCGCGGGCGATGGCGTCCCCTCCGCGTCGGCTGGTCATGCGCTCGCGCCTTCCTCCTGCCCCCCCGCGAGCCGCGGCTCGGGCGGCGGTCCACGCCGGAGTCGAGCGCGCGGGTCCACGCTCACTCGAGATTCTGGGCCTGCTCGCGGATCTTCTCCACGCCCGACTTGATGCGCAGCGCCGCCTGGCAGATCGGCAGCGCCTCCGCCTTCGAGGAGATGGTGTTCGCCTCCCGGTTCATCTCTTGCATGACGAAGTCGAGGGTCTTGCCGACCGGGCCCTCCGGGCGGTCGAGCGCGGCCCGCGCCTGCTCCAGGTATCCCGCGAGGCGCACCGTCTCCTCGGTGATGTCGACCCGGTCGGCCAGGAGCGCCACCTCCTGGGCGAGACGCACCTCGTCGAGGCCGCGCTCGCGCACCAGCGCGTCGACCCGCTCGCGCAGCCGCCGGGCGTACTCCTCCGGCAGCCCCCGCGCCGCCTCCTCGATGCGCCGGACCTCCTCGCCGATCGCCTCGAGGCGCGCGCGCAGGTCGCGCGCGAGTCGCTCCCCCTCCTCCGCGCGCATCGCCTCGTACCCCTGGAGCGCCCGGTCGAGCGCCTGCACCGCCAGCGGCGCCGCGTCGCCGTCGACCGTCGGCTGCGACGCGACCGACACGGCCCCGGGCAATGCCAGGACAGCCTCGAGCGGGATCGTCCCGCGCAGCCCGAATTCCTTCTTCAGGGTGGCCGCCGCCCGCAGGTACTCGCCGATCAGGGGCCGGTTGATGTCGACGCGGTAGCCGGGCGAGCGGCTCGAGGCGAGCGAGACGCCGATCTCCAGCCGACCCCGTCCGACCAGGGCCGCCACGCGCGCGCGCAGGTCCGGCTCCTGCGCACCGAGCTCGGCCGGGAGCCTGAGCTTGAGGTCGAGGAAGCGATGGTTGACGCCCTTGACCTCGACCTCGACGCGCACGCCGTCCTCCTCGGCCGTCCCGCGGCCGTATCCTGTCATGCTTCTCACGCGGAACGACGCTCCGCTCACGCTCGATCCTCGCCGGCGACCTCCGTCTCCAACGTGCCGGACGCGGGGCCGCCGATCATACTCCATGCGGCGCGCGCCACCCGCTCGATGGCGCCCGTCCGGCCGAGCCGCGCGCGCACCCCGGCAAGCTTGCGGCGGATCGCGGCCGCCGCGACGGGGTCGGTGAGGATCCTCCGCAGCTCCGCGGCGATGCGCTCCGCCGTGCACTCCCTCTGGACCAGCTCCGGGACGACGCGCTCGCCGGCGATCAGGTTCGCCATGCCGATGTGCGGCACCTCCGAGACGGCTCGCGCGAGGGCGTAGGTGAGAGGGTTCATCCGATAGACGATCACCATCGGGACTCCGAGGAGCGCCGTCTCCAGAGTCGCCGTCCCGGAGGCGACGACGGCGGCGTCGCAGGCCGCGACCGCGTCGTAGCGGTCCTCCAGGACCAGGACCGGGCGGAGCGTCTCGCCCCCGGCCCGGCGGACGCTGCGACGCATCTCCTCCAGGCCGACCGTCGGCGCGACCGGGATCATGACCTGGAGATCTCTGAACTCGTTCGCGAGGAGAGCGGCCGCACCGACCATGGGCGGAAGGTGAGTGGCGATCTCGTTTCCGCGGCTGCCGGGGAGGAGGGCGAGCGTCGGACGGAGCGGATCGAGTCCCAGGGGCGGGAGCGCCTGGCCGCGCGTTCGCCCGGCGTGGACCAGGTCGAGGAGCGGATGGCCGACGAACTCGACCGGCACGCCGGCGGCCCGGTAGAGCTTCTCCTCGAACGGCAGGATCACCAGCATCCGGTCGACCCTCCGGGCGATCGGCCCGACCCTCCCCTTGCGCCAGGCCCAGACCTGAGGGCTGACGAAATAGAGGACCGGAATCCCGGCCCGCTTCGCGTGGCGCGCCAGGCGCAGATTGAAGTCGGGGTAGTCGATGAGGATCGTGAGGTCCGGGCGTCGCCCGCCTCCGGCGAGCGCGGCGCGCGCCTCCCGGTAGGCGCGCCAGATCGTCGCGAGCCTCCCGAGGACCTCGATGAGGCCGGTCACGCCCAGCGCGCCGGCGTCCCCGAGCGGTCGCAGGCCCGCGGCCCGCATCGCCGGGCCTCCGACCCCGACGAACTCGATCGCGCCGGGGGTCGCCGCGGCCATGGCACGCATCAGGAGGCCTCCGTAAAGGTCCCCGGAGGCCTCTCCCGCCACGATCAGCACGCGGGCCTCGCGGCGCGTCACGGTCCGGCGTCCACCGTTCCTCGTGCGCCTCCGCGGGCCAGCCGCTCGGCACGGCCCGTCAGTCGCTCGAGCGCCTCTTCCAGCGCGCGCCGCTTCAGCTCCATCACCTCGCGATCGGCCTCGGCAGGGACCAGGATCGGCTCGCCGTAGACGAAGACGCCGCGGCTGAAGGGAAGAGGAACCTGGAAGGCGTCCCAGGAGCGCAGGTTTTTTTTTTAGAGGCCGCGAAGGCGACCGGGACGATCGGGGCCCGGCCGAGCCGGGCCGCCTCGATCACGCCGATCTGGACCCGGTGCCGGGGCCCGCGCGGGCCGTCGGTGGCGATGGCAGCGTCCGACCCCGCCCGCAGGTGGCGGATCATCTCCTTCAGGCCCCCGACCCCGCCGCGGCCGGTCGATCCGCGCACCATCACGTGGCCGAAGCGCTCCAGGGTGCGAGAGACATACTCCCCGTCCCGGTGGCGGCTGCTCAGCACGGCGAGCCTCCTGCCGTGGCGCCGCCCCAGGTAGGAGTAGGTCATCATCAGGAGCTGATCGTGGAAGAAGGCGTGCACGTAGGGCCGGCCGCGGCGATTCAGATCGAGGACCGTCTCCTCCCCGACGTATCTCCAGAGCATCAACCGACGGAGGCAGCGGATCAGGCCGCCGGCCAGCGGGGGCGCCAGGCAGAGAGCAAGACGATCGGAGGGCGGGACCACGGCTGGCGATTATAGCAGGGGTCGCCTCAGCGGAGGGCCGGACGCGCGGGGACGAGGCAGGCGTCGTGCCACGCCTCGATCATCAGGAGCTGCCGGACCAGGGGCTCGTAGCGATCCTCCCCGCCCAGATAGGCGTCGAGCGCGGCCCCCAACCGGGACCGATCGAACGGACCGCTCCGGACCGGCTCGGAGAGGGGGAGGGCCGCGACGCGGGCCCGCCACTCGGCGCTCGACCGGAGATAGCGTCCCCAGGGAACGCCGAAGCCCCACTTCGGATGCCGCCGCACGCTCTCCGGGAGCCGGGCGGAGAGGGAGCGCCGCAGGAGCGATTTCCCTTCCGGCCCCGCGAGCAGGATGGACGAGGGCAGGGCCGCGAGGCCCTCCACCAGCCGGTAGTCGAGAAACGGCACGCGGCACTCGATCGACGCCCCCATCGTCATGCGATCGTTGCGATCGAGGATGGAGCAGAGGAACGTATGCTGGTCGCTGTACATGGCCTGTCGGACCAGATCACCGGGATAGAGCGACCGGGCCTCGGAGAGGACCGCTCGCCGGAACTCGAAGGGGGCGGTGGCGTCGGCTCCGATCGCCTCCAGATCGGGCGGCAGGAGATCGCAGGCGTTGAACAAGACGCCGAGATCGGGGGGGCCGAGAGACAGGAACCGGGCCAGCTTGTCGAGCCGGCCCCGGGCCTGAAGCGCCGCCGCGATCCCGGGCAGGAGGGGACGCGCCAGACGCAGCAGCCGAGGATGCCGCAGAGGACGGTAGCGCACGTACCCGGCCAGGGTCTCGTCGGCGCCCTCGCCCGAGAGCAGCACGGTCACGCGCGGCTTCGCGTACTCCGCGATCGCGAGCAGATGCAGGTCGTTGCCGTGCGCCAGAGGCTCGTCGTTGAACCACGCGGCCCGCGACAGGAGCGGACCGATCCGCTCGCTCGCGAGGCTCATCTCGTGGGGATCGAGCGCGAGGCGGTCGGCGACCTCGCGCGCCAGCGGTCCCTCATCGAACTCCGGCTCGGCGAAGCGCACGGTGAAGCTGGCGATCCCCCGGCCTGCCTGCAGGGCGAGGGCGGCCGCGACGCTGCTCGAATCGAGACCGCCGCTGAGGAGGACACCCAGGGGGACGTCGCTGATCCGCCGGAGGCCGACGGCGCTGTCGAAGGTCTCCCGGAACCATCCCGCCGCATCGGCCGGCCGATCCTCTCGGAGCTCCCGCGCCCGGTCGGCCAGGTTCCACCATCTCCGGACCGTGATCGTTCCGTCCTTCCAGAGGAGGTAATGTCCCGGGAGCAGGCGTCGCACGCCTTCGAAGGGGGTCCGCTCCCCGGCGACGTAGCGGAAGCAGAGGAGCTCGGGCCAGGTCGTCACGTCGAACCGGGCCGGGACGCCGGCAGCGAAGAGCGCCTTCTCCTCGGAGGCGAAGGCCAGCAGGCCCCCGTCGCGCGCGTAGTAGAGCGGCTTCACGCCGAGGCGATCCCGCGCCAGGAAGAGCCGGCGTTCCAGGCGATCCCAGATCGCGATGGCGAACATCCCGTTGAGCCGGTCGAGCATCCTCGGGCCCTCCGCGGCGTACAGACGGAGGATGACCTCGGTGTCGGTGTTCGATCCGAAGCGGTGACCGTCCGCCTCGAGGGCCGCGCGCAGCTCCTGGTAGTTGTACACCTCTCCGTTGTAGACGATCCGGTAACGCCCGTCCGGGGTGCTCATCGGCATCCGGCCCCGCTCCGACAGGTCCAGGATGGCGAGCCGGCGGGATCCGAGTCCGACCCCGGGCTCGATGAAATGCCCGGCATCGTCCGGTCCGCGGTGTCTCAGGGAGTCGCGCATCTTCAGGAGAATTCTCTCGCTCACGGGGTACGCCCCGTCCGCGTGCGCCAGACCATTGATGCCGCACATCAGAGCCCCTCCCCTGCCGCCGGGGATCGGCCCGCGCCGAGAGCCTCGAAGAGGCGCCGCCACTGCGGGAAGACCTGCTCCCAGGCGGAGCGCTCCGCCAGCCGCCGCCCCTGCACGGAGAGCCGCTCCGCCAGATCGGGCTCCTCGAGGAGCCGGAGGATGGAGCCTGTCATCGCCCGGTCATCGTCGTCGGGCACCAGGAGGGCCGTCTCGCCGTCCGTCACGAGGTCACGGATGCCGCCCACGTCGGTCGTCACGACCGGCAGCCCCATGGCGCAGGCCTCGACCACCGACACCGGCATGTTGTCGATCCGGTTGGTGTTGACGAAGATGTCGGCAGCGGCCCCTTCCCGCGACTTCCCCTCCTGATCCAGGAAGCCCGGGAAGCGCACGGCCCCCTCGACCCCGAGGCCCCTGCTCAGGCTGCGCATCTCGTCCTGCATCCCCTTGTCCTGCCCCCCCATGACGAGCGTCGCCCCGGGGTGCGTGGCCCTGAGGCGGGCCAGGACCCTGATCGCCATGCCGGGGTTGTAGACGGGATGGAACGTGCGCATCCAGAACAGCCGGGGAGCAAGCCCGCGCCGAGGGCGGTACGGATACGCGGTGAGATCGATGACGTTCGGGATGACCCGGCACCCGAAGCCGTGCACCGCCGCCGCGCGGGCGAGGAATGGCGAGGGGGCCACGATGGCGTCGGCCCGCCGGAGCACCCGCGCCACCCACCGCGGGTGCGAGGCGATGAACCGGGGCATCGCCCCACCGTGCAGGAGCATGACGATGCGGTGACCGAAGCGCAGGCCGAGCCAGCTCACGGCGTCCTCGACGACGAAGCTGGGGCCCCCGTAGATCTCGACGATGAGGATGTCGATGCGCCGGCGGCTGCCCAGGACGGTCGCGAGCATGTCGAGCATGCGGACGTACCGATTCGCCGATGCCGACACCGCGATGACGGGATAGCCGGCCCCCCTGAAGTGATCGGACAGGCAGAGGGCCTGTGTCGTCACGTAGCCTCGCCGACGCCCCATCATCGGCCCGGCGAAGCAGAGCCTGGAGCCTTCCGGCTTGGGCGCGAGCGGGTCGGCTCCCATGCGTGCAAACTCCTTGCCGTGGCGCGGTCCGGCCTTTACAGACCCGGTGCCATAAAGTACGATACCGCGCCTTTATGCGCCGGAAGAAACGAGCCCCATCGAGACCAGCTCGCAGGAGGCCGAGACGCGTCCTGATTACCGGAGGCGCCGGCTTCATCGGCTCTCATCTGTGCGATTCCTTCCTCGATCGGGGGTTCGAGGTGCTGTGCGTCGATAACCTGTTGACCGGATCCACCGACAACATCGCGCATATCCGCAGCCGGGCGTTTGGCTTCATCGAGATGGACGTCACCAACTACATCTACATCGAAGGGCCCATCGACTACATCCTCCACTTCGCGAGCCCGGCCAGTCCGAAGGACTACCTCGAGCTCCCGATCCAGACCCTCAAGGTCGGCTCTCTCGGCACGCACAAGGCCCTGGGCCTGGCCAGGGCGAAGGGGGCGACCTTCCTCCTGGCGTCGACCTCGGAAGTCTACGGGGATCCCCTCGTGCATCCGCAGCCCGAGTCGTATTGGGGCAACGTGAATCCCGTGGGACCCCGCGGAGTCTACGACGAGTCGAAGCGCTTCGCGGAGGCCCTGACCGTCGCCTACCGCGCGACCCACGGCGTCAACACCAAGATCGCCCGAATCTTCAACACCTACGGCCCGAGGATGCGGCTGCACGACGGGCGCGCCATCCCGGCCTTCATGACGCAGGCGCTCACGGGCAAGCCGGTGACGGTCTTCGGGGACGGATCCCAGACGCGGTCGTTCTGTTACATCGACGACATGGTCCAGGGGATCGACCGGCTCCTGATGTCCGCGCACCCCGGCCCCATGAACCTCGGCAACCCGGACGAGATGACCCTGATCGAGATGGCCCGGGCGATCGTCTCGCTCACCGGCTCGCGCAGCCGCATCGTCCACCGGCCGCTCCCCACCGATGATCCGAAGGTCCGCCAGCCCGACATCTCCCTGGCCCGCAGGATCCTCGGCTGGAGCCCGAAGGTGAGCCTCCACTCCGGGCTGAGGAAGACGACGGCGTTCTTCCGTGATCGGCTGCGAACGGCCCGGGGCTAGCAAGGTCTTCGGATCAGCGCCAGCAGGTGGGTCCGCAGCGGCGGAACCCGCTCGAGCGCCCGGCAGACGGATGGGGCGAGGGGCGCGATCACCCTCTGCAGCGGTGGCACGGCGGTCAGGCTCCAGGCCTCGAGAGACCATCCGTCGAAGGCCCTCGCCAGCTCGCCTTCTCGGAGCGGCCGCGTGTTCCGGTTCATCGGGTTGGGATAGCGCGTGTCGTACGACACGAAGAGTCCGCCGGGTGCCAGGACCCTCCGGACCTCTCCGAGGAGTCTCTCGCGCCTGGCGGGCGCCAGGACCGAGGAGACCATCGTGGATTGGTAGACGAGGTCGAACGCGTCGTCCCGGAAGGGAAGGCTCGCCGCATCCCCGGTGACCGCTGCCATCCAGGGATGGTCCAGGCGCGCCTGGAGCACCGCGTCCCTCAGGAGGTCGAAGGCGACGATACGATCGGCCCGGGCCCCCAGGTCCCGCCAGCGGGCGCAATCGCGACCGTCTCCCGCCCCGACGTCGAGCACACGCGCGGCATTCAGGTCGATCCCGGACCCCGACAGGATCTGCCGGATGAGCCCCCACTTGCGCTCGAGGATGAGGCGGGAGGCGGCGCTTTCGAACCAGATCTTCCGAAAATAGGGATCGGAGGCGTAACGCCGGTAGACTCGCTCGATCCTCTCCCGTTCCGATCGGGCGCCTGGATCGCGAGACCCGGGCCGGGGCGTTGCGCAGGTCATCGGGGGTGTGCCGGCGGGCTAGCCCACGGACCTCTTGGCCTTGTCCTGGGCGTCGTCCGGATCGAGCAGGGCCATCGACCCGCGCGAGGTGCCGCGTGACCTGCGGGTCTTCTTCGACGAGGACTCACCGTAGTAGTAGTAGCCGACGTAGTAATAGTCCTTGTAGTGCGAGCGATCCAGATCCACGTTGTTCAGAATCGCCCCGATGACGTTCGGGTTGATCTTGCGGACGTTCATGACGCAGCGCCGGATCAGGTCCTTATCGTTCTCGTTGTGCCGGACGACGAACGCCACCATGTCGGCGAGGGACGCCAGGATCATCGAGTCGGCCAGCGAGACGACGGGTGCCGAGTCGATGAACACCCAGTCGAACTGCGTCCGCACTTCCTTCAGGAGCGCCAGGAAGCGCTCGTGGCCGAAGACGTCCGCAGGGTTCGGAGGGATCGGGCCGCAGGTCATGGCGTAGAGGTTCGGCTGGTCCGTCGGCTTGATGTAGCTCCTCCAGTCGTCTCCGTTCGACGAGAGGATGTAGTTCGTGATCCCCATGTCCCGGCCGATGTCGAGCCGCTGGTGGATCGCCGGTCGGCGTAGATCGCAATCGAGGACGATCACCTTCTCGCCCCCGGTCGCCAGGGTGCGTGCCACGTTGACCGCCGTGCAGGACTTCCCCTCCTGGGGCCCGGCGCTCGTGATCAGCACGGCGTTGGCGGCGCGGCTCTTCCTCGAGAAGAGCAGGCTGGTGCGGAGAGTCTGGTACGCCTCCTTCACGGCCGTCCCCGTCTCCTCGGTCTGCTTCGGGACGATCGCAAGCAGGTTCAGCTTGAGATACTGCTCGATGTCCTCCGACGTCCTGACCGTGTTGTCCAGGTAGTCGAGGAAGAAGACGGTGCCGACCCCGAGGAGGAGCCCGAGCAGGAGGCCGACCGAGAGATTGAGGGCCGTCCGCGGTCTCACGGGCGACCGGGGCAGGGATGCCTTGTCGAGGACCCTGAGGTTATTGCTCAACAGGCTCGCGCTCAGGTCGATCTCCTTGACCCGCGCGCTGATCAGGTCGTAGATCCGCTTCGTCTCGGTGGCCTCGCCCCGCACCAGGTCGTAGCTCGACGCCTTCTGGTTGAGGCGGAGAGAATCGGTTCGGGTCTCTTCAATGGACCGTACCAGCTTGTCCTCGCGATCCTTCAGCAGCGCGTACTGCGTCCGGATGTTGCTGATGATGCGGTCCGCCTCGGCGGCGATCTTCTGGTCGATCTTGGCGATCTCGCTCTGCTTCTCCTGCACCCGGATGTGCTTCTCCTTGTACGTCAGCAGGAGCCTCTCATACTCCCTCTCCAGGCCGACCTTCTCCGCGTACAGCTCCTGGACCACCTTGTCGTTGCTGATCTGCGGGATGCTCTCGTAGGAGCCGCCGCCCTGCTGCATCGACTCGATCCGCTTCAGGAGACTCTCCGCCTCCGCCCGCTTCACCTGCGTCTCGGTGAGGTCCCCCTGCAGGGTCGACAGCCGGTCGTTCGTGATCTTCTGCTGGTTCTCGGGAACGAAGAGGTTGGCCTTCTGGGCGAACTCGAAGCTGTCGCGCTGCGTGTCCTCGAGCTTCTCCCGAAGGGGGGCGATCTCGCTCAGGAGCGCCTTGACGGCCCTGCTCGTCGCCTCCACGGACAGCGCCAGATTGCGCTCGACGTAGGCCTCGGCGACGGTGTTCACCCAGGTCTGCACCTCCGTCGGGTCGCCGCCCTCGATGCCGATCTCCACGATGCCGGTGTCCTTGACCGGGTCGACCTGGATCATGTGCGCGAACGAATCGACCGGGTCGCTCTCGCCCTTGAAGAGGGGGTGGTTGTAGAGGTCGAGGCGGTCGAAGACGCGCCGGGCGACGTCGCGGCTCTTGATGATCTCATACTGCGTGTTGAAGTACCGCTCCTCGCCCAGCCACCCGTAGCTGCCGGTGCCCATCTCGGCCACGTCGGCGACAGGCGAGACCTTCCTGGACTGCGGGTTGATCTCCACCGTCGCGATGCCGCGGTAGACCGGCTTCTGTGTGAAGGTCCCCACGGCGACCAGCGTGACCACCACCACGAAGATACTGAGGACCGTCCAGCGCCCCCGCCAGATCGTGCGCCAGTAGTCGAGCAGGTGGACGTCGCGCTTCTCGTCCTGCAGCCCCGGATTGTCCATGATCGTCTGATCCTACCACCAAGCCCGCGGTTTGCAAGCGGTTTGTGGGACCGCGGGCCTAGAAGATGCGCCGCGGTACGATAATGGTATCGTTCGCAAGAATCGGAACGTCCTCCTTCTTGCCGTTCTCGATCGCCCTGATGTTGATGACCATCTTCTCCTGGATCCCGTTCGCGCCCGTCCTGAGGAGCTCGACCTCCTTGCGGTTGGCGAACTGGCCGAAGCCTCCCGCCACGCTGATCGCCTTCAGGACCGTCATGCCACTCTCCAGGAAATACGACGCCGGGTGCGCCACCTCGCCGCGGATGTAGAAGACCTGCTTCGTCCCGAGAGTGACGATGTCCCCGTGCGAAAGCGGGATGTTGGCCTCCTGGTTGTCGCGACTCAGCAGGCGTCCGAGATCCACGACCATCTGCTGCGCGGCCCCGTCTCCCTCCGCGCGCCGGGTGATCAGGATGTCCGCCCCCGCGTCTTTCGTGGCACCCCCGGCCTCCGCGAGGAGGTCGATGAGACGCATGTTGCGCTTGAGGACGTAGCGGCCGGGAGTCCGCACCTCGCCGATGATCGTGACCCACTGGCTCTGGTACTCGCGAACGTCGACGCTCACCTGGGGGTCGACCAGGTAGTCCTTGGCGAGGACCGTCGTGATCTCGTCGTCGATCTGGGCCACCGACTTGCCGGATACGGTCAGGGTCCCGATCAGGGGATAGTTGATCGATCCGTCGCCGCGGACCTCCACGATTTTGGTGAGGTCGTCGTGACCGAAGACCATGATCTCGAGCTTGTCGCCGACTCCGACCTTGTACTCCGGCGCCCGGGAGGGATCGGGGACCAGGATGGGGGGGACGACCCGCTGGAAGCGGAGGATGACCCCCTGGTCCGTCTGCTCGACCGCGCTCAACGTCCCTTCTCCCAGGACGAACCGTACTCGGACCCCGGGCGCGCCGTCGGGCTCCGCCTCGACGCGCGCCGCCTTGACCAGGGAGCCTCCCGGGTCGTAGGCGCTCTCGAGGCGGCTGACCGCTCCCGGGACGACGACCACGACCTCCCGGGCCGATCCCGAAGGAAACGCGCACTGGAACCGCGGGACGGGAATCGAGGTCTTGAGGTAGACCGAGAGCCCATCTCCTTCGGCCTTGAAGGTGACGCTCTCGACCACAGCGGCTGAGGCCGGCGTCTCGCGGCTCGCGAGGACGGCGCTTCCGCCTGACGCGCCGCCTACGGCCGTCAGCGCGATCGCCGCCAGGACCCTGGATCTCATAGCCACCCCGCTTCGATCCGGAAGACCAGCCGGTTGACCTCGTAATGGAACGGGTCGACGAGCTCCCCCGAGATCAACTGCTCGATGTTCGAGGACCGGCGCTCGAAATTATAGCCGATGTATCCACGGAGCGTCGGCAGGAACCGGTAGCCGATGCCGAGTTCGAGCTCCCTCACCCTGTCTTTGCGGCGCGTGCCGATCGAAGCGGCCAGCGACTCGAACGCGTCGATCTGTCCGTTCCCATCGACGTCGTTTCCGGGCGGCGTCTTCGGGCCGACGGAGATGTCGAGCGGATCGGCGTAGTTGTTCCAACGTACTCCGCCCCCGATCTGGAGATAGGCTCTCGGACCCACCTGACGGAGGAGGCGCAGGCCGACGCGCTCGTCGAGGAAGTAGTTGTTGTTGGCGTAGAAGGACTGGTAAGGCTGCCGCAGGAGAGACAGATCGAGCCTGCTCGCGTCACTCGGCTGCCAGGTCGCATCGACACGGACCACCGGCCCGCTGAAGTCCCGGCCCAGGCCACCCCGGAACCGGATCGTTTCGTATCCGGCCGACATCTCCGTCACGACGGCCTGGTTCACCGTGCGCCGAAGGCCCAACCCGGTACGCCGCGTGGAGAGCGAGATGTCGCCGAAAAACGCGACCTGGCGGTCCTGGATCGTGTCGCTCAGCGCGTAGAAGGCATACATCGTCGACGGCTCGCTCAGCCTGTAGTTGTAGCGCCCCTCGATCTCGCGCCGCGTGTAGTTGAAGAAGGACGCGCTCTCCGGATTCGCGAAGTCCGTCGAGGAATAGCGCGGAATCAGCGAGACGCCGTGCCGGGCGCCGAGGTCCGCCGTGATGTCGAACTCCGGCTCGTGGACCGAGAAAGGCACCAGGCCGAACGTGAGCTCGCCGCCCGGATCGACCTCGCGGAGCTCAATCGGCCCGCGAAAGAAATGGTCCCGCAGAGTGAGATGGAGGGAGGGGCCGAGCACGAAGGTGGACTCCAGATCGAAATTATGGCTGAGCGGGACGTTCTTGGCCACTGCGTCGTTCGTGTAGCGGCGATACATCGGAGAGTAGGTCCATCGGATCCGGTTTTGTCCCAGGGGCAGGTCCACCAGGACGCGCGGCTTGACGACGAAGATGCCGGACGAGGCCTCCAGCGCGCTCTGCAGCTCGGAGCTGACGTAGAGCGCGTTGGAGTCGTGCGTGTACTCGAAGGTCAGCGAGGGGTGGACCAGGAAGCGCCCGACAGGCAGCCCCTCGGTCTGGGCGTCGAACGTCTGGGCGCTCAGAGATGACGCCTCGAGGGCGCCCAGGAGCATCGCCGAGGCGACCGCACGCCGCATCGTGCGCCCCCGTCGGGCTCGAGACACCCCGAAGGACAACGTGTCGCTGCGCTCGCTACTCAGGGCAGGAGACCTCAGATCGGAGCATCCAGGCGCCGCTTCGATCCGAAGCCGACGACCTTCTGAGCGGGCGGCATCGTGACCGGAGCCGATGCCGTGAATGGGCGGTAGTCCGGGACCAGCAGCCGGAGCGTCGCGAGCGCCCCGTCGGGCTGTCCGTCGAGCGCCGCCGCCTCGAGGGTCGCCACCTGACGCCACTCCTCCTCGCGCAGCGGCTCAACGCCGGTCAGGACCATGATCTTGTCGTTGGAGGTCGGGAGGCTCTCTTCGCTGTCGCTCTTGAGCTCCTCGTGCAGCTTCTCTCCCGGGCGCAGGCCGGTGAAGACGATCTTGATGTCCTGGTCTGGCTTCAGCCCGGAGAGCTCGATCAGGTTGCGGGCCAGGTCGAGAACCCGTACCGGCTGTCCCATCTGGAGGAGGAAGGTCTCGCCTCCCTCGCCCATCGCCCCGGCGATCAGCACGAGCTGCACCGCCTCCGGGATCGTCATGAAATAGCGCGATGCCTCGGGATGGGTGACCGTCACCGGGCCTCCGGCCGCGATTTGCCTCCGGAAGGTCGGGATGACCGACCCGTCGCTTCCCAGGACGTTGCCGAAGCGCACCGCCATGAAACGGGTCGGGCCGCTCTCGACGCTCTTCACGAGGCGCTCCCCCAGGCGCTTGGTGGCTCCCATGACGCTCGTGGGACGCACGGCCTTGTCGGTGGAAATGTAGATGAAGCGCTGCGCTCCGCTGGAGAGGGCGAGCTCCGCCAGGCGGCGGGTCGCGAGGACGTTGTTCTTGATCGCCTCCATCGGGTTCTGCTCCATCAACGGGACGTGCTTGTAGGCGGCCGCGTGGAAGATGATCTCCGGGCGCGCGTCCCGGAAGAGATCGGCGATCCTCTGGCGATCCAGGGCGTCACCGACGATGCCGCGGATGCGGAGGAGCGGATGGGCGTCCTGGAGATCGGCCTCGAGATAGAACATGTTGTTTTCGTTCCGGTCGAGGAGGATCAGCTCGTCCGGATCGTAGGCGGCGATCTGACGCGCCATCTCCCGGCCGATCGATCCGGCCGCCCCGGTCACCAGGACGCGCCGCCCTCTCAGGCTCCGGCGAAGGACCTCCTGGTCGAGGTTCACGACCTCCCGGCCCAGGAGATCCTCCAGCTCGACCAGCCGGATCTGGCTGATGCGGGCGGCCCCGCGCTCGAGCTCGCCTCGCGTCGGCACGGTCTTGAAGTGGGCGCCCGACCGGCGGCAGACCTCGAACAATTCTCTCATCTCTTGACCCGAGGCGCTCGGGACCGCGACGATCACCTCGCGAATCCCGTACTCGGCGATGAGCCCCTCGAGACCCTCCACCGTTCCCAGAACGGGCACCCCGTGGATCTTGAGGCCGGCCTTTTCCCGATCGTTGTCGATGAAGCCGACGGGGTTGTAGTCGGGGCGGGGGCTCTTCCTCAGCTCCCTCAGCAGGGATTCGCCCGTGTCACCGGCCCCGATGATGAGGGCCCGCGGGCCGGCGCTCTTCCGCCGCGAGGAGCGCATCTCGAAATGGAACCGGGGGGCAAGCCGTAGCAGCCCCACCATCATCATGAGCAGGACGGTATTGATGATCACGACGGCGCGCGACAGGCCGATGAAACCGAGGGCGTAGAACAGGACGATCAGCCCGACCGTCCTATACCCGACCGCCCGCGCGATACGCAGCAGATCGTCCAGCCCCGTGTACTTCCAGTACCCCTGATAGAGACCCGTCGCGTAGAAGATCACGGGCGTGACGATCAGGTCGAGCGTGAGGAGCTCGAACGTACCGAGCTTCCCGCTCGCGATGGCACGCCAGTCGAAGTCGAAACGGAGGGCGAGCGCCAGGAGATTCGCGAGGGTGACGGCCAGGAGGTCCCCGATCAGGAGGAGGAGGCGGCGGGGGTTTTTGATGAGCTCGACCATCTATGGGCCGTGACCTCGCGTGGCAGCCCGGCGGGCGCAGC
>WNGM01000918.1_pt1 | contig 32753 bp, 31 predicted proteins | sample 5400571 | NCBI WGS metagenome assembly WNGM01 (sample SAMN13153378, study PRJNA577476) | soil metagenome | isolation source: 100 cm soil or saprolite under Garry oak tree replicate 2 | place: USA:California | collected 2016-06-15 | reverse complement strand
CTCGGAATCGACGCTGGAGGTCGGCGGCGCCGCTTACTCGATGTACACCCGGGGCGACGGCGTCTGGATCAAGAACGCCGCCGAGGAAGAGCGGATGGTGGATGCCATGCGCAAGGCCGCCGATGCGACGGTCAAAGGCATTTCCGCCAAGGGTACCGAGAGCACGGACACCTTCTCGCTGAAGGGGCTTTCCCAGGCGCTCGACAAATTAGCGCAGGATTGCAAGCGTTAACTGGCTTTCCACGTTAAAACGGCGTTGTTTGAGGGCCACAGAAAGCCTATCTGATGGCGATCTCTCCTCATGGCGAGGCGGCGGCATTGCGCCGTCTCGAACCATGAGGCCCATTGCTCATCGTGCGTGACGCGGCGAAGGCGCCGGTGCTCAGGATGAGGACGAATCACTTCTAAACCGTGACGCAATGAACCCTGTTTCAGCCGAGACCAATTCCACGTCGGAGACAACGAACGCGCATGTGGCCGCGGGTGCAAACGCGCCCCTGGAAAAGATCGCGCTTGAAACCTACGTGCCGCCGGCAAAGCCCTCGCTGGTCGGATTGTCGCGTGCCGAGATCGCCGAACAGCTCGGTGCCATCGGTGTCGCGCCGGCGCAGCGCAAGATGCGCGTGCAGCAGCTGTGGCACTGGATTTATGTCCGCGGCGCCAAGAGTTTTGAGGAGATGACCAGCATTTCCAAGGAAATGCGGGCGCAGCTCGATCAGCACCTGACCGTCGCACGCCCGGAGGTGGTCGCCGAGCAGGTCTCCAATGACGGCACCCGCAAGTGGCTGCTGCGGTTGCCGAGCGGCGACAGCATTGAGAAGGCGCATGAAGTCGAGTGCGTCTATATTCCGGAAACCGACCGCGGCACGCTGTGCGTTTCCTCGCAGGTCGGCTGCACGCTGAATTGCTCGTTCTGCCATACCGGCACGCAGCGGCTGGTGCGTAACCTGACCGCGGGTGAAATCGTCGGCCAGATCATGGTGGCGCGCGATCGCCTCAATGACTGGGCCGGCCGCGTCACCCCGACCGGCAGCCGCCTCGTCACCAATGTGGTGATGATGGGCATGGGCGAGCCGTTGTATAATTTCGAGGCGGTGCGCGATGCGCTGCTGATCGTCGCCGACAATGAAGGCATCGGTATTTCCCGTCGCCGCATCACGCTGTCGACGTCGGGGGTGGTGCCGAACATCATCCGGACCGGCGATGAAATCGGGGTCATGCTGGCGATCTCGCTGCATGCGGTGCGCGATGAATTGCGCAACGAATTGGTGCCGCTGAACCGGAAATATCCGATTGCCGAATTGCTGCAGGCCTGCCGCGAGTATCCCGGCTCGTCCAACGCGCGGCGCATCACCTTTGAATATGTGATGCTGAAAGGCGTCAACGATTCGCTGGATGATGCCAAGCTGCTGGTGAAAATGCTGAAGGGCATACCGGCCAAGATCAATCTCATTCCGTTCAATCCATGGCCGGGCACGCGCTACGAGTGCTCGGACTGGGACCAGATCGAGAAGTTTTCCGAATATATCTTCAATGCCGGCTACTCCTCACCGGTGCGCACGCCGCGCGGCCGCGATATCCTTGCGGCTTGCGGCCAGCTTAAATCCGAGACCGAGAAACTGTCGGTGCGCGAGCGGCAGGCGCTGCGCGCCATGGCGATGACGGATTGATATGTGCCGTTCGTATCACTGACGGTCCTCATGGTGAGGAGGCGCTCTCCCGGCAGCGGGCTTGCGCTGTCCGGTGCGCCGTCTCGAACCATGAGAATGCCGCCATCCTTCGAGACGCGGCCAATAGGCCGCTCCTCAGGATGAGGAAGTTGAGTGTCTGCTACGCCCAGGGAATGGATCTGCACTTTGGCATTGATCGGCCGTCTGTTCGTGATTCTGTTCGGGTTTCTCGCCGCGAGTCTGGTGGCGGGGATGATCGTGGTCGGCGCGGTGCTGTTTCCGGAATTCAGCGACCTTGCGACCGGCCCGATCGATCAGAGCGCAGCGAACATCGTGCTCGGGTTTGGTTTCATCTTTATCAGCGGCTTCGCGCTGCTGCCGGCGACGATCGTGGTCGCGATCACCGAAGCCTTTTATGTCAGGGGAGTGCTGGCCTATGCGGTCGGCGGCGGCCTGGTCGGTCTGGCGTGCTATCTCGGACTGATACCATTCGATACGGCGACACTTTCCTTCGATGGCATTGTCCGGCGTCATCTCGAAATCATGACCGGCGCTGGGATCGTCGCGGGCCTGGTCTACTGGATGATCGCGGGCCGCAATGCCGGCGCATGGCGCGAACCGCCGCGCCCGCTGCCGCCTTTGCCGCCGCTGCCGTCACATTCGCCGCCGCCGTCGTAAAGAAGCGGCGGGGACGTCTTTTCATACCGAACCTCGTCGGCTAAACCCCGCGCCATGAACCGGACCGGACTTTTCATCGCGCTTGGGCTCGCATTTGTCGTCGGATTGCTGTTCGGGCTTTATCCCGAACTCGATCTCAAAATCGCCGCGTTGTTTTACGACACGGCGACCAGATCTTTTCCGCTGAAGCTCAATGCGATGGCTGCGTTGGCGCGCGACGGCGCGATGTGGATCGCGTGGGGCCTCGCGCTGCCGACGATTGTCGCGTTGGTGGTGAAGCTGGTGCGGCCGGATCGGCCGCTGCTGATATCAGGCCGCGCGATCATCTTCCTGCTGGTTACGCTCACTCTTGCCGCGGGCATTCTCACCAATCTCACCTTCAAGAGCTATTGGGGCCGGCCGCGCCCGGTGGTCGTGACGCAGTTCAGCGGCGATCTGCCGTTCGTGCCGTGGTGGGATCCGCGCGGCGGCTGCGGCCGCAACTGTTCGTTCTTCTCCGGCGAGGGCGCCACCGCATTCTGGAGCTATGCGCCGGCGGCGCTGACGCCGCCGGCGTGGCGACCGCTGGCTTATGTCGCGGCCACCCTGTTTGGCGTCACGACCAGCGCGCTGCGGATGGCGTTTGGCGGGCACTTCTTTACCGACGTCGCAGCCGCGGGGCTGGTGACGTTCCTGGTGATCTGGCTGGCGCACGGCTACATTTACCGCTGGCCTCGGACCCGGCTGTCTGACAAGAGCATCGACGCCGCGCTGACGCGGCTCGGCTGGCCGGGGCACCACCTTCTGCAGAAATGGCGCGGTCGCGATGTGGGACCCGCCCCGTCGGTGTGAACGCTTGCGCAAGAGACCTTTCTGCCTGTAATCAATCTGCGCGTATCCGGCAAATTCGGCATTCAATTCAACGGGATTTTCATGAGCAAGGACGTCAAGAAGGTAGTGCTCGCCTATTCGGGCGGCCTCGACACCTCGATCATCCTGAAGTGGCTGCAGACCACCTACCGCTGCGAGGTCGTGACCTTCACCGCCGATCTCGGCCAGGGCGAGGAGCTTGAGCCGGCGCGACAGAAAGCGCTGCTGCTCGGCATCAAGCCGGAGAATGTCTTCATCGAAGATGTGCGCGAGGAATTCGTCCGCGATTACGTGTTTCCGATGTTTCGCGCCAACGCGGTGTATGAGGGGCAGTATCTGCTCGGCACGTCGATCGCGCGTCCGCTGATCGCGAAGAAGCAGATCGAGCTCGCCGAGAAGCTCGGTGCCGACGCGGTGTCCCATGGCGCGACCGGCAAGGGCAACGACCAGGTTCGCTATGAGCTCGCCTATTATGCGCTGAAGCCCGACATCACCATCATCGCGCCGTGGCGAGAATGGGACCTGCGTTCGCGCGAACAACTGATCGCATTTGCCGAAGCGCATCAGATTCCGATCGCCAAGGACAAGCGCGGCGAGGCGCCGTTCTCGGTCGACGCCAATCTCTTGCACGCCTCGAGCGAAGGCAAGGTACTCGAGGACCCCGCCCTGGAAGTGCCCGATTACGTCTATTCGCGCACCATCGATCCGGAAAAGGCGCCGGACAAGGCGACCATTATCACCGTCGATTTCGAGAAGGGCGATGCGACCGCGATCGACGGCAACAAATTGTCGCCCGCGACGCTGTTGGCGAAGCTCAACGAACTCGGCCACGCCAACGGCATCGGGCGCCTCGATCTCGTCGAAAATCGTTTCGTCGGCATGAAGTCGCGGGGCATGTACGAAACGCCGGGCGGCACCATTCTGCTGGCAGCCCATCGCGGCATCGAATCGATCACGCTCGATCGAGGCGCGGCGCATCTCAAGGATGAGCTGATGCCGAAATATGCCGAGCTCGTCTACAACGGCTTCTGGTTCGCGCCGGAGCGCGAGATGCTGCAGGCGGCGATCGATCACAGCCAAGCCTATGTCACCGGCCGCGTGCGCATCAAGCTCTACAAGGGCAACGTCATCGTGATCGGACGCGAGAGCAAATATTCGCTGTACGATCAGGATCTCGTCACCTTCGAGGAAGGTGCGGTCGCCTACGATCATCGTGACGCCGCGGGCTTCATCAAGCTCAACGCCCTGCGGCTGCGCACGCTCGGCCAGCGCAAGAAGAAACTGGGACTGTAGCGATACGCCGCAGCGTGGTTTTGGAGCTATCTCCATTCCAACAAAAATGGCCGGGATGTCTCCCGGCCATTTTATTTAGCAGATGCTTCGCCTCACCTCGGCGGTGCGGTGCCCTGCGGCGGGGGCGGCAGCGATGCCGTTCCGCCATTCAGAAGTGGCGTGATGTTGCGGACCGTGACGCGGCGATTGATACGGCTTGGTCCGTCGGTCTGTTCTTTGAGATACTGCTCACCGTAACCTTGCGAAGTCAGGTTTTCCGCCGGCACCTGGAATTGCTGGGTCAGCAATTGGGCCGCTGATTCGGCGCGGCGATCCGACAGCGACAGATTGTCGACGTCCGATCCCACCGCGTCGGTATGACCTTCGATCAGGAATACCGCGCGCGGATTGGCGGCAATCGCGCGATTGAGGCCGTCCGCAATGCCCTGCAGCTTCGCCGCCTGATCAGGTGGAATTTCCCACGATCCGGTTTCGAAGGTGATGCTGTCGATGTCGATGCTCGGCATGCGCTGGCGCACCGAGCCGCTGTAACGGATTTCGTCGAGCGAATAACGCCGTTCGATCCGCTCCACCGGCGGCGCCATCATGGTGTCGTAGATCAATTCCGGCGGCGCGCTCTCGGCCTCGACGATATAGCGATCGTAGGGAATCCGGAGCACCGGCGGCGGCAGATCGACGTAGAAGCCGCCGACCCCGCGCGGGCCGCGATAGCTGTTGTCGATAATGATGATCTCTCGGCCCCGATCATCCCTGCGAATTCGGCGCAGCAACTGACCGTCGCGATCGTTCTCGGTAATGATTTGCGTCCCATCGGGACGGACCACGATGGTGCGCGTGTCGTTGCCGACCTGCTGGGTCCTGATGTCGCGCGCGCCATAGCGGAATCGATCCACCTCGTTGTGACGGATGAACGCCTGGCCGCCCGGATCGCGGACGATGATCCGGCCCGGCTCGGTAATGACCGTGCGGCCACCTTCCTGGGTTTCCCGTCGCGCGCCCTTGAACTCATCCATGCGGCGCGGCCCCGGTGCCGCAGCGCCCGGCGCAATCGGTGCCAACGCTTGAGCCGGCGGAGGTGCTGCCGGAATTGGCGCGGCGACCGTAGGCGGCGGGCGACGCACTTGCGGAGCGGCTCCCGGCGGCAGCGCGGTCTGGCCTCCGGCGCCCGGTGCGGGAGCTGCATTCGGCGCTCCCGGAGCCGTGCTCGGCGCACCCGGAGGAGCAGCGCTCGGCGTTCCCGGAGCAGCGCTCGGCGCACCCGGAGGAGCCGCACTCGGCGCACCCGGAGCGGCGTTCGGAGTCGCACTGCTCGGGGGCGGTCCGCTACGCGGCGCGGGTGGCGCACCCGTTCCGGGGCTCGCGGGTGGTGGCGGCGGAGTTTGAGTCTGCGGAGCGGCGGCGGGCGGTGCGCCCGGTGAAGGCAACGGCCTTGCACCCGCGGGTGGTGGCGGAGGCGGCGGTGGAGTTTGAGTCGGCGGAGCAGCCGCGGGTGGCGGGCTCGATGCCGGAGGCGACGGTCTTGCAGCGCCGGGCGGCGGTGGCACCGGGGTCGGCGGGCTCTTTTGCTGAGGCGCAGGCGCGGCGCTTGGCGGAGTCGGAGGTTTCGGCGGCGCAGGCGGTGGCGGTGCTGCCGGCGGCGCAGGATGCGGCGGTTGTGCTGCGGGCGGAGCAGCATGCGGTGGTGGCGCCGCAGGCGGCGGCGCGGGACGTGGCGGAGGCGCCGCGGCAGGCGGCGGCGGCGCGGGTCGGGGCGGCGGTGCTGCGGCCGGAGGAGGCGGCGGCGCAGGCCGGGGTGGCGGAGGTGGCGCGGCTGCCGGCGGGGCGGGATGCGGCGGCGGTGCTGCGGCGGGCGGCGCGGGGCGCGCAGGCGCTCCCTTCGGCGGCGGTGTTCCTTCCTTGCCGGGTTCGGGTGCGGCTTGCGCCATAACAAGCGGTGCGGTTTGCGCGTGCGATGAAGAGGCTGCGAATTGCATCGCCGTAAGCGCAGTAGTGGCAAGCAACACGAGACGAAGATTTGTCATGATGGTCTGGGTCCCCGGAAAATTTCTGGCAACAACGCAGTCCTTGTGAGAAAAACGCAGTCGGTCAGGGCGATCAACAAACAAGCGTTAGGCCGGAATGTGGCGCCTTCGAAGGTAGATTCTGTTTTTATTTATGAACAAGTAACGGTTCTACTGCCCCTGTTCATTACGCATTCAGGCGTTCATTCCAAACCGAACTTTAACATTGTCCCCTGTGGCAAGTTCCACGGTGCCCGGACTCAAATCCGGCATCGAGCCCGGCAAATCGGCGATCCCGGCATCGGTCGCGGGAGAGGGTGCGGGTGGTCCTTCTGGTCCTCGCACCGGCAGTTCATCCGGCGTGTTCCCCGGCAACTCTTCCGGCCGCGGCGGTTCGCCTGGATCCTGCATCGGCGGCGGCACCTCGGGCCGTGGACTTCCCGGCGGGCTCTCCTGGGGCGGCTCTGACGGCTGCCCCGGCATGATCGGCGGATTCTCTTGCGGTTCGATCGGCACTACAACGCGACCTTGCGGTTGTCGCCGAGATCGGGGCGCGTGTCGGCGACCGAAACGTATTGCTGGTGGCCAGCATCGGCGAACGACAGATCGATATTGGGATTGCGGGCGATTTCCTCGTCCTTGTGGCGGCGTGCGTCGCTCAGGAAATAGATCGCATCGAGACAGGCGCTCACGGGCCGCACGCGACGTTTGTCGTCATCGCATGTGGTATTGTCGTCCGCCATGCCTTGTCTCCATTGTGCTCGAGCAATAACGGCGCCGATACGACAAAGTTCCCGCGCTGGAGATGATGGAGCCGGTCACTCGGGCGCGTGGCATACGGCTTCGATGTTGTGGCCGTCGGGATCGAGCACGAAGGCGCCGTAATAATTCGGGTGGTAATGGGCGCGGATGCCGGGCGCCCCGTTATCGCGTCCACCCGCCGCCATCGCCGCTTGGTGGAAAGCGTCGACGGTAGCGCGGTCCTTCGCAACGATGGCGACATGCAGCGGCTTGTTCAATCCGCCTTCGCCGCCGATCCAGAAATCCGGCTTGCCATTGGCGCCAAAGCCGGCCGCGGGATCATGTCCGGTCTGCTCCTGCGTCACTTCCATGACGAGGCTGTAGCCAAGCGGCGCCAGCGCCTGTGTGTAGAAAGCCTTCGCGCGCTCATAATTGGAAACCGGAAAACCGATGTGGTCGATCATCAATATCTCCTGCGGTTTGAGGACTGGTTCAGCCGCGCACCAATAGCGTGTTGCTGCGGGTTTTGCCGGTCTCGGCGTAGCCGCACGCGAGCATGCCGGCAATGCAGTCGTCGCGCCATTCGTTCCGCGACAAATGCTCGATCACCACCGCGCGCGGCCAGAGCGCTTGCGGCGCCTGTTTGAAGAACCCGGTCAGAACCCGGTCCTCATAGCCCTCGACGTCGATCTTCAGCGTATCGACCCGGCCGACACCGGCATCGTCGAGAATACGCTGCAGCCGCAACGAGGGCACCCTGATGGCATTGCCCGCGGGTTCGCCGCTGACAATGTGGCTGGCGCCGAGATTGTCGCCGTCGGTCTCGATCGTCAATTCGCCGTCGGAAGCGCCCGCAGCGGCGGCCACCAGTGAAACCTGCGTGAAGCCGGACGCGGCACGGTTGAACGCAAGCCGCGCATGGGTGATGGGATGCGGCTCGATCGCGATCACTTTTCCGCTTGCGCCGACGTGACGCGCCAGCACCATGGCGTAGGTGCCGACATTGGCGCCGACGTCGACGAACACGCCGCCGGCGGGCGTATGCGCGCGCAGAAAATCCAGCTCTTCGAGATTGTAATCGGGATTGAACAAGGCGCCGCGCTCGGTGGCGCTGGCCTGATGGTAGAAGCGAAATGCCGCGCCTTGATACTGGACATCGACCGGGCCGGCGCGCAGCAGATTGACCAGCCGCGACAGCATCGGGCGGAACGCGCCGCGTTTCAGCCGTGAGCCTTGTGCAAGCGAGATGATGGCAGCCTGCGCTGACGTCGGCGCGAAGGCACCGAAAGGCGGTGGCGTCGGATCGTTGGCCGCGGCGAGGCCAGCTGGCAGTGTCGATCTTGTCAAAAAATCCTCGCGGAGAGCTTGCGGACGCGGCGGCATGCATAGCCGGTTTTGCGTGCTGTTCCAACGACGCTCAGGTCCTGGCCTGCTTTTCTTATCCCTCCCCTTGCGGCGACGGAGAATCCGCGGCGGGCTGCACAAGGCCGTCCGGGCTAGGCAGGAAGCACCAGGAATCCGGCGCGCGGAAAGTGCACGACCACTTCGCCGGCGCGTGGGTCATGTCTGCGGATGGCGATATGCTGCGACGAGAGCGCGACGATTTCGCCGCGAGAACGGCGACTTTTCGAAATGATGCAGGATGATCGGGTGCGCGGTCGTCATACGGTAACTTCCGGGCTCAAGAAGTAGATCCGGATGGAGCGAAGCGAAATCCGGGTATAAACGAAATGCCGGCCCCGGATTGCGCTTCGCTCCATCCGGGCTACCACTCTTTAATTTGTTAAAGCGTACCTGCGAATGACGAACGTACAACGCGCGTCATCCCTGCGTAATGATTTCGATCATTTTCCGTCATGCTCGGGACAAGCCCGGGCACGACGAGTTGTAGAGCCGGAACGGATCTTCAAGATTATCGAGCCGCTCGCCGGTGGCTTCGTCGCGCGAATCCTTGACCCAGCGTGTCGCCTGCAGCAGCGCGGCGGGCCCCAGGAAGCGCTCGCTGTTCCACCAATAGCTCGGGCATGAGGTCGAGCAGCAGGCGCACAGAATGCATTCGTAGAGGCCGTCGAGCTTTTCGCGGTCCTCGTGGCTCTGCCGCCATTCCTTCTGCGGCGTCGGCGTCGAGGTCTTCAGCCACGGCTCGATCGAGGCATATTGCGCGTAGAAATTGGTGAGGTCGGGCACCAGGTCCTTGACGACAGGCTGATGCGGCAGCGGATTGACCTTGACCGCGCCGTCCTTCACGTCGTGCATCGATTTGGTGCAGGCCAGCGTATTCTGGCCGTCGATGTTCATGGCGCAGGAGCCGCAGACGCCTTCGCGGCAGGAGCGGCGGAAGGTCAGTGTCGGGTCGATGTTGTTCTTGATCCAGATCAGGCCATCCAGGACCATCGGGCCGCAATCATGGGTGTCGATAAAATAGGTGTCGGTAGAGGGATTTTTGCCATCGTCGGGGTTCCAGCGATAGACCTTGAACTCGCGGGTCTCGCTGGCGCCGGCCGGCTTCGGCCAGGTCTTGCCGCCGGTGATCCTTGAATTTTTCGGCAGTGCGAATTCAACCATGCTGTCAAGCCTTCGCTGTCGTCATCAATACACCCGCGCCCTTGGCGGGATGTACTGCACGTCGTTGGTCATGGTGTAGTCGTGCACCGGGCGATAATCGATCGCGGTTTTGCCGCCATCGTCGATCCACGCCAGCGTGTGCTTCATCCAGTTCTTGTCGTCGCGGTCGGGGAAATCTTCCCGCGCGTGGGCGCCGCGGCTCTCGGTGCGGTTCGCCGCCGAGTCCATCGTCACCACCGCCTGCACGATCAGGTTGTCGAACTCCAGCGTCTCCACCAGATCGGAATTCCAGGTCAGCGAGCGGTCGGTCACGGCGACGTCGACGATCCCGCCATGCACCTTGTGAATCAGGTTCTGCCCTTCGTGCAAAACCTCGCCGGTGCGGAACACCGCGCAATTGTTCTGCATCACATGCTGCATGCTGTCGCGCAGCTTTGCCGTCGGCGTGCCGCCGGAGGCATAGCGATAATGGTCGAGCCGCCCGAGCGCCTTGTCGGCCGATCCCGCGGGCAGTTCCGGCTGCTTGCCGTTCGACGTCAGCTTTTCCGCGCAGCGCAAAGCCGCGGCGCGGCCGAACACCACGAGATCGATCAGCGAATTGGAACCGAGACGGTTGGCGCCGTGCACCGAGACGCAGGCCGCTTCGCCCACTGCCATCAGGCCCGGCACCACGAAATTGTCGTCGCCGTTCTTCTTGCTCAGCGCTTCCCCGTGGAAATTGGTTGGAATCCCGCCCATGTTGTAATGCGCGGTCGGTACGATCGGGATCGGCTCGCGCGTCACATCGACATTGGCGAATATCTTCGCCGACTCGGAAATGCCCGGCAGCCGCTCGTGCAGCACCTTGGGATCGAGATGGTCGAGGTGCAGGAAGATGTGGTCTTTGTTCTTGCCGACGCCGCGGCCTTCGCGGATTTCGATGGTCATCGCGCGCGAGACGACGTCACGCGATGCGAGGTCCTTGGCGGACGGCGCATAGCGCTCCATGAAGCGTTCGCCCTCGGAATTGACGAGATAGCCGCCCTCGCCGCGCGCGCCTTCAGTGACGAGACAGCCGGCGCCGTAAATTCCAGTCGGATGGAATTGCACGAACTCCATGTCCTGCAGCGGCAGGCCGGCGCGCAGCGCCATCGCGCTGCCATCGCCGGTTTGCGTATGGGCGCCGGTGCAGGAGTGATAGATGCGCCCATAGCCCCCGGTGGCGAGGATCGTGGTTTGCGCGCGGAAGCGATGCAGCGTGCCATCGTCGAGCTTGAGCGCGATCACGCCGCGGCAGGTGCCCTGGTCGTCCATGATCAGGTCGATGGCGAAGAACTCGATATAGAATTCCGCAGAGTGACGCAGCGCCTGGCCGTACATGGTATGCAGCATGGCGTGGCCGGTGCGGTCGGCGGCGGCGCAGGTGCGTTGCGCCTGGCCCTTGCCGTAGTCCACGGTCATGCCACCGAACGGCCGCTGATAGATCTTGCCGTCAGGGGTGCGCGAGAACGGCACGCCCCAGTGCTCGAGTTCGTAGACCGCCTCCGGCGCCTGGCGCACCATGTATTCGATCGAATCCTGATCGCCGAGCCAGTCCGACCCCTTGACGGTGTCGTACATATGCCAGCGCCAGTTGTCCTCGTGCATGTTGCCGAGCGCCGCCGAGATGCCGCCCTGCGCTGCGACCGTATGCGACCGCGTCGGAAATACCTTGGTGATGCAGGCGGTGCGCAGACCGGCTTCGCTGCAGCCGACCACCGCGCGCAAACCGGCGCCGCCGGCGCCGACCACGACGACGTCGTAGGTGTGGTCTTCAATCGGATAGGCGTGACCGTTGGTGGCGGGACCACCATTGCCATTTGTGGCCTTGCCGTTGCCATCAGCCGCCATGGGCTACACTCCGGATGACAGTTTGAGAATGGCGTAGATCGAGGCCAGCGCCACCACGATCGTGAAGAAGTTGTTGGCCATGATGCTGGCAAGCTTCAGCTTTTCGTTGTGGATATAGTCCTCGATCACCACCTGCATGCCGATCTTCATGTGCCAGGCGCTGGCGACGATGAACAGCAGCATGATGATCGCGATCGGCAACGAGCCGAGAATCTGCGCAGCCCCAGCCTGGTTGCGGCCGAGCAGCATCATCACCACCACGATAACAGGTACGATCAACAGTACCATCGCAACCGCGGTGACGCGCTGGCGCCAGAAATCGCTGGTGCCGGAATGCGAGGCGCCGAGATAGCGCACCCGGGCGAGCGGCGTGCGCATCGTTTTCGCAGCGTGAGAATCTGGCGTGGTCATCTTCCGCCTCCGATCGCGTAGGCCGCGATCCACAGCAGCACCGTCAGCGAAATACCGCCGATCAGCGCGCACCAGGTCAGCGTTTCACGTTCGCTGGTCTTGAAGCCGTAGCCGAGGTCCCAGACGAAATGCCTCATCCCGCTGAGCAGGTGATGCAGCAGCGCCCACGTATAGCCGAATACGATCAGCCGGCCGATGAAGCTGCCGGTGAAGGCCTGCACATTGGCGTAAGCGCCGGGGCCGGAGGCCGCCGCGATCAGCCACCACGCCAGCAGCAGGGTACCGAAATACAGCGCCATGCCGGTGACGCGGTGGACGATGGAAAGCGCCATCGTCAGGGTCCAGCGATAGGTCTGCAGGTGCGGCGAAAGCGGTCGTTCGATCCTGGCGGTCATCGGCGGCTTTGGTGGTTTGCGGCCCCGCACGGGGGGCCTTCGGGGATCGCGATAAACGTTTTCTATTTACGAAGTCGAAACAGCCAGCGCAACGGCGAAATCGTTGTTTGCGAACGAATGTTCATAGCTTGAGATGAGCCCTGCATTAACGGGGATTGACAGGCCTGCCGGCCACTGTTGGCTAGCACGGATGAAGCCCGATTCATGCAACGGGACGGAGCACGGCAATGGTCGCAGGATTGGACGCCTCCGAGCTGCTCGAACTGGCGCTTCTGCTGGTGGCGGTGGGCGCGCTGTCAGGCTTTCTCGCCGGCGTGTTCGGTGTCGGCGGCGGGGCCATCCTGGTGCCGGTATTTTACGAATGTTTTCGCCTCGCCGGCGTCCCGCTCGAGGTGCGGATGCCGCTGTGCATCGGAACTTCGCTCGCCATCATCATCCCGACCTCAGTCAGTTCGTATCGTGCCCATTACGCCCGCGGCGCGGTCGATATGGAGATCCTCAAGCGATGGTGGCTGCCGGTGCTGATCGGCGTGATCGCCGGCAGTTTCACCGCGCGCTACGCGCCGGAGCGGCTGTTCAAGATCGTGTTTGTGGCGGTGGCATGGTCCGCGGCGGCGCGGCTGCTGGTTGCCCGGGCGAACTGGAAATTCGGTAACGACCTGCCGCATGGACCGCTGATGAGGATCTATGGCTTCTTCATCGGGCTGCTGTCCACCCTGATGGGCATCGGCGGCGGATTGTTCGCCAATCTGCTGATGACCTTCTATAGCCGGCCGATCCATCAGGCGGTCGCGACGTCGTCGGCGCTGGCGGTGCTGATCTCGATTCCCGGCGCGCTCGGCTATGTCTATGCCGGCTGGCCCGCCGCAGTTCGTTATCCCGACGTCGCCGCGCTGCAATTGCCGTTCGCGGTCGGTTACGTCTCGCTGATCGGCGCGCTGCTGGTGATTCCGACCAGCCTGGTGACCGCACCGCTCGGGGTCCGCGCCGCGCATGCGATGTCGAAGCGCACGCTGGAGATGGCATTCGGCTGTTATCTGTTTATCGTGGGAAGCCGGTTTGTGATCAGCCTGCTGTAGCGGCTTTCGCAGACTCCGGCCTCATGGTTCGCGACGGCGCAACTGCGTCTTCTCGCCATGAGAAGTTATTTCTCGTAAATCTTCGCGTAGGTATCGCGCAGGATGTTCTTCTGCACCTTGCCCATGGCGTTGCGCGGCAATTCGTCGACGACGAATACCCGTTTCGGCATCTTGAATTTCGCCAGCCGGCCGTCGAGCGCCTTCAGCACCGAGGTTTCATCGACCTTGGCGCCCTTGTCACACACCAAAACGGCGGTGACGCCCTCGCCGAAATCGGCATGCGGCACGCCGATCACGGCGGATTCGATCACGCCCGGCATGGCGTCGATCTCGCTCTCGATTTCCTTCGGATACACATTGAAGCCGCCTGAGATCACCAGATCCTTGCCGCGGCCGAGGATATGCACGTAGCCGTCGCCATCGATCTTGCCGAGATCGCCGGTGATGAAGAAGCCGTCATCGCGGAATTCGGCTTTGGTCTTTTCCGGCATCCGCCAATAGCCTTTGAAGACGTTCGGGCCCTTGACCTCGATCATGCCGATGGTTTCGCGCGCCAGCTCTTTTCCGGTATCGGGATCGGTGACGCGCACGGTCACGCCGGGCAGCGCATGTCCGACCGCGCCGGGGACACGATCGCCGTCATAGGGATTGGACGTATTCATGTTGGTCTCGGTCATGCCGTAGCGCTCGAGCACGGCGTGGCCGGTGCGCGCGGCCCATTCGCGATGGGTGTCGGCGAGCAGCGGCGCCGAGCCGGAAATGAACAGCCGCATATGTTTGGTAGATTCTTTGGTCAGCGCCGGGCTTTGCAGCAGGCGCGTATAGAACGTCGGCACGCCCATCAGCGCTGTGGCGCGCGCCATCAGCTGGATGATCAGTTCGGGATCGAACTTCGGCAGGAAAATCATCGAGGCGCGGGCGAACAGCGTGACGTTGCTGGCGACGAACAGGCCGTGGGTGTGATAGATCGGCAGCGCGTGGATCAGCACGTCCTTGCCGGTGAAGCGCCAATAGTCGACCAGCGCGAGCGAATTCGACGCGAGATTATCGTGCGTCAGCATCGCGCCCTTGGAACGCCCCGTTGTGCCCGACGTATAAAGGATCGCGGCGAGATCGTCGTCGGCGCGGGCAACGGTGACGAATTCAGCGCTCGCCTTGGCGGCGGCTTCCGTCAGCGATCCCCGGCCGTCGGCACCCAGCGTCAAGACCTTGGCGCCAACCTTCGCCGCGATGGAGCCTATTCCTTCCACCTTCGACGGATCGCACACCACCAGCGACGGTTCGGCGTCGGTGATGAAATATTCGAGTTCGTTCAGCGTGTAGGCGGTGTTGAGCGGCAGATAGACCGCGCCGGCGCGCACCGCGGCGAGATACAGCACCAGACCCGGCACCGACTTTTCGGTTTGGGCTGCGACGCGGTCGCCGGGCTTGACGCCGCCGTTGACCAGCACATTCGCCATCCGGCCGGCGCGGCCCATCAGGTCGGCATAGCTGATGCGCTGCCCGTCGATGGTTTCGATCGCGAGGCGGTTCGGATCGTCGAGGCTGTCGAACAGGCGGGAAAACAGGTTGGCGTTCATGATGGTTTTCTGGGGTGCGTTCATGCAACATTCCGGGGCGGCCAAAGTCCGATCAGCCGCATCATCTTAAGGGGTTCAATAGCAAAGACGCCCTTCAAAAAGCAACGGAGACGGTTTGCATGACAAATAGCGGGAAACGGGTGGCCTGGGTAACCGGCGGCGGCAGCGGAATTGGCGAGGCCGGCGCGGAAGCGCTGGCGGCGGATGGCTGGACTGTGGTGGTTTCGGGGCGCCGGAAGGACGCGCTGGACGTCGTGGTGGCAAAGATTACCAAAAGCGGCGGCAAGGCCGGGGCGATCGCGCTCGATGTCAGCAAGTCCGATGACGTGACCAAGGCCGCGAATCAAATTCTCAAGCATCATGGCCGCATCGATCTTCTGGTCAACAGCGCCGGCATCAATGTGCCGAAGCGCAGCTGGGCCGACATGGAACTGGAAGGCTGGAACAGGCTGGTCGAGATCAATCTCAACGGCGTGCTGTATTGCATGCGCGCGGTGCTGCCGGCGATGCGGGCGCAACAGGACGGCTGCATCATCAACGTCGCATCCTGGGCCGGCCGTCATGTGTCGAAAATGCCGGGCCCGGCCTACACCACCACCAAGCATGCGGTGCTGGCGCTGACCCATTCGTTCAACATGGATGAATGCGTCAACGGCTTGCGGGCGTGCTGCCTGTCTCCCGGCGAGGTCGCGACCCCGATCCTGAAGCTGCGGCCGGTGGTGCCATCGAAAGAAGAGCAGGCCAGAATGCTGCAATCCGAAGATCTCGGCCGCACCATCGCCTTCGTCGCCAGCTTGCCGCCGCGGGTCTGCGTCAATGAGATTCTGATCAGTCCGACATGGAACAGGGGTTTTGTTCAGACGCCGATCAATCGGGATTAGCGATAACTTCCCACGAGTCGTCCCCGCGCACGAAGGATGGTTGACAGGCTCATGGTTCGAGACGCGCGCGAACAGCGCGCTCCTCACCATGAGGTGTACGCACACGGCCGTCCCACGAAATAGTTTCAAACATCACGATAAATTATTCTTCGAAACCGGCCGCAAAACCTCCCGTAACTCGGCCCAACGGCGACGCAGTCCACCAAGCAATCGGCCAGCGTCGTTGTTGCCCCTTCATCGCCGGCGGACGTCCGCCGGTCACCTCAATCCATCGGGAGATTTGTCCATGTCCAAGCGTATTGCACTTTTATCCGCCGCCGCCCTTGGTGCGTTGGCCCTTACCGCCACCCTTGCTGCGCCCGTCAGCGCGCAGGAAAAGACTGTCATGGTCGGTGGTGCTGCGATGTTCCCGTCAAAGAACATCATCCAGAACGCCGTCCATTCCAAGGATCACACCACGCTGGTTGCGGCGGTGAAGGCCGCCGGCCTGGTCGAGACCCTGGAAGGCAAGGGCCCGTTTACGGTGTTCGCGCCGACCAACACCGCGTTCGGCAAGTTGCCGGCCGGCACGGTCGACACGCTGGTGAAGCCCGAGAACAAGCCGACTCTGACAAAGATCCTGACCTATCATGTCGTGCCGGGCAAACTCGAAGCTTCCGACCTGACCGACGGCAAGAAGCTCAAGACCGCTGAGGGCGAAGAGCTGACCGTGAAGAGAGCGGACGGCAAGGTGATGATCGGAGACGCCAAGGGCGGTTGGTCGACCGTCACCATCTCCAACGTCAACCAGTCCAACGGCGTGATCCATGTGGTCGACACCGTCCTGATGCCGGCTTCCTGACCCAAGCGCATCCTGATCCAGCCCCCAACAGGGTGCGCAAGATGCGAGCCGGGGCAACCCGGCTCGCTTTCTTGACCGCGATACCCTACGTGTATGAGTCTGATAGTTTTATTGCAGTAACGAAGCAGCGGTTCCCGGCGTATAGTTGGGGTATCGACCTTCAGCGATGGAACAGCCAGGGAGCTGTCATGTCCAGTCTTGCAGCCAGCAACGAGCACAGCGTGCCCACCACAGCAAAAGTCATTCAGCCGGCGTGGGTCCGGACGGTGCACTGGATCAACGCCGTGGCGATGGTCCTGATGATCATGTCGGGATGGCAGATCTACAACGCCTCGCCCCTGTTCGGTTTCAAATTTTCGAGCAGCATTACCCTGGGCGGCTGGCTCGGCGGCGCGCTGCTCTGGCATTTCGCCGCGATGTGGCTGTTGATGGTCAACGGTCTGGTTTATCTCACGCTCGGCTTTGCCACCGGCCGCTTCGCTAAGAAGCTGCTGCCGATCACGCCGGAGGGCGTGATATCGGATGCCAGGGCGGCGCTGACCGGCAAGCTGTCGCATGACGACCTCTCCAAATACAATTATGTGCAGAAGCTGCTCTATGCCGGCATCATCGTGGTCGGCGTCGTGATCGTGCTGTCGGGTCTTGCCATCTGGAAGCCGGTGCAACTGCAATATCTGACGGCGTTGTTCGGCGGCTATGATGTCGCGCGCTACGTCCACTTCATTTGCATGGCGACGATTTGCGCATTCCTGGTGGTGCACGTTGTACTCGCGCTGCTGGTGCCCAAAAGCCTGCGCGCCATGATCATCGGCCGCTAGAGCATGATCTTTTCCGAAAAGATCATGCTCAAACGAAGAGATTTCGAGGAGGACACATCATGGGCCGCATTCGCTCGCTTCTGATCCCCGGCGTCGACAAGCAACTGCTGGTCAGGGACGCTACCAAGGCGATGCCGGATCTGGCGCGCCGCCGCTTTATCGCCGGAGGCGCCAGCTTCGGCGCGCTGACGCTTCTGACCGGATGCGACGTGTCGGACAGTTTTTCGGCCGAGGCGATGCTGAAAAGAATCTCGAAATTCAATGACGGCGTGCAAGCGGCGATCTTCAATCCCAATGCGCTGGCGCCGACCTTCCCGGAAAGTGCGATTACGCGGCCGTTCCCGTTCAACGGCTATTACGATCAGGAAGACGCGCCCGATATCAATGGCGCGGATTGGAAGCTCGAGGTGAGGGGCCTCGTCGACAACAAGAAATCATGGACGCTGGAGGAGCTCTACAAGCTGCCGCAGGTCAAGCAGGTCACACGCCATATCTGCGTCGAGGGCTGGAGCGCGATCGGAAGCTGGACCGGCACTCCCTTGCGCGATTTTCTTAAGATAGTCGGTGCCGATACCCGCGCGAAATATTGCTGGTTCCAGTGCGCGGATTCCGATGGCTACAACAGCCCGCTCGACATGGCGACGGCGCTGCATCCCCAGACCCAGATGTCGTTCAAATTCGCCGACGAAATCTTGCCGCGGGCCTACGGCTACCCGATGAAGATCCGGGTGCCCACAAAACTCGGTTTCAAGAATCCGAAATACGTGATCTCGATGGAAGTCACCAACGACTACAAGGGCGGCTACTGGGAAGACCAGGGCTATAATTCGTTCAGCGGGAGCTGAGCGTTCCCGGTCGCCGATACACCACGGCCATCGCCTTTCAGAAACCGCTAAAGGGCGATGGCAGCGTGTCGAATAGCTGCAGCCGATCGAGCTTTGGCACCGGTCCTGGACCGGTCTTGTCTCCCAGATACATGGTGGTGTCGGTGGTCTCGGTGAAAGACGGCCAACGCGCCAGGCCGGGCGCATTGGGAGTTCCGCTGTAGGCGTATGCGACCCAGTAGGATTGCAGACGATCCGAAAGCACCCGGTCGTCGTTGGTCCAGTCTCTGGTCAACACGTCCAGGGTACCGAACAGATAAGGATATTCCGAGCTGTGATAGGTGCCGAGGCCATCGGCGGTATCGATTTCGTCGTACGCTGCGCCGGGCCGAAGCGGTTGGGGATGATTGAAATGGTACAGGTAGGCGGAATAGCCGTTCCTGGCGTGCAGGCGCGCGGCGGTCCAAGGCCCCCATGCGAACAGGCTGTCGCGGACGACGCCCTTGTTGGCGGTCTTGGCTTCCTCGTCGGTAGCCGCCGGGTACAGCGCCTGCAGGCGATCGGCAATGTCAGGATATTTCTGTCGGAGCCATTTCTGGTAATCGGCGAGAGTTTTTGCGTGCGGAAACGTCGCGCCTTCGTCCGTATTCCATCCCGTGAGGAGCGGAACAGGCGCCTCCTTGCCCTCCGCAAAAATCGTGTAGGGATTGGCCGGCAGAAACCAACCGTCAACGATGGGGTTCATCGCCGCTCGCGTTTCGAGAAGTTTTCCGGCCGGCAACTGGCGCAGATCGCCAAGCGAACGTGCGCCGATCTTGTCAGCAAAGGCGGAACCGCTTTTCTCTGCCTCGGCGAGACCTGTCATGCTTTTGTTGGCAAAGCCGAAGCTTTCCGAAATGCCGCGCGCGAACAGTCCGCGCGCGAGCGGCGATCCGAAGAGATAAGTCACGGCGGCGGCTCCTGCCGATTGCCCAAAGATCGTGACGTTGTCGGGATCGCCACCGAACGCAGCGACATTCCGCTTCACCCACTGCAGTCCCGCGACCTGATCGAGCAGGCCGTAATTGCCCGAGGCGTGCTGCGGCGATTCGGCAGTTAGTTCGGGATGGGCCAGGAACCCGAATATTCCAACGCGGTAATTGATCGAGATCACGACAACGCCGCGATGGGCCAGCCTTGAGCCGTCGAATACAGGATTGGCCGCGGACCCCTGCTGAAAGCCGCCGCCGTAGAGCCAGACCATTACCGGAAGCTTTCCATCGCCCTTTTCGCTGGGAGCCCAGACATTGAGATAAAGGCAGTCTTCGCTGGTAGGCTGATCGCCGGCATATTCGTAATATACGGATGTTTTCGAGCGCTGCGGCTGCATGCACTGGGCACCGTAAGCTGTCGCAGCACGCGGCGCTTGCCACGGTGCCGCCGATTGCGCGGGCTTCCAGCGAAGATCGCCGACAGGCGGTGCGGCAAAGGGTACGCCGAGAAAGGCGCGCACCGCAGTGTTAAGCTGAAATTTCCCGACCACCTCGCCGGTGTCAATTCGCACCGAGATGCCTGCGGTCTCTCCGTGAGCTATTTGACCGGCGAACAGCAATCCAATCAAAGCACTGGAAAATAGCAGTCGCATGTGAGTCCTCCCGATCTTCATTTATCTGCCCGCCTTGAAGCGGCTCTTTCTCACGCCGCACTGTCCTTCATGGCCCCGCCGAGGAACAATTGCCCGATGCGGGGATCGTTGAGCACCCGCTCTGCCTTGTCGACCAGGCGGGTCTGGCCGAGCTCAAGCACGATGCCGAAATCGGAAATCTCAAGTGCGGAGCGCGCATTCTGCTCGATCATCAGGATCGACACGCCGCGGTCCCGCAATTCCTTCAGGATGGCGAAGGTCTGCCGCACCATCAGCGGCGAAAGACCGATCGACGGCTCGTCGATCAGCACCAGTTGCGGATTGAGCAGCAGACCGCGGACGATTTCGAGCTGCTTCTGCTCGCCGCCCGACAGCGTGGATGCCTGCTGCGTGGCCTTCTGGCGCAACACCGGAAACCTGTCGAGCCCGGCTTCGATCCGCGCCGGCAGGTCGGTGATGTCGCGCCCGGCAGCTGTTGCGCCAAGCTCGATATTGTGGCGCACCGACAATTCCGGAAAAATGTTGCGTCCCTGCGGCACGTAGCAGATGCCCGCGGTCAGCAAGTCGCGCGGGCTCAGGCCGGTCACGTCGCGCCCTTTGAAGATGATCCTGCCTTCGCGCAGCTTCAGCAGACCGAAAATCGCCTTGAACACCGTGGATTTGCCGGCGCCGTTCGGACCGATCACCGTGGTGATCGAGCCCGATGGCACCGAGAAGCTGGTGCCATTGAGGATCGTCATCTTGCCATAGCCGCCGACGAGACCTTGAACATCCAGGATGGCGTCGTTCATGGGTCGATTCCTCAATGGCCGAGATAGGCTTCGATCACAGCCGGATTGGCACGCACTTCGTCGGGCTTGCCGACCGCCAGCACCCGGCCTTCCGCCATCACCATCACCCTCGAACACAACGACATCACGAATTCCATATTGTGTTCGATGACCACGAAGGTCGCGCGTTTCTCGCGATTGATGGCGGCCAGCCGCTCCTTGAGGTCGGCGAGCATGGTGAGATTGACGCCGCCGGCGGGCTCGTCGAGCAGCACCAGGCGGGGGCCGCCCATGAAAGCCATGGCGGCATCGAGCAGCTTCTGCTGACCGTAGGACAGACCGCCGGCAGCTTCGCCGGCGAGGTGGTCGAGCTTGAAGAAGCCGATCATCTGATCGGCGGCATCGGTCAACCCCGCATCGGAGGGACCGAACAGTCGCGACATCATGTTGCCCTGATGCTCCTGCCCGGCGAGAATCAGATTTTCCCGTACCGACAATTTCGGAAACACCTGCAGCAACTGGAATGTGCGGCTTACACCGAGGCGATTGAGATCGGAGGGCCGAAAGCCGGTCACGACCTTGCCATCCACCTTCACTTCGCCGCCACTGGGTGTCAGCTGGCCGAGAATGCAGTTGAAGAGCGTCGACTTGCCGCAACCATTGGGTCCGATCAATCCAAGGATTTCGCCCTCGTGAACGTCAAAGCTTACGCCGTCGACCGCGGTGATGCCGCCAAAACGTTTCCTGATGCTGGTGACTTCGAGGACCGCGGTCATGGCGCCGTTTCCAATTTGGATGCCGCGACGGCGCGCCGCGCGGACGCTATTTTGGTACGGCGCTCCGCCAGAGAGCGATCGAGGATGCCGAGAATGCCGGTCGGCGAATAGATCAGCAGCAGGATCACGGCGATGGCGTACAGCATCAGGTAGTAGCCTTCCGTGAACCGCAGCCATTCCGGAAGCAGCACCGCGATCATCGCGCCCAGGAACGGCCCGAAGAAGAAGCCGGCGCCGCCGACGATCACCATCATCAGCAGATCAAGCGAGAGCGACAGGTTGAACGGCACCGGGTCGACATATTGTGTCAGCGGCGCATAGAGCGCGCCGGCCACGCCGCCCAGTGCCGAACCGATCGCGAACGCCATCAACGTATAGCGGCGCGTATCGACGCCGAGCGAGAGCGCCCTGATCGGATTCTCGCGCAGCGCCAGGAAGGCGCGGCCCCACGGCGACCGGATCAGCCACCACACCATCACCGAAACGATCCCGAGTGAACCGAGGCACACGTAGTAGAACGGCAGCGGCCGATTGGTCGCAAAGCCGAAGATGTTCGGCCGGGGAATATTGCTGATGCCGTAAATGCCCTTGGTCAGCCAGTCCTCGTTACGGAACACGAGAAAAGCCAGCGTCGAGAATGCCAGCGTCACGAAGGCCAGATAATGGTGCTGCACCCGCAGCGCCGGATAGCCGAGGATCCAGCCAACCGAAAAACACAGCACGACGGCGACGCCGAGTGCTGCGATTAGCGGCATGCCCTGCGAGGTCATGATCGCGGCGGCATAGGCGCCGATGCCGACGAATGCGCCCTGTGCCAACGAGACCTGCCCGGCATAGCCGAGCGTCAGATTAAGACCCATGGCAGCGATGGTCATCACCGCCCACTGGCTCAGAATGAACAGTCCGTAGCGATTGAAGTTCGCCGGCACCACGATCAGGCCTGCGATCACGATGGCGCCAAGCGCGACGCGCCAATATTTCCCCGCCCCGGTCATATCGTGCGCTCCTCCGCTCGGCCGAGGATTCCTTGCGGACGGAACAGGATGATGACGATCAGGAGGATCAGCGGCACCGCGGCGCGATACTGGGTCGAGACATAGGCTGCGGCGAGGTTATCCACCACGCCGATCAGCAACCCACCGGCGATGGCGCCACGCACCTGGTTGAAACCGCCGACAATCGCGGCGATGAAGGCGGCCTGCCCCAGCACTTCGCCGCTGGAAAACTTGGCAAGATAGATCGGCGTGATCAGCAGCGACGCCAGCGCCACCAGAAAGGCGTTGATCAGGAAGGTCAGCAGGATCATGCGCTCGACGGGCACGCCGATAATGCGCGCCACGGTAGGGTTTTGCGCCGCCGCCTGCATCTGATGGCCGATCGAGGTGCGGTTCAGAAACGCGGTCAGTCCGACCACGGCCAGGATCGCCAGCGCAAGCACGCCGATGCTCTGCAACGACACCGGATGGCCGAAGAACGAGATATCACCGGCGGGCACGATCGATGGAAACGGCGACGCCTCGGCGCTGAAGAATTGCTTCACGGCTTCCTTGATGCCGATGGCGAGTGCCATGGTCGCGATCGCCAGCGGCAGCACGCCATGGCGAAGCATCGGATTGACCAGCAGCATCTTGAAGCCGAGCCCGAGCAACAGCAGCGACAACAGGATGCCGATCAGGATCGCAAACCAGAACGGCGCCCCGGCGTGCATCGCCGCCAGCACCAGGAATGCCGGCAGCATGACGAATTCGCCTTGCGCGAAATTGATGGTCTGCGAGGTCTGCCACAGCAGCGTGAAGCCGACCGCCACGATCGCGTAGATGGCTCCGGTCGCAAGACCGGCCAGGAGAAGATCGAGCAGATTGGACATGCTAACCTCTAACCTTGCGCCGGCATCTCGCAGGTGGCCGATGGCGAACCACCAGCCGGTCATCGCGTCGCCAACATCCGCCGCGGCTCAATTGAGCTTCGGCAGCACCTGTTTGATCACCTGCTTGCCTTCGACGATCTCGACCAGAAAACCCTGGCGGTCGATGTCGCCATTCTGGTCGAAAGTCGCATCCATCAGGATGCCGGGTTCGTTCGCAGCCTTGATGGTCAGCCCGTGCAGATTGTCGGCAAACGCCTTGGGGTCGACCTTGCCCATCTTCTCGGTGGTGGCCTTGATCATGTAGATGGCCAGATATCCCTTGATGCCGTTATGGTCCGGAACGTAATTGTACTTCTTGACGAATTTTTCCCGGAATGCCTTGACCAGCTCAACCGGAGCGTCGGTCGTCAGCCCGACATGTCCCCGCGCGCCATTGGCGGCATCGCCGGCGAGTTCGACGACCTTTTGGCCGACCAGTGTCGTCTCGCCGATCAGCGGTACCGTCACGCTCTGCCGCTTCAGCTCCTTGAGCATGCGCGCGCTTTCTTCCTCGTTGACATAGATGAAGACCGCATCGGGCGCCGCCGCCTTGATCTTGCTGACGTCGGCTGCGAAATCGGCCTGACCGGCTTCGGTGGAAATATCCGCCGCGACCTTGATGCCAAGCCGACCGAACTCTTTGGTGATGACGTCCCGTCCGCCCTTGCCGAAATCATTGTTGACCCAGACGATGGCGACCGTTTTCGCCTTTACCTCGTCATGGATGTATTTCGCGACTTTCGGCATCGACGATTGCTGACCGAATGAAGTGCGGAACAGGAATTTGTTGCCGCCTTGCGTCAGTTCGGCGGCTTCGCCGCCCATGATCTGCGCGATGCCAGCTTCGGCGGCGAGCGGTGCGGTGACCTTGACCGATCCGGAATATCCGGGACCGAGCAGGACATAGGGCTCATTATCAAGCGCCTTCTGAACCTGCGCGCGCGCCACGCCAGGGTTCGACTGTGAATCCGCGTGGGTAACCACGAGTTTGCTGCCGAGAACGCCGCCCTTTGCATTGATCTCTTCGATCGCCAGATCGATGCCGTTTTTCCAGTTGGTGCCGACGGTGGCGCCGCCGCCTGACAGTTCGGCGACATCAGCCAGTTTGATGGGCGCGCCGGATTGCGCGAAGGCAGTTCCGGTCAAGACTGTCGCGAGCAAGGCGCTCGCCAAAATTGCTGGCTTCATTCGGTGTCCCCTCTTTGATCGTGCGATCTATCGTCGCATCGTTGGCGGTGTCGCTACGCAGCGTGCGAAGCGGAGTATCTTTTTGCCATCACGTCGTCGAATGCAATTCCCATCTCGGCGATGGACGGCGTCAACCCCGTGAATAGTTCGAACGCGTCGGCGGCTTGATAAATGGCAAGCTCGCGCCCGGTCATGACGGTGGCGCCCTTTGCCCTCGCGGCCGTCAACAGCGGCGTCCAGAGCGGGGAATAGACCGCATCGGCGACCCACAACCCGGCGTGCAGCAGGTTATCCGGAACCGGCGTGCCAAGGCTCGGCAGCATCCCGACCGCCGAGCCGTTGACCACCCCCGCGACGCCGCGCAACGCGTCCTCGACGCTGTGCGTAACGGTGGTCCTCACATGGCCTTCGAGCCGTGCTGCCAGATGTGCAGCCTTGGCGTGGTCGGTATCGAAGATCCGCAATTCGCTGACGCCGAGACCTGCCAGCGCAAACGCAATCGCCTTGCCGACACCGCCAGCGCCGATCACGGCGACGGCGCCATGCGAGGAGGCGGTAACCAGTGGCGTAACGGCGCGCGCAAAACCTGTGGTGTCGGTGTTGTACCCGGTCAACCGGCCGTCGCGGACAACGACGGTGTTGACCGCGCCGATCAGCGCCGCGGCCGGCGACAATTCGTCGAGCAGATCGACCACGGCCTCCTTGTAGGGAAAGGTGACGTTGACGCCGGCAAAACCCAGCCGCCGAACGCCTTCGAGCAGGAGCTTCAACTCATCTCGCCCGGCGCCCGCGACTTCTATCAGCTGATAGTGGCAGCGCACACCCAACGCATCGGCGGCTTGTTGGTGCAGCGCGGGCGACGCCGAGTGTGCGATCGGCGCTCCGATCAATCCGGTGAGAAAGCTTTGGCGGGTCGAAAGCTGACGTTTGGTCACAGTCGATATGTCTCGGGCTGGTAACGGTCGGATTCCAAAAGGACGGGCAAACGATAGCGTGTCCGCGGCGTAACACAATTACTCATTTATGCCGCAAACATAACACGATGTTATTTTTGTCGCGAGACGCTCGCACCACGCGGCAATAGCCGCTTGATTCACCCGGCACCATACGGCTCACACACGAGGGATGTTGAGCGGGCGGACTTCCCGCGCTTGCGCCGCAAGCCTTACCGCGGCGTTGGCGGCGCCAAATCCCTGATAATTGCGGCGCTCCACGATCTCGAAAAAGAATCGCTCGTCGAAAATGTGGGTATAGATCTGGAAGAATTCGCCGTCGCCTTCACGGTCGTACAAAATCTGATTGGCCCGAAGATCGGCCATCGTCGCGGCATCCAGATCGTATTTGGCCTCGACGTCGTCATAATAATTATCCGGAATATTCAGGAAGCTGGCGCCCCGGGCACGCATTTCCGCGACCGCCAGGAAAATATCGTCGCATGAGAAAGCAATATGCTGGACTCCCGAGCCGAAAAATTCGGCAATGAAGCGGGCGGACAAGGTTCGGGTGGCGGCTGACCCGTTGAGAACGATGCGCAGGCTTTGGTCGGCATTGATGAGCGCCTGACTCTGGACCAAACCGCGCGGATCAGCGATTTCCAGTTCCGGCAAGCGCCGAAGATCGAGAATCCCGGTGTAGAACAGCAGCCACGACAGCATCTCGTCGTAAGGCATCGATTGCGAGATGTGGTCAACCGCGCGAAGACGGCCCGCGGCAGCGCCGCACTCGGCCGCCTCGAAATCCGTGTCCCAGTTCTTTCCTGCGGTATCCAGAAAATACAGCAGACTGCCGCCGACGCCGTGGATCGCGGGGATTTCCAGTTCGCCGGGTCCGACCGGTTGGTAGAATGTCCGCGCCTTCAGCGCTTCCGCGCGTGCCATGGTATGGCCGGCGTCGTCGACGTCGAGCGCGATCGCGCACACGCCCGGCCCATGCGTGATGTAATGCGAATGCGCGAAACCGTCAGCCTCGCAATTGATGACCAGTTCGATCTTGCCCTGGGACCATCGCTCGACCGCCTTGCTGCGATGCTTGCCGGTTTTGCGAAAGCCGAGTTGGCCAAACCAGTCCGCAAGATCGCCCGCCTTGGTCTCATTGACCGCGAATTCAAGAAAGCCGACACCGCTGCTCCGCGCCTTCGGCGCGAGAACATCCGGCGATCCCTTCGCGCTCTTGGCCGCAACGCGATCCTGCAACAAGATCAGCGACCGCAGCCCGTCGCTGGCGGTGCGCGCCGCCGAGCCGGCACGAAACTGGTCGTTGAAGATTTCGAGCGAGAGCGGCCCCGCATAGCCGGTGGCGATCACGGATTCCATGAAATCGGGCACGGGCAGGTCGCCTTGCCCGGGAAAGCACCGGAAATGCCGGCTCCAGGAGAGGATGTCGAGACCAAGCTTTGGCGCGTCAGCCAATTGAACCAGAAATATCTTTTCGGCCGGAATCGATCGAATGGCGGTGATCGGAAACGACGGCGCCAGCGCATGGAAGCTGTCGAGAATGATGCCGATCGAATAGTGGTCGGCGCGGCGCACGATCTCCCATGCATCGCGATAATCGTTCACATGCCGTCCCCATGCGAGCGCTTCGAAGCCGACACGCAGACCGCGCCGGGCAGCCAACTCGCCAAGTTCGCGAAAATCGGCGGCGGCCCGGTCGATACCGCCGAGCGAGGCCGGGGATACATTGCTGCAGACCAGCAACAGGTCGGTCTGCAATTCCAGCATCACGTCGAATTTCCGTTCGGCCCTGGCAAAATTGCGGGCGCGTTGCGGCTCGGGCATGCCCTCGAAATCGCGAAACGGCTGGAACGCGCAAATGGTGAGACCGAGATCGCGGCATAGCTGGCCGACGTCTTGGGGACTGCCGTTAAACGACAGCAGGTCATTCTCGAAAATCTCGACGGCGTCGAACCCAGCGGCGGCAATGGCGCGCAGCTTTTCATCGAGGGCGCCGCTGAGAGAGACGGTGGCGATCGAACGCCCGGTCACGCGATTGGCTCCATGATACTCCAAGGCAAGGCACGACAAAAAGGCAAGGCGCGGCAAAGCGTCGAGGGTCGATGCTTGGACCCAATCGATTGTCTCACGGCAGCAAATGGCGGCGCTTGTATCCGACAGGCTGGCAAACGATAGCGTTTCCGCGGCTTAACTCAATTACCCATATATGCCGCAAGCATAACATCATGTTATTTTTTTCGGACGCGAGACACCGGGGCCGAGGGGCTGTTTCGGCTTGGGTCAATCGCACGCATTTCAGACCGTAAGCACTCGATGAAATGTTCGACGTGCAGCGAGAGCGACGCGCCGCGTTTCATCGCGATGTAGGTGTCGAAGCGGGTGGGCTCGGCGATCCGAATCAGCTCGACGCCGGGATAGCCGCCATGCGCGACGGTGAATTGATCGATCACCGCAATTCCAAGACCTGCCTTGACCAGGGCACAGACGGTGGTGCCGAAACGCGCTCGGATGGTGATGTCGTAGGCCAGTTTATGGCGCGCGAATATCTCGGCCATGATACGCCCATAAGGGTCGTTGGGGTCGATTCCGATCAGCGGGTAGCGGGTCATCTCGGCGGCGGAGACTTGTTTCCGTCCCGCCAGTTCATGTCCGTGCGGCACGATGCAAAACAATTCGCCGGACGCCAGCGGCATGAAGTCGAGGCCGGAATGGTCCAGCCGGTAACTCATGGCAACGCAATCGCCCTTGCCCAGCATCAGATAGTCGATCGCTTCTTCGATCTTGAGGATGTTGATGTCGATACCGAGGTCGGGGTAGCGCCGTCGAACGCGCTCGATCGCGCGCGGCACCATGATCTGGGAAATGCTGGGCACCGAGCCGATGCGCAATTCCGACAGGGCGCCGCGGCCGATCTTTGAAATGATCTCGGTGAGATCGTCGACTTTCTTGTAGACGCCGTTGATCTGTTCGAAAATACTGTGTGCCTCGGAAGTCGGGAAATAGCGGCCATTCTGGCGCTGAAAGAATCGGATGCCGAGCGACTTCTCGGTGTATTTGACCAGGCGGCTGATACCGGGCGCCGATACATTGAGCAGCTTGGCCGCGCCGCCGATCGTGCCCGTCACCATCACGGCGCGAATGACTTCGACCTGGCGGAGCGTCATCATGGGCGAACTCCCTGGAGGCGCACGCTCCCAAGCCCTGAATACCCTCGGGCGACACCTTCAGGTCTTCTCGCTCGGCAACGGCTACCCTGTCTAAGTCGATGTAGCGATAGCGCGCCGCCAATCTAGCTTGATTACGCTGTGAAGCGACAACCCGATCTTATGCCGATTTCCCGGATGCGCGTGGTGTGCGGCGCAAAAAAAAGAGTCCTGGCTCGCCTCACGATTTTCGCGCCAGCCGCCCCTGAAGGCCAAGGGACGATTGCACAGGCGCGCGGTCAGCAATGGTGTCTTGCCAATCGCGCGATGCCGCTTTAGCACTCCGCGCGCAGTCGTCTTGCCTGGGGCTCGACCCGGGCATCCATCGTCTTCAAAAAAGCTGGATCGCCGGGTCAAGCCCGGCAATGACGAGAAACGATGTTCTCGAGGTAACGAATCATGGCGACCCATAAACTGCTGCTTCTCCCCGGCGACGGCATCGGCCCCGAAGTGATGGCGGAGGTGAAACGCCTGATCGACTGGCTCAGCGCGCAAGGCATCGCGCATTTCGAGACCGAGCAGGGCCTGGTCGGCGGCAGCGCCTATGACGCCGACAAGGTCGCGATATCAGACGCCACCATGGCGCTGGCGCAGGCGAGCGACGCGGTGATCTTCGGCGCGGTCGGCGGGCCGAAATGGGACCAGGTGCCCTATGACGTGCGTCCGGAAGCCGGTCTGCTGCGGCTGCGCAAGGACATGGCGCTGTTCGCCAACCTTCGTCCCGCGATCTGCTATCCCGCGCTGGCGGATGCCTCGAGCCTGAAACGCGACGTGGTCGAGGGCCTCGACATCATGATCGTGCGCGAGCTCACCGGCGGGGTGTATTTCGGTGAGCCGAAAACCATCACCGATCTCGGCAACGGCCAGAAGCGCGCCGTCGATACGCAGGTTTACGACACCTATGAGATCGAACGGATCGCGCGGGTCGCGTTCGATCTGGCGCGCAAGCGCCGCAACAAGCTGACCTCGATGGAAAAGCGCAACGTCATGAAATCCGGCGTGCTCTGGAACGAGGTCGTCACCCAGGTGCATGCGCGCGAATACAAGGACGTGGAGCTCGAGCATCAGCTCGCCGATTCCGGCGGCATGAATCTGGTGAAATGGCCGAAACAGTTCGACGTCATCGTCACCGACAACCTGTTCGGCGACATGCTCTCGGATATCGCGGCGATGCTGACCGGCTCGCTCGGCATGCTGCCGTCGGCTTCGCTCGGCGAGATCGACGTCAAAACCAAAAAACGGAAATCGCTGTTCGAGCCGGTGCACGGCTCGGCGCCCGACATCGCCGGCAAGGGATTGGCCAATCCGATCGCGATGATCGCATCATTCGCAATGGCGCTGCGCTATTCCTTCGACATGGGCGCGCTGGCCGACAAGGTCGATTCGGCGATCGCAGCCGTGCTCGCGGGCGGCCTGCGCACCGCGGACATCAAGTCCGAGGGCACCACGGCGGTCTCCACCACGCAGATGGGCGAGGCGATTCTGAAGGAATTGCAGAAGCTGCACGGGTGAGGGCGCACCGGCGGTAGGGCGCACCGGCAGTAGGGTGGGCAAAGCGAAGCGTGCCCACCACTCAACGTAAAGTATACCGGTCAAGTTTTAGACGGTGGGCACGGCGCGAAGAGCGCCTTTGCCCACCCTACATTTTCGCTAATCAATACAGCGGGAACCTGGTCGGCTCGCCGCCCAAATCCGACGGCGGATTCAGCGGCTGGCGGTCGATCGGGCGATTGTTGTTCTCGCGCGCGAACGTTGGGTACCCGATCGGTGGCGGAAATGCGTAGTCGCTGAACTTGCGGTCGCCCGGCAAGACTTCGGTGCCGGCATCGAGCCAGGAGCGCTTGGTGACGTAGACGCGCGTGCGCGGTCCCTGCTGATAGGACACGTTGGGACCATTCGCCCCGTAATAGGCCCGACCGCGGTCGTCGGACTGCCGCCTCGACTGCGCGTTGGCCGCGGTCATGTCGAGTCCAACAGCGACGATAGCGGCCGCGGCGAGCAATGCCGCGAGCTTGTTCGCAGCAGGGAATTTCCAGGTCATCATGTCCTCACGAGCGGTTAGCCCACCATAATCTGATTTGTAGTCATTTTAGCGACCAGCGCTATACCGTCACAAGGTCAATTGGGCCACACCGCGTCACAATAATGCGGCTTGGCGCGAGAAAGTTGCATGAAAACCAGCATCTTGACTGGCGGCCTCGATTAAATCGTGCCGCGCAGCCGGGGGTTCTCCGCGCCGGTCACCCAGTCGGCCGGTTTGGGTGATGTGGCCGATGCCGCGCAGGCGCCCCGCTTGAGTTCGGCGCGGGCGAATAATTCAGCCAGTTTCGGGTCATTTCCAGCCGTCAGCAGCATCAGCCGGCTCAGAATACAGCCGATGGCGGCGCGCCGGGCCGGCAGCGCGTCGCCCTGGCACGACCAGCCAGAGATCTGCAGATTGGGGTCGTCGACACGTTTGATGAAGCCGAGGCAGGATCGCGCACGGTCCGTGCCGCCCAGGACGCGGAGCAGCGTCACGGCGCCGAACTTGCTGTCGATGATTCCGGCCGTCTCAAGCTCGCGCAAGCCATCGGGATCGATTCGCGCGGCTAGTTCGGCGACCGGTCCGGATGGGTTCGATTCACCGCCGGGGCGATAGATTTCGATCTCTGCCATCGGGCCTCGGCCTTGGGGCCCCCAGCGCAGGATGTCCTTGCGGCCACCGTCTGGATGCCGGAGAATTTCGTAAGCCTCTGTTTTTTCTGGCAAATCGAATTCGCTGACGGCGAAGGCCGGGTGTGAGCGCAAAGCCACCCTCCAATCTGCTCTGGCGGGACGGTTCAGCGCATCGCCTGCCGGCAATTCGTCCCACAGATGGATGCCGACGATGGCAAGCAGGGCCAGAGCACCTACATAGGCAACGAGATGCGCCAGCATGCTGCAGCATTCGTCGGCCAAGCCGTTCAACACTAGAGCATGATCCGGAAAAGTGGATGCCGGTTTTCCGAAAAGATCATGCTCAAACAAAAAGATAGAGCGGGATGACGATTCGAAGAAAAGTCATCCGGCTCTGGATGAATTCTGGTCGGATCATAGGAATTGGCGCAACGGCCCAGAAACGATTGCATCGAACGCCCAAACGCACGGTCTAACGTTGTATTGGTGGCGTTTCTCGCATAGAAGCGCTGCCTCTTCCCTTCCGCGAGCTGCGGGGGCGAGGCATTTTTCTTCGGAGAGTGAACGATGGGTTACAAAGTCGCACTGGTCGGAGCGACCGGCAATGTCGGGCGGGAAATGCTCAACATTCTGGACGAACGCAAATTCCCGGCCGATGAGGTGGTGGCGCTGGCGTCACGCCGCAGCATGGGCGTCGAAGTGTCCTATGGCGACCGCACCCTGAAGGTCAAAGCGCTCGAGCATTACGATTTCAGCGACGTCGATATCTGCCTGATGTCGGCGGGCGGCGCGGTGTCGAAGGAATGGTCGCCGAAGATCGCGGCCGCCGGCGCGGTCGTGATCGACAATTCGTCGGCGTGGCGGATGGACCCGGACGTGCCGCTGATCGTGCCCGAGGTCAATGCCGACGCGGTCTCAGGCTTCGTCAAGAAGAACATCATCGCCAATCCGAACTGTTCGACCGCGCAGCTCGTGGTCGCGCTGAAGCCGCTGCACGACAAGGCGGTGATCAAGCGCGTCGTGGTCTCGACCTATCAATCGGTGTCGGGCGCCGGCAAGGATGCGATGGATGAGCTGTTTTCGCAGACCAAGGCGGTCTACACCAACGACGAATTGGTCAACAAGAAGTTCGCCAAGCGGATCGCCTTCAACGTGATCCCCGAGATCGACGTGTTCATGGAGGA
>WNGM01000460.1_pt1 | contig 32760 bp, 25 predicted proteins | sample 5400571 | NCBI WGS metagenome assembly WNGM01 (sample SAMN13153378, study PRJNA577476) | soil metagenome | isolation source: 100 cm soil or saprolite under Garry oak tree replicate 2 | place: USA:California | collected 2016-06-15 | reverse complement strand
CGGCCGATGTAGCGGAAGTGGAGCTGCTCGAGCACGCGCTGCGCCGGGGTGTTCGTCTCGACCGTCCACGCGGTGATGGCCTGGAGCCCGAGCTCGGTGAACCCCAGCGTGAGCATCTGGTGACACGCCTCGGTGGTGTGCCCGCCGTATCGCTTGCTGCCGAGCACCGCCCAAAGCGAGGCCGTCTTGAAGGTGCGGTCCACGTTGGTCAGTCCCACGACCCCGGCCGGCGTGTCCTCATCGCCCGCCGTGTAGATGCGGAACACATGGATGCCCCGCTGGGTCATGATCTTGAGCGTGATCGGCGTGATCTGCTGGACCCCGTTGCCGAAGTCCAGCCACTTGTAATTCTCGGGCTTGCCGAGCCAGCCGGCGACGAGCTCGATCCGTTCTGGGCTATCCAGCGGCAGGAGTCTCATGCTTGGCCCACTCCTTCGGCCACGCGATTGGCGAACGCCTCCTGCAACGCGCGCCGGTCGTATTTTCCATTGGCGTTGCGAGGGAGCCGCTCGAACGCCTGCCACCGCGAGGGCAGCATGGCGCTCGGCAACACCTTGGTCAGCTCCTTGCGCAAGCCGGCGGGGCTCACGGACGCTCCCGGAGCGGGAACGTAGGCGCAGCAGATCGCCGTGCCCTCAAAGCCGTCCGTGGCAATCGCCACCACGGCACACTCTTGCAGGGAACTCAGCGCCGTCAACGCCGTCTCGATCTCGCCGAGCTCGATCCGGTACCCGCGGCTCTTGATCTGCGAGTCGGCGCGACCGAGGAAATACACGAGGCCGTCGTCCCCGACGCGAGCGAGGTCCCCGGTGCGGTAGAGGCGGTCAGCGGGATCGTGTGAGCGCGGATCGCGCACGAAGGCGGCGCGGGTCTTCTCGGAATCTCTCCAGTATCCCGGGCTCAGGCCCACTCCCCGGATATAGAGGTCCCCGACCTCGCCTGCCGGCACCGACCGGAGCCCATCATCGAGGACGAGCAGCTCCTCGCCGGCGCACGGCGTCCCGATGGGGATCGCCGCGCGGTCGTCGTCCGGGCAGCTCGGAACTGTGTAGTAGCTGCTCGCGATCGTCGCCTCTGTGGGTCCGTACAGGTTCGTGAACCTCACGTGCGGCAAACGCGTCATCCAGTAGCGCAGTGCGGGCGTCGGGAACACCTCTCCACACCACAGCAGGCGACGCAGGGTCGGGAAGTCGTTGAACCGCACCACGTCGAACTTGGCGAGGTAGCTGAGCAGCGACGGGACGGAGAACCACTGCGTCAGCTCCGAGGCGCGGATGAACTCGGCCAACGCGTTGGGCAGCAGGTTGATCTCGGGCTGCACGAGATGCACCTGGGCTCCGGCCGCGAACGCGCCGAACAGGTCGAACGTCGATAGATCGAAGTGCAGCGGCGGGTGACTGGAAACGCGGTCCGAGGGCCCGAGTCCAAAGTACCGCTTGGCCCATTCCACGAAACGGATGACGCTGCCGTGGGTAATGACGACGCCCTTCGGCGTGCCGGTTGAGCCCGACGTGAACAAGATGTGGGCGGGATCAGTCGAGCCGTTGCGGTAATCGAGCGGGCTCGTCGGGGCGCCGGACACGTCGCCGAGGGAGAACGCCGCCGGGACGTGTTCCTGCCCGTTCTGACCGGCCTCCATCCATCCGACGGAAACCGTCGCTCGCAGGCGGGGATCGGCGAGGAGCTCGTCGAGCAGGGACGCCGAGCGCGCGCCGGCAAGGATCACCCGTGGCTCTCCCGACTGGACGATCTTCGCGACCCGCGCGGCCGGGCTCGTCGTGTCGATCGGGATGTAGATGCAGTCCGCCTTCAGGACGCCCAACATGCTCACGACGGCGAGCGGCGACTTGGGGAGCAGAATGCAGACGCGATCGCCCCGCGCGCACCCCGCGGCCTGCAAGGTGCGCGCGAGCTGCGTGCTCGCGGCGTCCAGCTGGTCGTAGGTCCAGCGGCTGCCCTCCATCACCAGGGCGGTCGCGTCGGGGCGCCGCTCCGCCTGCCCCGTGACCCACTGCTGCAGCAGCTCGGTCATCGCGCCACCCCGTCCAGGGCGCGTTGGAAGGCCTCGTTCGTGTGATGCAGCTCTTCCTCGGTGGGCGGAATGTCGAGGATGAACGACCGATACCCCACCGTGATGTAGCGCGACAGCTCGTCGCCTACCTGCTCGTAGCTGCCCACGAGGTACGGGCACATCGTCTGGTAATTCTGAAACGGGACGAGCCAGTACGGGCTGCCGCCCGAGGCCGTGGCCTCGGCGAGCCCAGACAGCTGCCCGTGCCAGACGGAGTCCGAGACCTTCATCGCCAGCTGGTGCGTCAGCTGCCCCTTGCGGTTCTGGGGGAACCGCTGATGCGCGACCCGCCAGGCGTCGTCGCCGTCCTCGCGCGCGATGATCCCGACCCGCACACCCGCGCCGACGCCCTCGTCGGGGGCGATCTCTTCGCCGGGCTGCTTGGGATACTTGACGGCCGTCGCGCCAATCGCCTTGGCCGCCGCGAAGCCTGCTTCTGACGACCCGGACACAAAGATTCCCGGAAACAGCTCCGGCAAGAGCGTCGGCGTGAGCTTCAGGTTCTTCACGCTGTAGAACGCGCCGTCGAACGACACCGGCGTGGCTCCGGCCAAGAGCTGCCGAATGATGAGCGTGTATTCGATCAACCGCTCGTACCGCTTGTCGTGCGGCGTCGTGTCATTCAGCGCCGTCAGGTCGTTCTTGAACCCTCCCGCGACCATGTTCAGATAGATGCGTCTCCCGTACAGATGGCCCAGCGACGCGACCATCTTCGCCACGGCGTACGGGTGCATGTAGACCGGCTGGATGGCGACCAGAGGGCACAGGCGCGTCGTGCTCTGGATGATGATCTGGGACGCGAGCCAGGGGTCCACGAGCCGGTTGTCGGAGTAGACGAGAATGCCCTTGCATCCGGCCTGCTCGCTCCAGCGCGCCACGTCCGCTACCCGCTGGGGGTAGCTCCTGGGATCGCCGTCGCACGACTGGGGACAGGTGGAAAAGAGTTCGAGACTCATCGCCGTGCAGGCGTGTGCATGGGCGGTGCCATGGGGCGCCGCAGCAGCGTGCAGGCCCAAGGCCGCGTGTGGAAACTTTGCTGTGGCGCGGTCGCCACGACCTGTTGTGCTGCCTCCCTGGATACCGGGATGCGCGAGGCGCGCCGACCGGTCCGTCCCGGCCTCGCTTGCTTGGCTGTGGCGACACAGAACGGCCCGGTCTTTGCCGTGATGTTTCCTCGAACGCTCGGATGGAGGAACGTCGTGGTGCGCATCTCCGGTCAAAGGTTGTGTGCAGTCGCAGCCGCGACGCTGATCGTCGCGACCGCGTGTAACGATCCCCAGAGTCCGAGGCTCAGTGCGGACCTCTTCCCGCAGCCCCACCCGCTCGCTGTCACCGTCACCACCACGGGCTACGACATCGATCCGGACGGTTACACCGTCTGGGTGGATGAGTCCCAAAGTCAGCCCGTCGGCGCGAACGGGGTCGTCACCTTCGCTGTGCCGGCCGGCCCCCACGAAGTGGCCCTCTATGGAGTCGACGCGAACTGCACCGTGAGTGGCTACAACCCGCGATGGGTCTTAGACCTCGACACAATGGCGGGTGCCACGACCTTCTCTGTGAGCTGCGAGTCGCGAGGCGACCTGTTCGTCTCGACCAACACCACCGGCGTGGACCTCGACGCCGACGGTTACACGGTCACGATCGACGGCTCCGCGAGCCAACCGGTCGCGACCAATGGCAACGTCACCTTCACCTGGGTGGCGAGCGGCAGTCACACGGTCGCCCTCTCGGGCGTCGCGGGGAATTGCACGGTGAGCGGGGCGAACCCCCAAACGGTCACCGTGCAGTCCGGCGCGACGGCGTCGGCGCCTTTCTCGGTGAGCTGCGCTCCGACCGGCAGTGGCAGCGGTAGTCTGGCGGTCACGACCACGACCACGGGCTCCAACCTCGATACCGATGGCTACACGCTCACGATCGACGGCTCCATCAGCCAACCGATCGCGACGAACGGCAGCGTCACGTACACGGGGCCGGCGGGCAACCACCCGGTCGCGCTCTCGGGGGTGGCCGCGAACTGCGCGGTGAGCGGGGCGAATCCTCGCACGGTCACCGTGCCCGCAGGCGGGACGGGCACGACCATCTTCTCGGTTACGTGCAGCGCCCAGCTGCCGCCCGCCGAGGTGATCGGGCAAGGCCAGATCGGGATGGGAGCTGCCACGCCTCCGGACCTCGTGCAGACCTTTGACTTCGAGGTGCGGGCCGACTTGACGGGGCGGTTCAGCGCCACGGATTACAACGACATCCATGCGTCGGGAAATCCCGCGTCGATTACCACGGATCCGGTGGCGGACCCCGCGACGTCGATCACGGCGTATCGCAACAGCTCGAGCGCCTGCAACGACCCGAGCCGCGGGGTGGAGTTCGACGCCGTCGGCCGGGAGGACACCGGTACCCTCGTGAGCTATACAGTGCAGGCGTGCGACAACGGGCCCGCGGGAAGTGGGATGGACTTCTGGAGCATCTTCATCCCGTCGGAGGGGTACGGGCGCTCCGGCAGGGTGACGAGCGGAGATATCGTCAAGAAGTGATTACGGGTCGACTGCGCGCGATCCGTGCTTACCCACTCCTCAACCCAACTGCTGTAGGAGAGGGGTGGCGCGAGTGGCTCGGCGGCTATCCTGCGGACGCGGAGCACGAGCCGCACCTGGTGGCCGCGATCGAGTGGCTGGTGCGCGCCCATGACGCGACTCCGGACGGCGGCATCTCACGCGCCTACAGCCTGGCATGGCACTCCTATTTCCAGCGCAGGGGCTGGCAGCCGTCTTATCCCGAGACCACGGGCTACATCATCCCGACGCTCTGTGCCGCCGCCCGGCGCCTGGCACGCGCCGAGCTCGCCGCGCACGCCGAGGCCGCAGCGCGGTGGGAGATCGAGATCCAGCTGCCAACGGGCGCGGTCCGCGGCGGCGTGATCGGCGAGCCAGAATCCCCCGCCGTGTTCAACACCGGACAGGTGCTGCTCGGCTGGCTCGCCGCGTTGGAAGAGACGGGCCAGGGGATCTTCGCGGACGCCGCCCGCCGGGCGGCCTGCTACCTGGTGGCCACGCTCGACGCCGATGGACATTGGCGCAGAGGCAACTCGCGCTTCGCCCGCACGGACGCGACCCTCTACAATACCCGCACTGCCTGGGCGCTCGCTGAGGCGGGAGCTCGACTGGATGACGGCACGTTCACCGATGCCGCTGCGCGCAGCCTGCGCGCGGCTGCCGAGCTGCAGGCCGAGAACGGCTGGCTGCCTCGTTGCTGCCTTACCGATCCCGAGCAGCCGCTGCTGCACACGCTAGCGTACGCCATCCGGGGATTCCTGGAAGGTGGACGGGTGCTCGGCGACTCGCGTCTGATCGGCGCTGCCGAGCGCGCAGCGCGCGCCCTGGCTGCGACGGTCCGGACGGATGGTTGGATGCCCGGTCGCTACCGATCCGACTGGTCTCCTGCCGTGCGCTGGTCGTGTCTGACGGGCCAAGCACAGATGGCGAACAACTGGATCCGGCTTGCCGAGATCACGGGCGACGCGCAGTGGCTCGAGCCCGTGAGCGCCGTGTTGCGCTTCCTCAAGCGCACGCAGAACCGTCGCAGCCCCGAGCCGGGGTTGCGGGGCGGGATCAAAGGCGCCTGGCCGGTGGCTGGCGCCTACGGAGCCTACGAGGTGCTGAGTTGGGCGACCAAGTTCTTTGCGGACGCCCTGATGCGGCACGAAGCCATCGAGACCGGCGGCCTGCAGGCGGCTTCAACGGTTCCCGTGCTAGCCTAACCGGCGATCGTTGCACAGCCTTCGGCAGCAGCACTGATGAGCGATCTAAGCGCATGACCCTCCTTGCAAAGGCCACCTCGTTCGCGGTTCCGGCATTGGTCGTCCTCTTCGCCTGGGCTCCCTTGGTAAGCCATTACCACGTTCGCGCTGCGACAATCACCGACGACATTCTCCGGCAGGCTCTCCAGGCGCCGCCGGATTCGGTGCTGAAGGAATTGAACCAATTGCGTCTCTTGAAGCTGGGCCCAGATAGGAAAGAGCTGGTGCGGGTCGCGGCAGAACTGCGGAGAGGGAGTGCCGGCGTCCCAGGCTATCCCACAGTAAGGATCGGCTATCCTCCTGTAACAATCGCAGTTCCTCTCGATCATCGCGACCTTGAGAAGATTCCTGCCGCTTGGCAGCCCTTTTTCGTAGTCCCCCGAATCCTCCTGGACGCCTACCACGCAACGGGACGCGATGAATTCCTCTTATCTGCTCGGGACATGACCGTGGCTTGGGGACGGCACGAACGTCGCGCGTTACTCCCGACGGGTTACGTGTGGAATGACGCCGCTATAGCCGCTCGCATCGGAGTGCTTGCCGAGTTCTGGCTCCTTTACCGGCATCACCCCAGCTATCAGCCGGCCGTCGCGAATGCAGTTTTGACGCAAGTGGACCGGAGCGCCAAGTTGCTCGCCAGGGAAGGACTCTTCACGTTCAACACCAACCACGGCGTGATGCAGAACTTGGCATTGCTTCACGTCAGCGTCGCCTTCCCTATGCTTCCCGACGCCGCGCACTACAGGGAGCTGGGGCTCGCGAGGCTGCGCGACCAGATACCGTTTTACATCGATCGTGAAGGGGTGGTGCTGGAACACTCGGCGGAATACCAGGCGTGGGGACTGCAATCGATGGCCATGGCTTGCCGTTACCTCAGTCTGCTGCACGTGACAATCCCGGAGGATTGGCGGCGGAAGCAGGAGCGAGCCGAGCGGGTGTTGGCCGCTCTGCGGCGTCCCGACGGGACGTTGCCTACCTTTGGCGACACCGACGGCGCAAGCGATAGTGTTGGTCCACTCGTGGCCGTCTTCGACACCGAGGGCCGCGCTGAGACTTTGCGCCATCCGGCGAGCTCGGTTCCAGACCGGCCTCTCAGCTTCTACCCTGTTGCCGGTGACGCAGTCTGGTGGGACGGGCTGGCGGACTGGCCGAAAGAGAAGAACTTGCGCCAAACCGTCATCCAGTGGTCGTACTTTCCTGGACACGCACACAAGCACGCGGATGAAATGAGCGTTCTGATGTGGGCCAGTGGGCAGCTTTGGTGGACGAACGTGGGCTACTGGCCCTACGCGACGGCTGGCCGATCGGAAGCGGAGTCATGGTATGGTAGTAACGCTCCCCATCTGGTGAACGAGAGCGCCGGGAGCCCCAGAAGCACGAGGCTGTTCTCTTTTGGGTGGTCCGACCGCTTGGGAGTGGTTGACTTGGAGCGAAGAGGACCCGGGGAGTATGTGGCGCGCCGACAGGTCGTGCACATACGGCCCGATGTGTGGCTCATTGTTGATCACGTCTCCGGTAATGACACACTCAAGACGACCACAACGTGGACGACGTCGCCGGACGTGAGCTTGGAACAGGGCAGAATTCCAGGCTCTTACGTCCTAGCGGCCCCGCGGCCTCCGATTCGGCTTCGGACGTTCGTCTTTGGGTCTCCGTCTACTACCATCAAGGAGTTTGAGGGGAGTCTCTCGCCCTTCGCTGGATGGCACGTGGTGAACGGAAGCCCCAGGCCAGCCCCCGCCATCGTCATCGAGCAGCCTGCTCGAGATTCCTGGTCGATTGTGGTCTGGTCGCTTGAGGCTGGTCAGGTCGACTCGACCCGTCTTCTCACCGACCCCCAGGTGTTGTCCTGGAAAGATCCGGACGATTGGAGCGTTGAGCTCGGCAGGGCATCTGGGGTTCGGGCAGTAGAACGTGAGCAGCGCCGGATTACCGTTCGTGATGCGCGAAACAGAGTGATCGAGACGCTGGAACTCACGCCCGCGCCGGAGGTGATCGATCAAGTCGCTCAGATCGACGCGGCTCTAGCGGAGGCACAGAGAGCATACCCCAGATCTTATGATCTTCTCAGCCGCCGCACGAAGGTGACGCTGCTCCTGGTCGTGGTATTTCTCGGTCAAGAACTTTTCTTCTCATTCATCAGGCGTAAGCACAACGACCATCAGCGTATCCTCCGCGTCTTCAATCTCGTCGGGTGGATGGGCGTCGGCTGCTGGCTTATGTTTTGGTTCTTGAAGGGCTAGAGGCATCTTGCCGTGAGGAGCCGATCGGCCACTCTCTGGCCGATACTGAGCGACGCTGTCGCGGCTGGTGACGGGGCATTCAACACGTGGACGGCATTGTCAGTCTCGAGGATGTAGAAGTCGTCGAGCGGCCTCCCGACACGGTCCACCGCTTGTGCTCGAACGCCGCTCCGCCCTCTCACGAGATCGTGCGCACCAATGCCTGGAAGGAGCCGCTGGAGGGCCCGGAGGAAGTGTCGTTCGCTCCCCGCACGTCGCCATTCCGATAGGCCGCTTCGCCAATGCCGTCCCGCCATCCTCCAGAAGCCCGGAAACGAGAGCATTTCGGCAAGATCGCGAAGCGACACGCTCCGAGGACTGTATCCTTCACGCTTCAAGGCCAGCACCGCGTTGGGGCCCGCCTCCACGCGATCATCGATGGTGCGGGTGAGGTGCACGCCCAGAAACGGCAGCGTCAGGTCCGGGACGGGATAGATGAGGTTCCTCACCCGATGCCGGGCTTCCGGCCGAAGCTCGTAGTACTCGCCTCGGAACGGGATAATTCGGATCTCCGGGTCGACACCGCACATTCGCGCCACCCGATCCGCGTAGAGACCGGCGCAGTTCACCAGCCTCCGGGTACGGACGTCGCCACGAGTCGTCTCGATCAGCAGCTGGCCCGTCTCTTGCCGGACAGCGGTCACTCGGGCGCCCGTCCAAATTTCTCCCCCGCTCGCCTGCACGCGCCGACCGTAGGCGCTGGTCACCGCGGCGAAGTCCACGACGCCGGTCTCTTCGACCCATAGGCCAGCCAGGCCCACCACCTCGGGCTCGAGGTCACGCAACGCCGGACCTTCCACGCGGCGCAGGCCGGTCAGCCCGTTGGCGCGTCCCCGGTATTCGAGCTCGGCGAGGCTCGCAAGGTCCTCGGCCTTGGTGGCTACGACCAGCTTGCCACAGCGCCGGCACGGCACGCGTTCCCGGATGCAGAACTGGTACAGCGCCTCACGTCCCGCTCGGCAGAGTCGGGCTTTGAGCGAGCCCGGCGTGTAGTAGACGCCCGAATGGATCACGCCGCTGTTGTGCCCGCTCTGGTGTGGGGCGAGCTTGACCTCCGCTTCCAGCACGACCACGGAGGGCCCCCCTGTTTCGACGAGCGCCATCGCGGTCGCGGTGCCGACGATCCCGCCCCCGATCACCGCGACATCGAAGCTCACCATCCTCCGCCGTCGAGCGTCAATGCTGGTTCAGCCATTCGCGCAACACCAAGAGATTGTATAGCCGCTGGCTATGATCCCGTACGCCGTCCTGGTGCTCGCGCGCCATGGTGCGAATCCCGGTGGGGTTGAGCCAGCCGCAATCGCGTAGGCTCTCACTTTCCGCCAGCTCGTCGGCCCAGACCCTGGTGGGACCGCACCCGAACCACACCTGCAACGGGAGAGAAAAACCGTGCTTCGGTCGCTGGAACAGCGCGGCCGGGACGAATCGCTGCAACAGCGCCTTGAGCAGCGGCTTGCCGCCATTACTATCCAGGAGCCACTGGTCTGGAAGCCCGAGCGCGAATTCCAGCACTTCCTGGTCCAGCAACGGCGAGCGGGCTTCCAGACCGTGGGCCATGGTGGCGACGTCCACTTTGGGCATCAGGCAGTCCGCCAGGTAGGTCCGCACGTCGACGAGACGCATCCGGCGCAGCGCCGGGCCGCTGCCGTTCTGGTACAACTGCGCCAGCCAGGCGCGCACCGCGTTCCCGCTGTCCCGTCGCTCGCGCAGCAGTTCTCCCGCGTAGAGGCGATGCACCTCCTCGTCGTCCACGAACGTCCGCAAGGCAGCGTAGCGCTCTGGTTCGTCCAACGCGAGCGTGCGCAGGGCGCGCTTGATCCGCTTCGCCCGGGGCCGCTGGGTGGGTACGGCAGCGCCCAGGCGCAGGGCCGTCATCGGCGCCACGCTCCGCAAGCGCTTGAGGCGCAGCGCCGTCCGATACCACTCGTATCCGCCGAACCCTTCGTCGCCGCCGTCTCCGGTGAGCACCACGGTGACATGTTTCCTGGTCTCCCGCGCCAGCAACCAGACGGCCAATGCCGACGAGTCGCCGAACGGCTCGGCAAAATGCCGCACCAGCGTCGGGAGGACGTCGAGGATCTCCGGGCGTCCGGTGAACGTGCGATGCCGAGTTCCGAGGTGGTGCGCGATGCGCTCGGCGTAGCCGCTCTCGTCGAACGCGGCTTCGGCGAAGCCGAGCGAGAACGTCTGCGCTTGCCCGGGGCAGTGACGCGCGGCGATGGCCGTCACCAGGCTCGAATCGATGCCGCCGCTCAGGAACAGACCGAGTGGCACGTCACTGCGGAGCCGGAGTGTTACCGCGGTCGTGAGCAGATCTTCCAGTCGATCGACGGCCTCGGCGAAGCGCCCGGCGAAGGGCTTCACGGTCCCCTCGAGCGCCCAGTAGCGGAGGGAACGAGACCCGGAGCAGCTCACCCGCAGCATCGTCCCTGCGGGAAGCTTGCTTATGCCGTCCCAGACCGACTGGGGAGCGGGGATGTACCCGAGGGTGAGGAACGCGTCCACGGCTGCGAGGCTCACGCGGCGGGGGCGGGGGTCTGTATCCCGCAGCGCCCCCAGGGTCGATGCGAAGTAGCAGCATTCGTCGTCCAGCGTGTAGAACAGGGGCTTCTTGCCCACCCGGTCCCGCGCGAGCACCAGCTCGCCGCGCGTCCCGTCCCAGATGGCGAAGGCGAACATCCCGCGGAGATAGCGCACCGCCTCGCTGCCGTATCGCTCGTACAGGCGCAGCAACACCTCGGTATCGGACACGGTATGAAACCGCACCCCCTGATCCGACAGGGAGCGGCGCAGCTCGCGGTAATTGTAAATCTCGCCATTGAACACCAGGGCAATGCGTCCATCATCGCTGCACATCGGCTGGCGCCCGCCGGCGATATCGATGATGGAGAGCCGGCGGTGTGCGAAGGCTGCGCGGCCTTGCGGCTCGGCCCAAAAGCCCTCCCCGTCAGGCCCCCGATGCTCCATGAGACCCGCCATGCGACACAGGCGCTCGCGATCGAGCGGGGCAGCGTTCCGCACCGCTACCGCGCCGGCGATGCCGCACATGCTGGCGTTGCTCCTGTCCGTTCCTCGAGCAGTTCGCGATACAACCGCACGTGAGCCTCCACCCGACGCTCCAGTGAGAGGCGGCTCACCACTTCCCGGCGCGCCGCTCGAGCCTCGGGCGAGTCCCCTTGCGTCACTGCGCGCTCGATCGCTTCGGCGAGCGCCGCGGCGGATCCGGACGGCACCACGAGAGCGGCCGCTGAAGCTCCGACAATGTCCGCGACCGCACCCACCGCTGTCGCCACCACGGGCACGTCCGCCTGCAGCGCCTCGAGCAGGGTGTTCGGCAATCCCTCGTAGCGAGAGGGCAGAACCACCAGGTCGACGCTCCCATACACGACGTCCACATTGTCCACTCGCCCCAGGAAGCGGACGCACGACTCCAACCCCAGACGACGAGAGCGAGCCTCGAGACGCGCGCGCTCCGTGCCGTCCCCCGCGACGAGAGCAGAGAAGGCGAGGCCGTTCCGGACCAGGGCGGCGCAGGCGTCGAGGAAGAGGTCCACGCCCTTCTCCGGGCTCAGCCGGCTGACGATGCCGACGACGGGCCGCCCAAGAGTGCCGGCCAGGGCGGCGACGCGGTCGCGCTCCGATGGATCGCCTGCCGGCGGGGGGGCCAGAGCCGCGTTGTAGATGGTGCGAACGCGGCCGCCGCAACGTCCGAACGCTCGGGCTTGAGCGTGCGACATGACGACGATGCGGTCAGCCGCGCGGAGCAGCCGCAGGTCCACCCAGTGATAGAATCGCTGCCTGATGGACGCGCTGGTGAAACTGGGCTCGGTGGTGAATCCATGGAAGAATCCGATCCAGGGCCAGGGGAGACCCAGCCGGCGCAGCAGATACGCCACCGCGGCCGCCTTGTAGCCGTGCGTCTGCACGATGGACGGGCGCCAGCGACGCAGCACCGTCTCTACTCTCAAGGCCACTCGCCAGTCGAGCGGCCCGCGGTCTTCCACGACGCAATGCTCGACGCCGGCCGCTTCGAGGTAGCGCGCGAATGCCGAGGGGGGCCGGCCACGCCGATGGAACGCCACGACGAGGCAGTCGAACCCCGCACCCTGTAGCGCGCGCGCCAGCGCAGTCACCTGGCGCCCAAAACCGGAAATCCCTTCGGAAGGAACCAGCGCTGCGATGCGTTCCGGGAAGGAGCGCTCCGTGAGAATCATCGTAAGGCGGGCACGCCGGCCGGACCCCTGCGCCGTGACGCCGCCGCGGGCCGACGCTCGAACCACGTCCAGGTGCGCCGCAGGCCCTCGGGCAACGAGACGCGGGGACGATAACCGAGCAAGCGCTCGGCGCGCTCGACGCTCGCAAGCGAGTCGTGGACGTCCCCCTCCCGAGCAGGAAGCCGCCGGTATGCGAGCCCCCGGCCGGTGACTTCTCCCACGAGGTCGATCAGGCCGAGCAGCGAGATCCGCGCTCCCGCCCCCACGTTCACCACGGACCCGTTGACTCTGTCTCCCGGCGCCATTGCGGCAAGCACGTTTGCGTCCACGACATTGTCCACGTAAGTGAAATCCCGCGTCTGCGACCCGTCCCCAAACAGCCTCGCCTCCCGTTGCTCCAGGGCCGCGAGCAAGAAGGCGGGGATGACCGCGGCATACGCCGAGTGTGGACTCTGGCGCGGACCGAACACGTTGAAGTACCGGAGCGCCACCCCTTCAATCAGCCCGGCGCGAGCGAATGCGAGCACATACTGCTCGCCCGCCAGCTTCGACGCCGCATAGGGGGAGCGCGGGAGGGGCTCAGTGGATTCCGTCTTCGGCAAGACGGCCGTGTCGCCGTAGACCGAGCTGGAGCTCGAGTAGACGATGCGCCTGACCTGCGCCGCCCGACACGCCTCGAGCAGGCGCATGGTCGCATTGACGTTCGCCGCGTGGGAAGCCCACGGATCCTTGAGCGACCGCGGCACGCTGGGGAGCGCCGCGAGATGAAAGACCACCTCGACGTCAGCGACCGCGCGGCGACACACGTCGGGCTCGCAGAGATCGCCACGCAGAAACTCAATCGCCCCGTCCAGGCCAGCGAGGTTCGCTGCGTCTCCCGTGTTGAGATTGTCTACGACCCGGACATGGTGGCCGAGAGCCACCAGCCGCTCGGTGACGTGGGAACCGATAAAACCCGCGCCCCCCGTGACGAGGCACCGTGATGCCCGCGCTGCCCGCATGGAATCCCTCGTTGCCGATGGATCCGGTCACCCGCCCTTCGCACGCGTCGGTGACCGCTGGCTGGAGGCGGGTTGCAAGGTTGACGCCGCTCGCGGCAACAGCCGAGCCGCGCTGGTGGTCGGCAATAAGTCCCTGCAGGAGAGGGAGATACGGCGAGCATCGTCCGCGATCCACAGCCGTCTCGCGCGCGGAGTGTGGCCTTGGTGCTGCGGCGGCGCAGCCTATGGCAGGGACGCCACACCCGTTGGCGTTCACGAGCGGCTCGCCGACGGCGCAGCGTGGATCGGCTGCTCACGTGGGAACATCCCTCGGTCCGCCAATGCCACGGCGGCGTTATAGACCTCGCGCGCCCGCAGCAGAATGAGCGGTAAGCGCCCCACGCGCCGCTCGCGCCACGCTTCGCGACGCTTCAGCTCGCGGGCAAGCGGGCTCAGATCGTGGTCCAAGCGCAGTGAAAAGAGCCGGATGTTGGAGACCTGCACCGTCCCGTCCCGGTCCTTCCAGCGCATCGGATACCTTTCCCGAGTCAACACTTGAACCGCGAGCCGCGGCTCGAGCTCCTCCGCCACGAAATAGCAAAACGTCATCGTGTTCGCCGGCACGCCCGCGAGCAGAATCTTGCCGTCGCATTCCAGCAGCCTCCCGTACGGTGTGCGCCGGCCACACGGGGTCTCGGCGTGCTCGTGGCCGGCGATGATCGCGTCGGTCCGGCTGCCCCAAACGGCTACGGAGTGCGTGGGGTGGATGCTGCGTACGACGCCCGGCGACCGGCGGAACACCTCGGTCACGAGCCCCATCCTCGACACCGTCTGTCGCACGTCGAAAACCGGATCGCCGAGGGCGTAGTCGACGGCGGTGCCCTGGAAGGGAATGGTCGGCATCATCAGCGTCCCGCCAACCCCGACGGCGTCCTGCAGCGCCCGAATGACTTCAACGGGGCCTCCTTGGAAGCCGAGAAACCTGTCGAACGCGCTGTGCACCATCAGCACGTCCCCGGGGACGACCCCCAGGTGCCGCAGCGCGGTCTGCAGATCCGCCGGCGTGAATGCGAAGAATATCCGATGGTAGGCGCGCACGAGCTGCTTGAGCCGGCGCTTGACCCCGGGCGGCACTGCCCTGGAGGCGGCAGTGGTGAGGCGCGCTGTGATCGCCGCAGTCACCTCAGCCCGCTGCGTTGGCGAATACGGCGCGCCGTGGCGCCGTGCGTGAACGTCCGACACGTTCTCCTGAGACCGAACTCGCGACGCGTCGGGCCGCCGCGCCGCAGCCTGCGACGAATCGATACAGGGGACCGAAGGCGCGCAGCGAGGTGAGTCCCACGAAGTAGAGCCCCGGCACACTGCTTTCGAACCAGTGGCTCAGGGTCGGAATCGCCCTGTCCGCCTTGATATCGGCCAGGAGCGAGGGATGAATCATCGTCAACTTGTTGATGTCGATCGTGTATCCCGTTGCGAGGAGTATATGATCAGCGCTCAGTTTTGCGCCATCCGAGACGCTCGCTTCGACCTTTCCGTCGACGACGTTCAGGTTCGTCACCGTCTGGCCTTCGCATAATGTGACCTTGCCGATGACTCGATTCTTCAACCAGTCAGTCGCCCCGGAGTGGTAGGCGGCGTTATAGGAGTCCTTCCGTGCCTGGGGGAACCGGTAGAAGAAGTAGGGCATATGGTCCAATACCCAATTGCCCCAGCCCGGCGCAATGGTCGCCCGCGGAGCCAGGATGCATTCGAGCGGGGTGCGCACGTTCATACGATCTGGCGGCAGCCACACGATGCGCCGCCGTGAGGCCACCTGGACGGCGGCACCGGCTTCGTGGAGCAACGCCGCGAACTCTATCGCGCTCTGTCCTCCACCGATTACAACGACGTCCCGTCCCTTGAAACGGCTGAAGTCCCGGTGGTCGGAAGAATGGGAGACCAGTCCTGCCGGGAGCCGGGCGTACGGTTCGGGTCGATTGGCATAGTAACGGAGGCCTATTGCCATCACGACCGCCTGACTCTCCACTTCGCGCCCATCCTCCAGCGTTAGGAGGAACTGCTCGTGCCGGCGCTCGATTGAGGAAACGTACGTCTCGTCTACGTGAGGCACCGCGCGGTGCTGGAACCAGAGCCCATAGTCAATGAACGTCTCGATTGGCAGGGGATAGTCCCTGGCGCGCTTCGACTCCTTGAAGAAGCGTTCAAACCCATGCTCGTTGCGTGGATCGGACAGGTTGGTGGCCCACCAGTGGGATCGGAGCAGCATGCCTCTCGGCATGTGTTCACGCCACATCTCCAAGGTCCTGCCGAAGACGGCGACTCTCAATCCCCGTCCGAGCAGATGCGCTGCGGTCGAGAGCCCGTAGGGACCGGCGCCAACCACCACAACGTCATGAACGGCCTTCATGAGGGATCCTTCCGGACGCGGGACACGAGCCTGCTCATAGCCTGGCGCGTGAAGGCCGTGGTGGCCCTGACCGCAGGAAGCGGGTCCTTCCAGTGCAGGTAGTCGTAAGCCATCGGCCTGAGGAACGAGAGCCCGAAGTCCAATACCGCCTGTACCGGAGGTGTGACTCCGGGCCTGCCGCGCTGCTGCAGGGCGGCGATCGTCGTGTTGATGTCCCCGCCCAGATGGCGCATCCAGCCGCCGATCCGATAGCCCGCGACGCGCTCAATGGGCCCGCCGCTCGCCCACTGATACAGGAGATGGGGGAAGTCGACGCCGGCGCGCACGGCGACCTCGACCGAGGCAGAGAGCCGTGGGTTGATCTCCATCAAGTACGGAACGCCGGCGGCGTCACGACGGAACTCGACTTCGGAGTAGCCTGCGAGATTGATTTCGCGCACCAGGGCTTCGGCCTGGACCCCGATATCGCGCGGAACGGCGATGCTCTGGCGCAGCACCGAGTCCCCGCCCAAGGGCGTGCTCATTCGCCTCGCCCATTGTGCGAAGCGCGCATACACCTCGCCATCGGCGTACAGGAAGCTCACCGCCTCGCGCCTTCCGGTCAACAATTGTTGAAACAGGGCGGCCTCCCCGAAGCGCGTCACCGCCGCGACGGCGTCACAGGCCTCGGCGCGAGTGACAACGAGCTCCGCACCGAGCCGTGCCCCCTCCCGTCCGTTCCACAGCCAGGACTCGCACGGTTTGACCACGGCCGGCAGCCCGATTTCGTTGAGCGCCGCGGGCACATCCCCGACGTCGCAAATGACAACCTCGCGCGGGACGCGCAGGCCAAGGCGCCTCGCCACCTCTAGCGTGCGTTCCTTGTTGATCGCGATCGCCAGCGCCCGTTCATCCGCAAGGGCCAAGCGGACTCGTGGCTCGAGCCGCGCGCGATGCCGACGCAGCAGGGCAATCGTAGCGTCGTTTGAGGCGATCAGCACCCGCGCCGCGATGCGCTCCAGCCACTCATCGAGGACTGCAAGGTAGGTGTCCAGCGCATCCTCGGGTGGGAACACGAAGCCCTGCTCGCACCAGCGCGATGAGAACGCTGGCGTGTGGGGGTGCGCTGCCGCGGCGGCGACGTGGAGCCCGCGCCGGCCGAGGGAGCGCACCGCCACCAACGACTGCCGCAGTGACGCGTTGAGCACCAGCGCGTCGCATCTCATCGTGGCTGGAACGCGCGCAAGAAGTGGGCCGGCGTCGGGATGCTGGCGTTGGGATGGGGTCCGTCCACCGGCGCTCCGGCCCCATGACTGCTGGCATGGCGCCGCAATTTGGTGCAACGGTGGGGGCGGCGTGTGCGGCGCGTGCAGACGGACCTGCCAGTGCCTGGTATGAACGTTGCACTGTGCTTTGGCAGGTGGACGCCCGCGGATGCTAAGTTCCCTGTTCTACGCCGGCCTGGACGTGCTCCGAATCCCCCGAGCCGCTCGTCTGCTGCGGCGCGGCGGGACGATTCTTTGTTATCACAACGTTGTGCCCGACGGCGCAGCCGGCGAGAGCGCCACACCCACCCTCCACATGCCGCTCGGGCGCTTCGAAGCCCAGGTGCGCTGGCTGGCCCGGCACTACGAAATCGTCCGCCTGGGCGAGCTCATGGAACGCGTCGCCCGTGGAGAGCAGCTCCTGAACGTGGCCGCCCTCACCTTCGATGATGGGTACGTCGGCAGCTTCCAACACGCCGTGCCGCTCCTGACCCGCCTCGGCATACCAGCGACGATGTTCGTGGTCGCGGAGGCGCCGGGCTGCTGGGATTCATTCTGGTGGGACCATCCAGACCTGCCACCATCGCTAGCACCGACCAGGCTCCGCTACATGCTGGACGAACTCTGGGGTGACGAGCACGCTATGCCGCGTGCGACGGGGCTGCGAAGCTGCCCGCCCGTGCCTCCATGTCTCCAACCAGCGGGCTGGCACGTGATCGCTGCTGCGGCGCGCCAGGGCGTGGAGATCGGCGTCCATTCCGTCACGCATCGTCGCCTGCCGCGGCTCACCGATGCCGAACTGCAGCGAGAAGTTGTCATGAGCCGACAGGTCATTGAGCGTGAGACCGGGGTCGCGCCCGACTTCTTCGCCTACCCGTACGGGCTGTGGGACGAGCGCGTGCGGGCGGCTGTCCGGGCCGCTGGTTATCGTGGCGCTGTGACGGTCGACCCGGGTCTCACCCCCGCGGGAGCCGACCCGTGGGCGCTCCGCCGAGTCGCCATCCCGGCGAGCCTCAGCGATGCGGCCTTTCGCGCCTACGCCGCCGGGCTCAACCCGCGCTGGGCACTGAGGTAGGCGTAGCGCGGCCCCTCATTCGGTCCACGGTAGCCGATCTCTGCTCGTCTTAGCTGGCTCTCGTACCCACACTGCAAGGCACGCCTGAGACGGCGGCTGGAGCAGCGCCGGCTTTGCGATAGGCGTCGATGGTCCGCTCTGCGATGGGTTCCCAGGCGAGCGCCGTCTCGGCGTACCGCCGGGCGTTTGCTTCGCAGCGCTCGCGGAGGCCGTCGTCGGTGAGCAGGCGCCTGAGCGCGGCTGCCAAGGCCGCCGCGTCGTCCGCTGGCACCAAGAGCCCGCATTCGCCCTCCTCCACCAGCTCCGCGAGTCCGGCGATCCGCGTGGCGACGATCGCGCGGCCCATCGTGACGGCCGCGACGGCAACCCCGCTCTGGTCGATCGCACGGTAGGGCAGGGCGACGACCGAGGCGACCTCGAAATACGACGGTACTACTTCCTCTTCGATATACTGCGTGTGGAACGTCACACGATCTTCGATGTCGAGTTCGTGTGCGAGATCGCGATATGCCTGATCGGGACCGAACGGTGCGCCGGCCAGCACGACGCGGCACGCCACGCCCTGGTCACGTAGCATCGCCGCGGCGAGCAGCAGCACGTCTATGCCTTTGGACCGCCGCAACTCCCCAAACATGAGGATCGTCGGCGTGTGCTCGGCCGCGCCGTCGAGCGCCGGCACGGACGCGCGTTGCTGATTCCAGAACTGCCGGAAATTGCCATGCGGGATGCGCGAGATGCGCTCCCGTGGAACCCCGAACTCCTCGATGAGGCCCCGGACCGTGTCCTCGGTATGCGCTATGAGGTGATGGCAGGCGTGGTACAGGCGCCGGAGCTGCTGGCGGTCGCGTGCGTCGCGTCTGGAGCGGTGCGGCCACAGGTTGTGAACGGTATGCACAACAGGAATTTGGTGCCGCATCAGCTGCAACCACCGGACGTCCACCGGAAGCACGGGCGGGAAGTGCAGGTGCAGCACATCGTACCGGCCCCCGCCCCCCGCCGCCGTGAGACGGGCGAGGGATGTGAGGTGGCCGGCGAGGCGCAGCAGCTGCCACACCGGCCGGGTCAGGCGCCCGGCCTGGTAGCTGCGCAGCTGGGTCCGCCGATAGAACGCGATCTGCGGCGCATACTTGATTTCGCGCCAGCAGCGGCTCACGCGCCCGAAGTGCGGACCCGTGAAGAGCCCGACCTCACACCCCGCGTCCGACAGCGCGTTGCAGAGATTGTGTATGTATCCTGGCGCGGAGGATGATGGGTTCAGCATCAGCACGCGCACGCTGCGTTGATCTCCGAATGGCGTGGGCTTAGGGGCAGTACACCATAGCAGGGACACAACCTCGCAAGCTCAGTGCCAGCCACCACGGGTCCTATTCTTAGCGGCTGTGGACGACAGTCGCCGCACGTTGTTGCGCGACCGCCACGCTCGTGCAGGGCGCTCCGGTCCTGCGCCTGGTCGCGTGGACGCACCTGGACTGCTGGCGTTGGTATCGCTCTTGCTTCCGGTTGTGGGCCGTGCGCAACGTAGCAGCGCTTTCCGATTCCGACGCGTCACAGCTCGGGTCACCCGTCGAGTCTCGGGCTCTCGATCGCTCGCTGCTGCGCGGTGTCGCCTGGACTGCGGGGGTCAAGTGGGCCAGCCAAGCGCTCAGCTGGGTGTCTTGGCTGATCGTCGCGCGTTTGCTCACGCCTGAGGACTACGGCCTCGTCGGCATGGCCGCGATCTACCTCGGGCTGATCACCCTCCTCTCTGAGTTTGGCCTGGGCACCGCCGTGCTGGCCGTCCGCGAGCTCAACGTCGAACAGCTCAATCAGCTCAACGGGCTGGCCGTGCTCTTGGGGCTGGCCAGCCTGCTTGCGTCCTGCATCGTGGCGATCCCGTTGGGGCGTTTCTTCCACGCTCCACAGTTGCCGCTCGTCGTCGTGGCGATGAGCACAACCTTTCTCATCACGGCTTTCAAGACCGTGCCGTTTGCGCTGCTTCAGCGAGACCTGCGCTTCAAGGCGCTCGCGCTCATTGACCTGAGCCAAGCGCTGATAGTGGCGATCAGCATGATCGGATTTGCCGTGGCAGGGTTTGGGTTCTGGACACTGGTGTGCGGCGGCGTGCTGGGTGCGCTGTTTTCGACGGGAGCGGTGCTCAGGCTGCGGCACTCGCCGCTCGCGTGGCCGCGGCTGAAATCCTTGAAGCCCGCGACCATGCTGAGCTCCAACGTACTCGTCTCCCGGTTGTGTTGGTATGTCTCGGCGAACGCGGACTTCCTGGTGGCCGGGCGGATCCTGGGGAAGGCTGCCCTCGGCCTCTACGGCGTCGGCTGGACCTTGGCCAGCGTCCCCGTGGACAGGGTCGCGGCGCTGGTCGGGCAGGTGACACCCGCCTTCTTTTCCGCGGTGCAGACGGACCGCGCAGCGCTCCGGCGGTACCTCCTCAGGATTACCGAAGGCATCGCCCTGATCACGTTCCCTCTCGGCCTCGGCCTCGCCCTGGTGGCTCGGGATTTCGTCCTCGTGGTCCTCGGCTCCAAGTGGAGCGCCACTATTGCGCCGCTGCAGCTCCTCGCCGCCTATGCGGCGTTCCGCTCGATCACGCCACTCTTGGCTCAGGTGCTCCACACCATCAGGGATACCAGGTTCGAGATGTGGAACATGGTCGCCGCTGCCGTTGTCATGCCCACCAGCTTCTACTTCTGCGGGCAGCGCTGGGGGACGGTCGGCCTCGCGATGGCATGGCTGTTGGTCGATCCCCTCATCGCCTTCAGACTGTACCGCCGCGTGTTCTCCAAGATCGAGCTGACCGCGAGGGCGTATTTCGCGGCGCTGTGGCCCGCCCTGAGCGGGACGGCCCTGATGGCGGCAGGGGTGCTCGCCGTCGGAGCGTTCAGCGCAAGCGTGGGGACCGCGGGCCTTCGGTTGGCTGCTCAAATCGGCGCGGGAGTGATCAGTTATGGGCTCGCCTGTCTGGTACTGCACCGGGAGCGTTTAAAGGCATTTTACGAGCTGGCCGTGGCTGCGCGCCGAGGATCACGTGGAGCCGGTGACGACCCGCCCGGCACCGAAGACTGCACCTCACGCTTGACGGTGGCGACACCCGTGCCCCAATCGAGCCCCCCTACTCCAGTATCGCATGACGCCCGCCGACTGCTGGTAATCACCTGGTACTTCCCTCCCGATGGTGCAGTCGGTGCCCTTCGATGGGCGGGCATTGCGAAATACCTTGCTCGGTTGGGCTGGAAGGTTTCGGTCGTAACCGCCGCCTCTCCCGCGAGGGACGACGCGGCGGATGGTGTGCACGTGGAATCGTGTCCACACCTCTGGACCTCCTACCGGCTGCTCGGTCTGCTGAAACGGCGCTTACGTAAGTCGCTCGTGAGCGGATCGGGGGTGGCACGCCCATCGGGGTCGCCGGGTTTGATGCGCCGCCTGCAGCTGGAGGTCCGGGGGTTGTTGACGTTCCCGGACTCGACCCGCGGCTGGGTGCTGCGCGCGGCTCTGCGCTCGCGGTCGTTGATCCGGCGATTCCAGCCGCACGTCGTGGTGAGTAGCGGCCCGCCTCACTTCGCTCACCTCACCGCTGGGCTGGCCACGATCGGGAGCTCCGCGCGCTGGTTCATTGACCTCCGCGATCCGTGGGCGGGAGCTCTCATGAAGGGGCGGGCGTCAGATTCGAGAGCCCGGACCTGGTTGGCTCACGCCCTCGTGCCGCGCCTGGAACGCCTTGTGTTCCGGGCCGCCCAAGGGGTGATCGCCAACACTGTGCAGCACGCAAATGCGCTGGCCGCCAAGTATCCCGACCTGGTCATCGCGTGCATTCCGAACGCCGTCGACCCAGAAGGCTTGCCGCCCCCAGCCCCGAACCCGTATCCGGGGTTGGGTATCGCGTACACCGGCTCGCTGTACCTCGGTCGCGATCTCGCGCCAGTCGTGCGGGCATTTCGGATGTTCCTGGGGCGCCACCCGGACGCTGTCGCGGCCGGTTCGAAGTTGCGCGTTGCCGGCCACGCCGAAGCCTCTCATGCTCTGGCATTCGACGAAGCCGTCGCCGCCGCAGGACTCGAGCAGCAGGTCGAGGTGCTAGGCCTGCTACCGCGTGCTGAGGCTCTGAACGTAGTGTCCCGTTCGCGCCTGGTCGTGGTGTTGGCACAGGACCAACCGCTGCAGATACCTACCAAGCTGTATGAGTCGGTTGCGATGCGGATCCCCACGCTCGTGGTGGCGGGAGCGGATAGTGCCGCAGCGGGGGAGGGAGCCCGCCTCGGCGCCGCGGTTCGCGATCCAGCGGATGTCGAGGGGATCGCGGGCGTGCTCGAGCAGCTCTGGCAGGATGGCGCAGGGCGGCGATCGCCAGGCTCGGTGCCCATCACATACGAAGCGATTGCTCCTCTCGTGGATGAGCTCCTGAGGGGAAGCGGGGTTGAGCGCCGATAACGTGGAGGAGGTGAGGATGTCGAGAGTGGCGGGACGGAGCGTGATGGTGCCCGACGTCGGGCGCGCGTCGAGCGCGGAACCGATGGTGCGTGACGCGATGGACCCGGTTAATGTCAGTGTGGCGCTGCGATTGGGGCCGGATGCAGATCGGCCGCCGGCGTTTCCCGCCCCCGCGGACCCGCTGACTCGTGGAGTCACGGTCGTGATCTGCACCTACCAGCGGGCAGCCAGTCTCGTGCGCTTTCTCGACTCACTCGTGGTGCAAGTGCCCATGCCCGAGCGGGTGATCATCGTGGATGCGAGCCGCAGCGACGAAACCGAGCGCGCCGTTCGTGAGCACGACAGACTCGCACTCGCCGGGAGCGACGTACTCTATTTCCGGGTCGCGGGCCCGCTGCGTGGCCTCACCCGCCAGCGGAACTTCGCCTTGCGCTGGGTTACCACAGACCTGGTCGCGTTCTTCGATGATGACATCGTGTTGTCGCCGGGGTGTTGTGCCGAGCTGGAGCGACATCACCGTGAGCTCGGTGATCGGGTGGTGGGCGTCGCCGCGCTGGCCGAAAACCAGCCTGAGCGACCCAGGCTGGTTTGGCGGCTGCGCAAATGGTTGCGCGTCGTTTCCGATCTCCGGCCGGGCACCTACAGCCGCTCGGGGATTTCGATTCCGTGGGACTTCCTGCCTCGCACCGAGACCGGCCTCGTCGAAGGAGACTGGCTTCCTGGGGGTGTGACGATGTGGCGCACCGCGGCGGCACGCGAAGTGCGCTTCGACGAGGGATTCGAGGGCTACGGTATCGGCGAGGACCTGGACTTCAGCCTGCGGATACGGGCGGAGGGAGCGCTGGCGGTTGCGGGACGCGCCCGGTTGTCTCACCACCCGGCTGCGGGAGGACGCCCGGAGGCCTACGAGATGGGGTACACGAGTGTCCGCAACTGGTATGACATCCACCGGCGGTGCCTGTCGAACCGGACACGGGTGGACGCTGCGTATTTCGCATACGCGTTCTGCGCCGACGCGCTGATCCAATTCCTTGCCCTGTTGAAGGGACAGAACCTGCAGACGCGCTGGCAATTTCTGCGCGGCCGCCTGCGGTTCCTCGTGGAGCTGTTCTTGGGGAAACACAGAGTGAGTCGGCCGCACTGAGTCGAAACGCGTGTGCTCCGGGAGGTGTCTTGCAAGACTCTCCTCGACAGCGCCTGCTGCCGTCGTAGTCTGTGCATCAGCTGATGTGCGGCTTCGCACGACGTCTCAGCCGGCATCGCACGCTGGGCCCGCTACCCCGCGCCCAGGCTCTTAACGTAATACCCGTTCGCGGAAGAGCCTCGCGCCGGGCGACGCAGGCTATCGGTGAGGTCGGTGAGCTCGAGCGCGGGACGGTGGGTCGCCGCGTTCATGCCAATCCGTGCAACTTTTTAAACTCCCATCATCGTCCGGCGTGCAGAGGCCTGGCTTTGTCCTCATGAGAACGTACACGTTGAAGCTCGGCCCTGTGACGGGCGCCAGCTGAGCCGTGGCGACGCCGACCGGGCTCGGGGGCGTGACGCTAACCATGGGGAGTTGGAGCGGGTCGCCGGTGTAAGTCCCGCCGGCGACCGGGGGGCCGTAGAAGTCCTCGGAATTCTGCACCACGTAGCGGTCACCCATATGGAGGATCCCCGAGACGTCCACGCTGACCGTACTCTGCTGTGCCCAATTGTAGACGATGATGTTGGCGCGACCCGGCTCATATTGGTTCGGGCGCACCACGATCTTGACCTCCGTGGGGGCGCTACCGGCATACGTGCCCGGATCGGCAAAGCCGGTGAGCGTCCGCCAGCCGTTGAAGCTGGCCACGCCATCATTGTAGCGCCACACCGGCGCCATGTAGTCGCCAAAGAAGGTATTGTCGCTCCACGTGTGGCCACTGAGATTGCCCATGTTCCACACCATGCCGCCGGACGTGAAGTTGTACAGCGTGTTCCCCGTCACTGTGGCGGTCAACCAGCTGCCCACACGAAGCCACCCACCGACGAAGTAGTTGTTGGTGAAGACGACGTCCTCGTTCACGGCCACGTTGTTCCCAACGTCGGCCGTCTGGGTGTTGGTGTAATTGGTTCTGTACGTGTAATTCTGATCAATGGTGATTCCTGACGCGGGAACCTCGCCGCCGACGAGAATGTCGGCGTCCCACGGCACGCCCCAGACGTAGTTGTTAAACGCGGCGTTGCCTTCGAGATCGATGTTCTGGAGATACCCTTCGACCGTCGAGTAGCAGTGAATACCATACGCCCAATTGTCGAAGACAACGTTGTCCTGCAGCAGCAGACTCGTCCGGCTCCGGCAATAAATGCCGTGCTCCACATTGTCGGTGCGTCCGTTGTTGTAGACGATGGAGCCATTGACCTCGGCTCCGGTCGCCTCCGGCGCGATGAAAATACCGTCCTCGGTCGCGTCATGGACGACCAAATTGATGAGCTTGGTCCCAGGCCCTCGGGCGTTGACACCGTGGAGGGGTCCCTGCTGCGGAGCGGGGTGCGTGACCTCAAATCCCCAGAACCACGTATACGCACCGCTCACCAAGAGGGTGTTCGTAACCGTTGCACGCTCGCCAGGGTACTGGCGCACCACGATGGGAGCGTCAGCCGTACCGATCAGCGTACTCGCGAAGCCCCTCGGATCGATCGCGTTCGTGTACGTTCCGCCGCGGAGCCAAATCGTGCTGCCCGGCGTGACCGCAGCCGGGCCGCTGAGCGCCGTCGCCAGGTCCCAGGGATTCGTGAACGAGCCGTCGCCCGACGGCGAGCCGGTCGGCGAGGCGTAGAAGTCCAGCTTCGCAGCGAGGTCGGCGCGTAGTGCGGGGGGGCTGGCACGGGGCCTGACGATGTCGTCCTGCGCGCAGGCGGCGAGAAGCAGCCAAAGCGCGAGCGCCAAGGGCCCCCAGCGCGACTCGGCGCGAAACAGCATACGTTCCCCGGCGGGCATGACGCCCCTTCCTTGTGCAACTTCCGCACCTGTTGCGCTGGCGTGCCTTCGGGTCTCGACCCGCGACTGCAAGCTGGCACCAAAGGCACAACGTGCTAGCGCCCGGGTGCAACAGGTGTCGCGAGTCTGCAGCGTTGGTGCACTCGCCTCGTCGCTCGGGCCCACAACTCAGAGCATCCGCGCCTCGCGTAGCCAGGTTTCCGTGAGTCGCATCCCTTCGTCGTATCCCACCGGTGCTGTGTAGCCGAGCACGGCGCGGGCCTTCTGGCTGGAGTGCGCGACCGTCCGCTTCTGACTGGCGATGAGCGGGTGATCGGCGCGGAACCGGCGCTCCGCCGATCCGTTGCGGTGTACAGATTCCCAGCCGCGGAGCCGTCGGCGGATCAGCTGCTTAGCCGGTTCAGGGAGCGACTGGAAGCACCGCCTGACCACCGGGACGTGCGTGAGCGTTCGCCGGAGCTCGGCATCCGCCATTATCCCGCGCAGTGCCCGCAGCGAGTCACGCCAGACGCGCTCCAGCGGCGCAGGCGCCAGCTCCGCCGCGGCGATGCGTGGAACATCGACACCCAGGAACGCCGCGTGGTCGGTGATGCACCGCTCCCATGAGACCGGTTCCGGGTCGGTCACGTGGAACACCTGGCCCGACGCCTCTGGCTTCCACAATGCCAACAGGATCGCCTCGACCAGGTTGTCGACGTAGACGAGGTTGCAGGGGTGCCCACCGCCGTCGACAATGGCGATCTCGCGAGAACGAAGGGTGTTGATCATTCCTACCGTAAACGATGCGAAGGGCCCGTAGACGTTAGGTGGCCGGAGGATCACGGCGTCGAGACCGTGGCGCCGGTGGCACCGCAGGACGCGCCGCTCCTGGTTCAGCTTCGCCCTGCCGTAGGGGAGGTCGCATCGGGTGACACGCGCGGTCTCCGACACGCTTTCGGGGGGTGGCTGACTGCCGTACACGGCCACGCTGCTGACGTGCACGAAGCGGGCGATGCGGTGCGTGACCGCGGCGCGCAGGACGTTCTCGAGCCCACCCTGCATCACGGCGTCGCCCCCGCGGGCGAGATGAACCACGGCGCCGCATCCGTGCATCGCCCGATCGACGGAAGCGCGGTCACATAGGTCCCCGACTGCAAAGTCCAGCGGGAACCGCGCGATGCGCCAGGCGGATCCCGTGGAATGCACGAACGGACGGGGCTCGAACGAACTGGTGAGTGCCATCACCTCACATAAACGCCCGCCGATGAGACCGGTCGCGCCGGTCACCAGCACTCGATGGGGAGGCTGCGGACTCACAAGGCACTCACCCGGGCGGCCAGCGGAGGGTCGCGGCTGACGCCGGGGCCGGCCGGACGCGTGCCAGGCCCTCGAGCGTTGCGTCGCACCAAGGCTCCTCCAGGGCCGTGCGTATCGCGTAGCAACGCTCCGTCAGTGCCACCGTCCTGGCAGCCTGCTCGCCGTCCACCCGAGGAGCGGTGCCGGTCCGAATCGCGGTGACGAAATCGTGCAGCTGGAGCCGGAAGTAGTCGGGCTCCGGGCCTGCCGGGGGAAGGGCGGCCGCGGTGAGCTCGTGTCGCAAGGCGGAGCGCGACGGCAGGTAGGTCACCGAGCGGGTTTGGCCGCCCCGCACCTCCAGCGTGCCGTGCTCCCCCACGATCCGGACACGATTCGCGAGTTGGTACGTATGGGAGAGCACCACCACGCCATGCAGCGGGTGACCCTCCACGGTGGCCGCGAAGCGGGTCCTGCAGTTCGCCTCGACGCCGCCCCGCGAGTCGTCGGCGTGGCTGATGACGTCGACGTCCCCGAACAGGTAGCTCATCTGATCGAGCACGTGGCTGCCGCTCACGACCAAGACCCCGCCGCCGCACGTCGCCCGCCTCAGGTTGTAGCCGGAAAGGGGCGACCATCTTGCGGGTGTGCCGAACTCATACTCGAACGCTTCTAGCTCCCCGAGAAACCGCGACTCGAGAAGGTGTTTCAGCAGCTCGGTACTGGGCCAGAAACGCGCGACGAAGCCCACGGCCAGGATGGAGGACGTGGCACGGGCCGCCTGGCATAGCTGCTCGCATTCGTACCTTGTGAGGGCGAGCGGTTTCTCGCACAGGACGTGGATTCCCCGCGACAGCAACTCGACACCGACGGCCGCGTGCAAGTGGTTGGGGAGCGCCAGGATTACGGCGTCCACGCGCCCTACGACCTCGCGGTAGTCGCGCACCGCGATCGGGCCGAGGCGATAACGACGGCGAATGTGCTGGAGGCGTGAGGCGTCGAGGTCGCTCAGTGCCGTCAGCTCCACTTGGGGAGAGGTCAGCGCCGCCGGAAGATGGGCGCTCTCGGCAATGGCGCCGCAACCGATGATGCCGATACGAAGGGTCCCCGACCGGGCGGCGGTCCCGGCTAGGGCTGCAGCGCCGGAAGAGGCTAGGTCGATGCGAATGTCTGAGATGATCGTCAGGCTACCACCTTGGTCCGGGTACTCAAGCCCTGGGGCCTGCAGGCACGGTGCCAGCGTGGCTTGTCACGCGGCGGCCGGCATGTCGGGTCGGCTGCTGGCCCTGGACGGCGTTGCACCGCCGCCTGCCATCTCGCTTGCTGACCGCACCGACCGGCCTGCCCTAAACCTGTTGAGCGCCCTGTGCACGATCAGCACGTCGCCCGGGGCGAAGCTCAGCTCTAGCCGCGCCTCGACCGTTTTCCTCATTTGATTGCGCGCACCCGAAAAATGTGCTCCGCCGCAAGCCAATTGAGTGCCCGGCTTCGAACGAACCTGTAGTTGGCTTGAGCGAGAAGCGCTCGTCCGAACCATCGCTCAATGCCGCGCCCGAGGACGGTCTGCTTCATGGACAAACGTTGCACAACACGGCAGAGCGGGTTGCTGAGCCATCCCCAGCCATGGCAGATCCACTCCTCTGGTTCGAAGTGGCAGGCACGCAGCAACCGCAGCCACGTGCTGCGGTAGAACCTGCGGTAACGGCTACGGTGAACAGTTCCATCGGGGGTCTCTGGTGACGGGGCCGGTCTCCCGCGAAACCGGTATTTCAACAGGTGGTAGACGGGCCGCACCAGAGCGACTCCCCTCCGCAGCACGCGATCGAGGCGCAGGAGAGGGGACCGCCCGTTGGAAATCGCGATCACCGCTCGCCCTCCGGGTCTGAGGACCCTCCGTATTTCACGCAGTGCCTCCTCGTCGGACTCCAGGTATTCCATGACCCCGAGCGACACCACTGCGTCGAACGTGTTATCCGGAAAGGGGATGTGTTCGACGTCCCCGACCCCGAATTGATCCGATCCGCAGAGCTCTCGCGCCTTGCGGATCATCGGCTCAGCGAAATCGATGCCCCACACTGCGTACCCGCGTTCCATGAGTTTCCCAGCCATCACGCCTGGGCCGCAGCCGGCGTCGAGGATCTTCGCGGCTGGCGGGATCGCGGCCTCCACCATAGCCAGGGCAAACCGCTGGCGCGAGACGAGATGCTGCCTGCTCAACGGCGGGTCCGGATCGACGTAGTATGCCGCCCACTCGGTCGCCCGCGCGCTGAAGGTGTTCTTCACTTGGTGTTTCCAGTTCGTCATGGCACGATTCCTCTCAGCCTACCCTCACATCCCATCGGCACCCGCGGACGAGCGGTGGAGCGCCGTCTCAGGAATCGTCGGGCATGGGGTGGTCCACCACGAGGCTCCGCGCCTCGCGTATCACGCAAGACACGTTTTCGAGGACGCCTTTCGATTCCCGTCGAGCGGGCAGTCGCATGAACAGTGCCGGCCCGCGGTGTCCGTCACAGCAACGCATGGCTACCCTGGTGTTGCACCGCCGCGACGCGCAGGGTGGGTGAGATCCGTGGAGGCGCCTGCGTCCGCTTGGGGGGCACGAATCTTGACACTCGGGGAGCGGTCCCCTGAGAAAGACCTCTCCTTTGCGCTCAAGCGGGTTCGTGGATAGCGCCGCAGCGCCAACACTGGCAGTGGTCGGGTCCGGCGCGATCGCCAGAATGTGTCACGTCCCGGCGCTCGCCGAACACCCCGGGGTGCGGGAGCGGCTCGTCCTCGTCGACCAGGACCTGGAGCGGGCGCGGGCGCTCGCGCATGCGTTCGACGTGGCCTCGGTCGCCGCGGACTACCGGGATGTCTTGGGCGGGGTGGACGGGGTGGTGATCGCGTTGCCGCATCACCTTCACTTTCGCGTCGCCCTCGATTGCCTTCGCGCCGGGGTGCACGTGCTGTGTGAGAAGCCACTGGCGGAGTCGGCAGCGGAGGTGGCTGAGCTCGTTGCCGCCGCCGAGCAGGCGCATGTCACGCTCGCCGTCAACAATACGCGGCGCCTGTTTCCACCCTCGAGAAAGGTCCATGAGTTGCTGAGCGAGGGCGCGATCGGCGCCGTTCGGTTCCTCGGCTACTATGACGGCGCGAAGTACGCTTGGCCCAGCGCGTCCGGTTTCGCATTCGGCCTCCGCGGGACGGGGAAGGGCGTCCTGCTCGACGTGGGAGCACACGTGCTTGATCTGGTGTGCTGGTGGCTGGGCTGCCAACCGCAGGTTACGTCCTACGCAGACGATTCACTCGGCGGGAGCGAAGCGGTCGCGAAGGTCTCGTTCACGGACGGGAAGACGCACGGAGAGGTGCACCTCAGCTGGCTGGCCAAGTTGCGCAACGGCTTCCGGATCGAAGGCGAGGCAGGATCCATCGTCGGGAGCGTCTCCGACTGGCACGCCGTCGAACTCGCGTCGCGGTCGGGAAGGCGCACGCTGATCCCGCTCAATTCACGCATCCGCACAACCAGCGATGCGGGACGACTGGTCGTAGAGAACTTTCTCGACGTCATCCAGAACGGCCGACCGCCGCTGGTGTCGGCTCGGGATGTTGCTCCGTCGATCGCCATGATCGAGGAGTGTTACGCCCGGCGGCGTCGTTTCGACATGCCCTGGCACGACCACTGGGAGCAGATCCGCCATGCGCTCTGAGCAGCGGGTGCTCGTCACCGGCGCCGGGGGATTCATCGGCGGGCGGGTAGCCGAAGTGCTGCACGCCTCGGGGTGCGCTCAGGTGCGCGCCGGTGTGCGGCGCTGGGCCAGCGCCGCGCGGATCGGGCGACTGCCCGTCGAAATCGTCCGTTGTGATCTGGCCGATCCGCGCCAAGTGGACACAGCCTGCGACGGAGTCACGGCGCTGGTGCAATGCGCCAAGCCCACCGGCCCGGGGAGTGACGCGCAGCTGCGCAACCTCCTCGAAGCCGCTCACCGGCGCGGCGTTACCCGGGTCGTTCACCTGAGCACAACCGAGGTCTACGGCGCCGTTGCCGGGGACGTGGATGAAGGGCATCCCGTCGGCCCTGGGCAAAGCGACTACGCCCGATGGAAGGTCGCCGCGGAGCGGGTGTGCGCCGAATACGTGGCTCGCGGGCTGCCGCTCGTCATCCTGCGGCCGACCATCGTGTACGGTCCGTTTAGCGAGACTTGGACGGTCAAATTCGTCCAGCGACTGCTGTCGGGTAGGTGGTCACTGCCGGAGGAGTCTTGTCGGGGGTCGTGCAACCTGCTCTATGTCGACGATCTCGTGGCGGCCATTCTTCTCGCCTTGCGGACCGACCAGGCAGTCGGCGAGGCATTCAACGTCAACGGCAGCGAGCGAGTCACGTGGAATCAGTATTTCCGCGCGCTCGGCGAAGCGCTGGATGCGGGCACCCTGGATCGCCCGGGCGTGCTGGCGGCTCGGGCCGGTGCGTGGCTCTTGCAGCCACTGCGGGCATCCGCGCACTTGTTGTTGACACATCAGAAAGAGCGCATCATGGCGTTGTACGAGCGCTACCGACCTGTGCGGCGGCTGATGCGCGGGGCCGAGAGCCTGATGCGAAGGGTGCCAGCCACGGGTGAATTCGGGTTGTATAGTCGTGCTGCCTTCTACGTGACCGGGAAAGCTCAACATATTCTCGGGTATCAGCCAAGCTTCACCATGGCCAGCGGCATCAGGTTGAGTGTCGCGTGGCTGCGGCATGAAGGCTATCTGTTGCCCGCCGGTCCACCAGATTTGCGCCTGCAGAGAGCCCGTCCGGCAGCTCTCGTTCCCTAGCCGCGACCGCCCCGCGCCACGGCGTGCGGCACGAAGAAGTAGTTCACTCCCGGCGCCTCATCCGGTCGCCACGGTCGCAGTTCTTTCCCGTCGACGACGTACGCCCGGTACCCGAACTCTCCCAGGAGGTGGAACACCGACTTGGCGCTGGAATCGCTCACCCGCGGATCGCCTGACACCTCGATCAGCCACGTAGGGCGGCTCCGTCGGATGAGATCCCTTGCCCCATGCAGGCAGGCCAGTTCATGTCCTTCGACGTCGCACTTTACGAACGACACGTCACCGGTCTGCCCCGCGAGGAGACGGTCGAGCGTGCACGTTTCCGCGGTGACTTCGCGCCCGTGAGCCGGTCCGCGCACAATCCGAGCTTGATACGCGTTCTCCAGTCCGAACGGCCTCGTTTTCGGAACGACCAGTCTGACGCGCTCGCCATCGGAGTCGGACAGGGCCCGTCTCATCGGCACAACGTTCTTGAGCCCCAATCGCGCGACATTAGCTGTCAGGATGTCGAACGTTTCAGGAACGGGCTCGATGCTGTAGACGCGGCCCCGTGGCCCAACCAGGTCCGCGAGAGTCTTCGTGTAGAGACCGAAGTTAGCCCCGACATCAACGACGCAGGCGCCAGGCTTAACGAACAACCCGAGCAGGGCAAGCTCCGGTTCACCCACGTTGCCCTTCGCGAGCACGCGGTAGTAGTGACGTCGCCGGACTTGCTGCGCCACTCCGGTGGGCAGCACGCGCCAAGCCACGGCCTCCACGAGGTCTCGCACCCACATCGCCGTGAACCCTTCGCCTGAGGCGCCATGGACCCCGTGCCAGAGCTCAAACGGAGCCCGCTATCGGCCCAGTGAGGGCATGGGCCGCGTTCAGGCCGAGCAACTTCCGCGCCCTGGCCTTGGTGCACGATGGTCCGAGCTGGCTGGCGTGTGCAATGCCGGTGCCAGGTCAGGACTTCCTGTCCCGCGCGAAACTCCAGCGATACTGCCGCGCTTAGCGCCTAACCGCGCCAGCCCGTGCGCTGAGTGCAACAGAGTGCCGCCAGGCAACCACGCAGCCCCGAGTGCGCCGCCCGCCTCAGGCGAGCGCGTCCTGCTGCCGAATGGAAACGTCAGTACTCGTAGGCGCCGATGTCGTAGGCGGCACCTTGGGGGCGGGCGATGCCGACGAAGTCGAGCGGCGGCACGCAGCTGGCCACGCCGGCGGCACAGCGGGTCGTGCCGGCATCGATGGCGACCGCGCCACTCTGGAGG
>WNGM01001359.1_pt1 | contig 32791 bp, 24 predicted proteins | sample 5400571 | NCBI WGS metagenome assembly WNGM01 (sample SAMN13153378, study PRJNA577476) | soil metagenome | isolation source: 100 cm soil or saprolite under Garry oak tree replicate 2 | place: USA:California | collected 2016-06-15 | reverse complement strand
AACAACGACAGACTCCACTCCGCCTGCGGGAATATCCCCCCGGCCGAATATGAGAAAGACTGGCTAATGGGGCAGGGCCACACTATAATCAATCCGGAAGCCAAAGCATCGTAGCCTCCAATAAACCCGGGGCGGCTCAAGGCAACGGCGACCCCGCTCTGGTCGGTCGGGTCGAGCCCGAACTGGCGTAGCTATTCACCAAGGGTGGAGGGGTGTTGCCGCTGGTCAGCGGCGACACCCAAGGGGCCGCGTGACTGCGCGTACCAAGGCGACGGCGGGGCAACCTCATGTGGTGGCGGGGCTTGTCAGCCAGGGCTGAGGGCTGGCGGCAGCCACGGCCCGGTGGCAAACAGCCGGCGGAGCGCCTCGAGCTTGCCCACGCCCCACTTGGCAGCGGTCGACAGGTAGGACTGCACGACGGCAAACTCGGCCAGCCCCTCCAGGGTCCGCCAGCACCCACCCGAGGTGCGCTGTTGCACCTTGACCGGCCGGACATCCCGCTCGCTCTGGTTGTTGGTGAAGCCGACCGCCAGATCGGTCGCAAACCGCAGGATCATCGCCTCGTGCCGGTCGAACCGGCGGGCCAGCCGCAGCCCGTCTTTGGCGAGGTGGGTCTGCCGCCGCTGGTTGTCGGCAATGCCCTTGGCGGCCGCTCCCCGGTACCAGCCCACGATCCGCGCCAGGGTGGCCGCCTCCAGCGTGTCGGCTCCACGCGCCCGCGCCGCCCCGGCGGCCTTGTTCGCATACACCAGCAGGTCGGCCATGGCCCCCGCCCACGCCTGCCCTTGAGGGTCGGCCTCCCACACCGCCCGCAGGTCCCGCAGGCTGTGCGCGCCACACCAGGCGTGCAGCGCGTCCACCAGGTGCGCGTACCCGGCGTAGCCGTCCCGCATGACCGTGCCGCCGTAGCCGCCCAGCACCCCACCAGCGTCGATGTCGTCAGCCGAACGGCCGCCGGTGTGCAGGTGGGTCAAGAACCCGGTGCAGGCCACATGCACGTACACAAGACCACCGCAAGCCCGCCCCGGGGTCTCGTCCACACACAGCACCCCTGCCTCGCGGAGCAGCCAGCGGACCCGCTCCATGAACGGCCCAAGCCGCCCAGCGGCCGCGCCGCGGGCCCGGCCACAAACCCCACCGAGCAGCCCACGCCCAGCAGGTCCGAAAGCAGCCCCGCCGCCCGCCCTACCGGCACATGGTTGGCGCAGGTCAGGTTGGCGGCATGCGCCAACACCCCGGGCCGTACTGGACCCGGCCGCCCACCCCCTGCGGCGCCTGCCCGGTCGTGGTCATCCCACAGGCCGGGCAGACCCGCGCCTGCACCAGGTACTGGGTCACGACCGGGCGCGGTGGGGGCGGTGGGGCCTCGAACACCTGCCGGGTGTGCTCGGCAACAACCGGCACGCCGGCAAGGCCGCAGCCGCACCCCGCACAGGCCACCGGGGCGCACACCACCGTGTGGTCAGGGGCAGCCACCTGCGCCAGGGTGACGCCCGGCGCGCCGGGCTGCTTGCCGGGCCTGCGCCCCGACCGGCCCCGCAGCGACCGGTCGGTCGGCTTGCGCGGCTTCTTGGTGTAGGGGCTGTCGGAGCTGGGAGGCTTGCTGGAGTTGGAGGAGTCGCGGCCCGCCTGTCCCTCCAGCTGCGCCACCCGCTCGCCAAGGACCACCACCTGCGACCGCAACTCCACGATCTGCGCGTCGGTTGCCGCCACCCGCGGCCGCAGCTGAGCGAGCTGCGCATCCCTTGCCGCCAGCTCGGCCTGGTGCAGCTCGGCCTGGGCGGTGAGCACCGCCCGCAGCTCGGTGTTGACCGCACGCTGACGCCCCAGCGCCGCACGCAACTCCTCGACCGACAAGCTGGCCAGTTCACGCGGCGGCGGCTCGGACATGGCCGACATGATCGGCACGCCGACCGCCAAAGGTCAACTCGGTCAGCTCATACCACCAAGACCGCGTTCACCCTGGCTGAATAGCTACGATATCAGGTGCACTCAGTTTGAGTTGCGCTGAGCCTCCGAGCTGTTTGAGTACACTTGATGTGTCTCCGTCAAAGAGTCACGCAGAGAATCCGGCGACCATTGATCCGCCTGACCTGATATCCTTGTCAGCTCGCGGAATGCTGCTAACGTTGCTTTGCAGATATTTACACTTGTCAGCATCTCGTCTAGGGTGCGTTCCGCTTCACCGTCCGAAGACGCTGTATCCGGTGAAAGGAGTTTAAGCGTTCCTTCTAAATGTGCGAGGGGTGTTTTTAGGGAATGCGCCAGCTCACTGACCACCTGGAGTTTCGCAGTTCACTGGCCGGCGGCGGCCCAGGCTGCCTGCACTTGGAGGATTTCTGCCTTGGTGGGGGCTGAGGGCTGACCTGGCTGATATTGCGCGGCGATGAGGACGCGGCGGAGCTTGGCGAGCATGTCGGCCACTGATGGGGCGGTCTTGGTCTGGTACCAGGGCGCCAGGGTGCGGCGGGCGGCCAGGTCGGCGGGGTGGTGGCCGTGGTGGGCGTACCAGATGATCGCCAGGCTGTAGCAGACCAGCCCGAACGGCACGGTGCGTTCCACGGCCAGGCGGGTGCGGTTGCGGGCCTGGCCGACCCCGGCGTCTTGGCGGGCCTCGCGGAAGCTGACCTCGATGGTCTAATCACAACTGGCAAATTCTGCTGCACGCGATGGGGGCGGTTGCGGTTGGACTGGTCGCGTCGGCCGGTGTGGGTGCGACCATCTGCTGGTCAGGCTGTCGTTGTTGCAGGAGCACAGGATGGCGCCGACCTGGACTGTCCGCCGCCAGATCAGCCCCCACCGCGACGGCGACCGCCGTTGGGACCAGGCCTACCAGCTGCTGGTGCGCTGGGCGATGGCGCGGCCCGACGGCGACCGGGCGGTGGGGCCGATGCCACAGGAGGTGCCTGATGCGCATGGGGGTGTATGCGCGGGTCTCCACCAGCCGCCAAGCCCAGGCGCAGACCATCGAGCAGCAGCTTGAGCGGCTGCGTGCTGCGGTGTGTGAGCGTGGCTGGGTCCTGGATGAGGAGCATGTCTACCGTGACGACGGCTACAGCGGCGCCAGCCTTGGCCGTCCGGGCTTGGACCGGCTGCGCGACCACGCCGCGCTGGCCGACCTGGACGTGGTCTTGGTGGTCGCGCCGGACCGGCTGGCCCGCAACTACGTCCACCAGGTGCTGCTGGTCGATGAGCTGGCTCGGCACGGCTGCCGGGTGGAGTTCCTGGACCGACCGATGAGCCAGGATCCTCACGACCAGCTGCTGCTGCAGATCCGCGGGGCGGTGGCCGAGTACGAGCGCACCCTGATCGCCGAGCGGATGCGTCGTGGGCGGCAGGCGCGGCTGCGGGCCGGCACACTGCTGCCGTGGACCCGGGCGCCGTTTGGCTACCGGGTGGACCCGCAGCGGCCCGGCGAGGTGGCCGGGGTGCGAGTCGAGCCGGACGAGGCGGTGCTGGTCGCGCAGCTGTTCGACTGGTATTTGGAGGCGGGGGTGACGCTGTACCGGTTGGCTAAGCGGCTGACCGATCTGGGGATTGCGACCCCGACGGGCAAGCCGCGCTGGAACGTCGCCAGCGTGCGCGGCATCCTGCGCAACCCGGCCTATACCGGCCGGGCGCAGACCAACCGGACCCGGGTCGCGCCCGCCCGGCAGCGCAAAGCCGCGCTGCTGCCGGTCGGCCCGGGCCAAAGCCACGCGCCCCGGCCGCCGGAGGAGTGGGTCACCGTCGCGGTCCCGCAGATCGTGAGCGAGGAGACCTTCGCCCAGGTGCAGGCCAAGCTGGACGCCAACCAGCAGGGCGCCGCGCGCAACACCCGCCACCCCTACCTGCTGCGGGCGCTGGTCAGCTGCGGCGCCTGCCGCCTGTCGTGCACCGCCCGCACGACCCAAAACGGCTACAACTACTACATCTGCGTGGGCCGCACCGACGCGCTGCGGCGCGCCCAGGGGCAGCGCTGCACCGCCCGCTACGCCCCCGCCGCGCAACTGGACGAGCTGGTCTGGGCTGACCTGTCCGCGCTGCTGACTGATCCTGCCCAGGTTGCCGCGGCGCTGGCGCGGGCCCGTGGTGGGGAGTGGCTGCCGCAGGAGCTGCACGCCCGCCAGCGCACCATCGGCCAGGCCATCGCGCAGCTGGAGCGCCAGCAGCAGCGGCTGTTGGACGCCTACCTGGCCGAGGTCGTCGCCCTGGGCGAGTTCGAGCGCAAGCGAGGGGAGCTGGAGCGCCGCCGGGCCACCCTGGCCGACCAGCAGCACCAGCTGGACGCGATCGCGCAGCAGCGGCTGGAGCTTGGCGCTGTCGCCGACGGGATCGAGCGTTTCTGCCGGACCGTCCGGGACGGGCTGGCCACGGCCACGTTCACCCAGCGGCGGCTGCTGGTGGAGCTGCTCATCGACCGGGTGGTCGTGACCGACGGCGAGGTCGAGATCCGCTACGCGCTGCCCACCGCACCCGAGGGCCCGCACCCGCGCTTTTGCCAGTTGCGGAAAGACCATCTCTTCGGGCCAGCGGTCGCTGTAGCGTTCGATGACCTGCTGGGGGTGGCGGCAAGGTCGGTGGTGACCAGGGCCAGCTCGTAGCCGTCGGGCGCGGCGGGGGCGCGGATGAGCACGACGTGGACGGGGCGGGTGGCGAACACGCTGGGCCACAGGCAGGTGAAGTGGGCGACGGCGAGGGTGCGGGGTTTGCCGTACAGGGTGGCCTGGTGCAGCGTGAAGGGGGTGGCGACCAGGCCGGCCAGGTGGTGAAGGTCGGGCAAGCGGGCGCCTTTGCTGGGTGGCCGGCCGCGCTGGTGGGGCCGGCGTGGTGAGGGGAGCTGGTACAGGGCGGCGTCGGCGCGCAGCCTGGTGGTCACGGTGACTTGCCGTGGCAGCTGGCGCAGGGCCTTGCCGGCGTAGGCGCCGTCACAGACCAGGTCGACACGCCGGTCGCCCAGCTGCTGGCAGACCAGCGTGACCAGCTCGACCGCCAGATCCAGCCGTCCCGGGGTGTGTCCTGGTCGCCACAGCCTGGCCAGGACCGGCAGGCACAGGGCCCGGTGGGAGATGAACGGCAGGTCCACCAGCACACCCAGCACGACCCAGTTGTTACCCCAGGCGACGGCGTCGCGGCCAACCCCCAGCGGGTCGTGGTGCCACCCGGTCCCGAAGATCTTGCGGCCGCTGCGGCGAAACAGGGTGTCGTCCACCACCAGCCGCACCGGCGCGCCGGCGCCGACCAGCCCGTCAACGATCAGCTCCAGTAGGCACAGGCCGAGCTGGTCGGCCGACCAGCGGGCTCGGGAGAAGAACCGGTGGGCACGGCTGTGATGCCAACTCGTCGAGAGACCAGCGGCGACCAGCATGCCGGTGACGGTGTGGGCCTGGGGCTGTGCCCAGAACCCGACCACCAGCGCGCAGAAGGTCTCGAAGGTGGGGGCGGTGAAGCAGGACCGGAAGCTGGTGAGCAGCTCGGCGATCGAGCGGGGTAGGCTGCGGGTCGGCATCGGCGGGGACCTCTGGTTTGGCGACCGTGTGAGGGAACCGCCGATGCTTGCTCGCGTCCGACCACGCAAGCAACTCAGCCGATCACGACGCCGCTACCAGCCCAAAACTGCGAAACTCCAGTGACCACCCGATACTCGGTACCTTTTGAGTCCCGGCCTTCCCCCGTCGTGAGAGTCGTAGTGGTCGAGGCGCGCGTGTTCGCCACGGTTTCACGGATGGCCTTAGCAAGGGTCTCGCTAAGCTCTGACGAGAGGTTCTCGGAAATCCTCGCTTGAAAGTCCTGGGTTCGACGAAGTTCCAAGAGAACTTCGTCAAGCGCTCTCGCCGTCTGCCCAGACTCTTTATCTTGCCTATACCGTTCAAACTCTCGTTCCTCGCGTTGCATTCGGAATTGCTCGCGTATTGTCAACCTGCGGAAGTATAATATGGCAACTAGAGTAACAAGCGCGGGCGCCCAGAAGCCAAGTAGAAGTATGTAGACGGATGATCGCCAGCTCATCGGTGACGCCTCCCACGTGTCGACACGGCATGATGCTAGCCGTAGTTCCGGCTCGCGGCGACCCTGGACTCAGCAGACAGTCAAAGCACGGCAAGACCGGCACGGCCGGGAGTCAGCCCGCGTCATCGGTTACGCTCGTATGCCCGTCCAGGGAGTACTGGAGGGTGCTATTCGCCCAGGTCGCGCGGGGAGCGCCATCCGTTTGCTGCGATGCGACACGGTGAGCGACAGTTGTGTTGCTCGACTGACCCGGGCTGGTGAGGCACGAGATGCCGGATTTGGTGCCTTGCGCGATGTCGCCGCCGTGGCCGGGTAGCCTGGTATCGCACCGTCGACCACCAGGAGCGCCAGTGCGGCGGCTTGGCCCAACGCCTACGCCGAGCAGCTCCAGCCCGGCCGGGTCAGCGACTGCTACCTGGCCATCCTGCTCGACCAGCCACTCGCAGAAATCGCCCGACCGTCCTCCCCGGTGCCGGCCGTAGGGTCGACCGGCCGGCGCCGAGTTCGAGCTTCGGGTCGGCGTAGACGGTCACGACCGCGTCCCGTACCAGCGTCCGGCGGGCGGGCGCCACACCGTGGACGCCTCGTCGTTCTCCCCCCCGCGCTGCTGCTTGGCCTCCAGGGCGGCTCGCCGAGCTCGCGCGTCGCGCTCTTGATGCTTGGCCTCCCGCCGCGCTGCGCGGACGTGCTCGGCGTGCTTCCGCCGGATCGTGGCATCCGAGCCGGAGGTGACCCAGCGACCGCACCGACCGCACGAGCAAGCGCCAACCAACCCGCCGCGACCCGTCGCAGGTCGTGCCGGGGCGGGCCGTCAGGTCGCCGTTTCGGCCGCCTACCCTGCGGGCGCGCGACGCGCGGAAGCGGGTCCTAGGACTCTCGGGCACGTGCGTTCCTCCCTACCCGGGTCTGAGTAGATCCTGAAGGCGCGCGGCCGTCTCGGCGTCCATTCGGAAGGCCTTCCTGCCGTGCACCGTCACGCGCTGGAACGGCACCGCGTCCCTGCCGAACTTGGTCTGCATGCCGCCCACGACGCCGCCGAGGAAGGGCAGGTTCTGGCCCAGCTTGGACGCCGTCTCCTCGAACGGCAGCGGGGAGTCGACGGCCTCCACGGCTAGCAGGCCGAGGAGGGCGCGGGCGTCCTCGCTCGAGTCGCGGACCACTCGGGCCAAGGAGTCAGTTGGACGTTCATTCGTCCCGGGCGGTGGCGTCAGTTGCTGACCGAGCAGCTGGTAGACCTCCACGAGGCGACTCCTCGGAACCGGGACCATGACGATCTCGTCCTCGACGGTCATCAGGGGTCCTCTCCTCCCTCGTGGGGTACAGGCGGAGCCGAGCCCTCTAGTGGCCCCTCTAGCCACCCCTAACCTACCCCTAACCCCCACCCCTAGGTCAAGGGGGCCCCTAACCGGTTTGACGCTCGCCGATCGCGCCTCTGGAGCGGTCCTCGCGCTTCCTACGAGGGGTGGCGGGCGGGCTCGACCGGCGGTCGGACGGCGGAGTTGACAGCTTAAGGTCAACGTCCTCGTCGGGCCGGGTAGCCTGGTGCCCCTCCCATCCACCAGCAGGAGCGGCCAGTGGGGCAGCTCGGTCCAAACGCCGAAGGCGAGGCTCTGGAGCCCGGCCGGGTGCCCGACTGCATCATCGGCCTGCGCCTCGACGAGCCAGGCCACGCCGAGCCGGCCGGTGTACTGGTGGTCGCCCCCGCTGCGCTGCTGCATCCTGTCGTGCCGCAGCCGGAGGGAACCGTGCTGTACGAGCTGGTGACCGGCCACCCCGACCGGGCGCCGCACGAGCTGGTATTTATGGCCGACCTCACCTGCGAGCTGCGCGCCTGGCCCGACGGCACTTGGGCCAGGCTCGGGGTCGACCCGCATACGGCCGCCGACGCGGTCATTGCCGCCTAGCATGGCGGCCACGTCAAGGGGATGCGATTCGACGCGCTGACCGCCGAAGAAACCCTGGCGCTGAAGCGCCCGGCCATGACCTACGTGCGCAAGCAGCTCCGCGCCCGGCTGCGCCGCCAGATCAGCCGCCAGTACCTGCGCTGGCTACACCCGACCAGCCGCCGCCCAGGCGACACCTTCCTGTAGCGCCAGCCGGGAACATCGCATTGTCGCCTCGGACAACCCGACATATGTGGAACGATAGCCGCATGGCTAGTGGTCACGAGCGCCACCCGTCCGGAGCACCTGCCCGGTCGGAGTGGCTTCGCCGGTGGACCGGTTGGCTCGTCTTGCTGGTTCTGCTGCTCGGGGTCGTCGCGGTCGCGGTGCAAGTCGGATGGGCGGGCTGGTTAATGCGCCATCCCGGGCAGGCGTGGCATTGGGTCTGGCAGCGGCGGTTCTCCGCGGCGGCGGTGTCGGTGTTCATCGCCTTATTCGTCGGGCTTCTCGCAGCATGGGTGACGCTGGTTGTAGGACGTTGGCAGGTGCGCAGTGCTGAGCGGCTCGCTGCGGAGCAGCATGCGCGGGAGGACGAGCGGGCGGCCCGCGAACAGCAGCGCGTGGCGGCGAAGCGGCAGGCGGCGTGGGAGCAGCGGTGCCGGTCGCTGCTGATCTACTGGCCGCTCCCCAGGGTGACCGACGCCAACCCATACCACCTCGGGGTCTTCAACTCGCGCCGGGCCGAGGACTACCGAGGCGACCGCTCTCGCCCGCCCTACGTACCGCGGGGTACGGACGAGGAGCTGGCCGGCCTGCTGCGGTCGCAGCCGCTGGTGCTGGTCAAGGGCCAGTCGCGCGCGGGCAAGTCCCGCACGGCGTTCGAGGTGGCCGCCCGGGAGCTTGGCGGCTGGGGGCTGCTAGCTCCCATCGATCGTGCCGCGCTGGCTGGCTTGGCGGAGCTGAACCCGCCACCTGGCCAGGGCGAGCGGGTGCTGGTGTGGCTGGACGATCTGGACGAGTACTTGGCGGTGGACGGCGCCTGGGGGCTGGACGCTGCGCTGCTGGGCCGCTGGGCCGCCGCTGATCCGCCGGTGAAGGTGCTGGCCACGATCCGCCTGGAAGGGTACGGGCGGCTGATCGAGACCTCCGGTGAGCTTGGCCGGGCGGTGCGGGAGCTGCTGAACCGCTTTGACCCGGGCGCAATCATCCTGCCGACCACCTTCGACGACCCCAGCGAACAGGCCGCCATTGCCAAGCTATACCCCGGCGAGCAGGTCAGCGGCGGCCTGGCGGAGTACTTGGCTGCGGCGCATGAGCTTGTGGATCGGCTGGAGATCGGGCAGGCCAGTGTCCCCGAGGGTGCCGGGCTGGTGCTGGCGGCGGTGGACTGCCGCCGAGCAGGGCTGGATCGACCGATCGCCAAGGCCGACCTGGCCGCCCTGTTGCCGTTGTACCTCAAGCAGTTGCGCCCACTGCTCCCGATGCAGGAGGGCGATGTGGACCGGGCGCTGCGGTGGGCAACGCAACCGGTCGGGCGGACTGCGGCCCTGCTCATCGCCGATCCCGACCCCCTGGCCGGCACGTTTCGGGCTGCCGACCCGGTCGTGGACTACGTCGAGCGCCGCGATGGTCGCAAGCTGGCCCATTCCGCCGTGTGGGAATACCTGCTGGGCCGTGTCTCGGTCGAGGAAGCAGTGAATGTTGCCTTTGCCGCCTACAGTCGCGACGAACCACGCGTCACGATGATTGCCCTCCAGCGAGTGGCCCACTCTGGACAGCCCGAAATGGCGCCCATGGCGGCATACAACCTGGGGGTCCTGCTTCAAGAGCAGGGGGATGTGACCGGTGCCCAAGCGGCCTACCGGCAGGCGATCAACTCCGGCCACCCCGATGCGGCGCCCACGGCGGCGGTCAACCTTGGGATACTGCTCCGGCTGCAGGGGGACGTGGCCGGCGCCCAGGCCGCCTACCAGCAGGCGATCAACTCCGGCCACCCCGACCAAGCGCCGAGGGCGGCGATCAACCTGGGGGTGCTGCTCCAGGAGCAGGGGGACATGGCTGGTGCCCAGGCCGCCTACCGGCTGGTCATCGACTCCGGCAACCTCGATACGGCACCCATGGCGATGTTCAATCTCGGGAACCTGCTCCGAGAGCAGGGGGACGTGGCCGGCGCCCAGGTCGCCTACCGGCAGGCGATCGACTCCGGCCACCCCGACCAGACGCCGAGGGCGGCGATCAACCTCGGGAACCTGCTTCAAGAGCAGGGGGATGTGGCCAGCGCCCGGGCTGCCTACCGGCGGGCAATCGAGTTCGCCCACCCCGATCTGACACCCATAGCAGTGTTCAGCCTCGGGAACCTACTCCGAGACCAAGGCGATGTGACCAGCGCCCAGGCCGCCTACCAGCAGGCGATCAACTCCGGCCACCCCGACCAAGCGCCGAGGGCGGCGATCAACCTGGGGGTGCTGCTCCAGGAGCAGGGGGACATGGCTGGTGCTCAAGCCGCCTACCGGCAGGCGATCGAGTCCGGCCACCATGATGCGGCGCCCATGGCAGCGGTGAATCTGGGGGTCCTGCTCCGAGAGCAGGGGGATGTGAGCGGCGCCCGGGCCGCCTTTCAGCGGGCGATCGATTCCGGCCATCCCGATCACACATCCCAAGCGGCGGTCGACCTGGGGGTACTGCTTGCCAACCAGGGGGATGTGGCCGACGCCCGGGCCGCCTTCCAGCGGGCGATCGACTCCGGCCACCATGATGTGGCGCCCATGGCAGCGCGCAACTTGGGGGTGCTGCTCCAAGAGCAGGGAGACGTGGCCGGCGCCCAGGTCGCCTACCGGCAGGCGATCGACTCCGGCCACCCCGACCAGGCACCGAAGGCGGCGGTCGATCTCGGGAACCTGCTCGCCCAGCAGGGAGAGGTGGCCGGGGCCCGGGCCGCCTTCCAGCAGGCGATCGACTCCGGCCACCCCGACCAGGCATCCGCCGCGCTACGGGCGCTTCGACAACTTGGTCAGCTGCGATCGCTATAGACCTGGCAAATCCCAGAGCGTGAGGTACGGCATTGAAGCCCGGTGGCAAGCTCTAGCTTGCACTTGTGCTCCCGAACCGTCGGGAGGCGACCATGCGGCACACTGCGCGGTGGTGCCTGACGACCAGGCGACCATTGCGTACGATGCCGGGCGACCACCAAGGCGACCGTCGCTCACCGCGGCACTGCAGTGCGGGAACGGGCCACCTGCGCACGGTATCAGGCGACCATGCGACCACCGGAGCAGCCATCGCGTACGGCGCGCTGACGCGCGGAATGCGACCCTCGAGCCGCAGCGACCATACGGCACTGCGGACGCGGCACCGTGCGAACAGCGACCTGCGCGCCGTGCGTACAGCGACCAGGGCGCGTACCAGATCCGGGCATGAGGACTGTTTGCCCTGGTCAGAGCCCGGGCCGTTGACGATTAAGTGTCAGCATCAGCGTTGGAGGCGACCACGCGACATATGGGCGCGCCAGGCGATCATGCGACCATTGCGCCGCAGTGCGGAAGCGACCATGCGACCACTGCAGGGCGGTACGGGTGTGCGGAATGCGATTATCCGCGATGGCGACCGAGCGGCAGTGGGCGGAAGCCGACCATGCGGTCAGACTGCTGTGATGCGGCCTGGTGCGACCCCGCGGAACAGATGACGGGGTGAGTTGGCCGCTGGGGGCGGCGGACGGTCAGTCCGTTGCTGGCTAGCGTTTGGGCGCTTTGCCATAGCCAGTCATGAGCCTGACTCTCCGATGAGAAACCATATCCCTGCGCGGCTCGCGTGAAGCTTGGGTCAGAATGACCACATGGTGACGACTTCACTGTTCAAGGCCAAGGTGCCTCGGCTGTGTCGGGTCCGTACGGGGACGGAGAGCGACGACACGCCGTTTCCCTTGGACCTTGACGGGTTCCTAGATCCGTCGGTGACTGGCGCGAGCACCGCCGACACTGTCGCAGCCGGGATGCTGGTCACGCCCGCAGTGGCGGCTATGGCTGGGGCGCTGGTACTGCTGGGTGAGCCAGGCGTGGGTAAGACGACGGTCTTCGGTGACTTCACTGAGGGACTGCCTGATCTTGATGATGCCTCCCAGGGAGAGCACGCGCTGCTGTGGCTGGACGCAGCACGGCTGAGCGAGTCGTCGTTCCAAGAGCTGCTCGGTCGGCGCCTGCAGGATCTGCCAGCGGCCTCGAGATGGGCCGGAGCAACGGTGGTGTCTCCTCGTGTGCCGATCGGGGGGGAGCCATCTCCGGATGTTCGTGACGTCACGCTGACCATCGTGCTTGACCAGGTAGATGAGAGCCCCATGCTGTGGTGGTTGGCGGGCGATCTTGCGACGGCGATGAAGGGTCGAGACACGTCGCGGCTGCGGGTGCTGCTTGCGTGCCGAACCGCGGACTACCCAAGTGCGCTGACCGAGGTCTTGGCGCGTGCAGTCGGTGGATGCGTACTGGCTGATCTAGCGCCGTTGACACGTGAAGAAGCGGTGAAGCTGGCCGCAAGCGCGGACGTGGATGGCGAGGCGGTCGTTGCAGCGGCAGTGGCAGCCGGCGCGGGCGCACTCGCCAGCGTCCCGCTGACCCTGGAACTTCTTGTCCGTATCTTTCGCGAGGCTGGTGTGTTAGCGGGCAGCCCTGCCGATCTGTTCGCCCGAGGCGTCCGGCTCCTTGCTGACGAACACGACGACCGTCGCCGCGCTGCGGACAACGTTGCCAGCGTGGATCAGCGAATGGCGATCGCTGGGCGGATCGCCGCGCGCCTGCTGCTGGCGGGGCGACGCACCGTATGGCGTGGTCCGGACCTCGACGCCGGCCTGCTGGACCTGCGTGCTGGCAGCCTCACCAGCGGCAGCGAACGGACCGTGGGTGGACCGTTCGACGTGACCGCAGCAATGGTCTCCGCGACGCTTAGGACCGCCTTGTTTACCGGGCGAGGGGAGCATCGGTTGGCGTTTCGGCACTCCTCCCTGGCGGCCTACCTCGCGGTCCGCCACCTGCATGAGCATCAAGTGCCGCACTCCCAGTTGGTAGCCTTGTTTCTCGTCTCCGGCGATGACACCACTACCAGTATCCCCGTGCCGTTGCGGGAGACCGCAGCGTGGCTGGTGGCCCTTGATTCTGCACACTCTGACTGGCTTGCCACCGCGGACCCCGAGAGCCTGGCCGCCCATAGCGCGGTCGTTGATTCGGCAGCGATGAAGGCGCTGATGGTTGATGGATTGCTGGACCGCGCGCCGCAGATGGAGCTGAGTGACTCTCCTTGGCGGCGAGCCCGCTGGCAGGTGGCACACCCGGGGTTGGCTGACCAACTCGCAGCGGTCCTCACCGAGATCCCCGGCGGAGAACCTCAGGACTGGCCCACCGGGGCGCGGGTGCGGCTGGCGGTGCGGCTGGCAAGTGAGGCGGCAGCATCGGAGCTGGCCGAGCCGCTGCTAGAGCTGGCCGAGCATGAGGGATGGAGCTCGTACACGCGACAACTGGCTGCCCGCACCGCGTTCGAGACCGTGCCGGAACTGGCGGTGCCACGGCTGCGAGCGCTGCTGGAACGTCTCGCTGACGACGCGTACGCCACTGCTACCGACCCGGACGACGAACTGCGTGGCGCACTGTTGGAGATGCTTTGGCCGGAGCATTTGGCCTTGGAGGAGGCACTGGTCCAGCTCCGCCCGCGACGACGCCGCTGGCTTTGGGGAATCTACGCGCGGTTTCTACGTACGATGCTCGATCGTGTTGCTGACAGCGACATCCCAAGGCTGTTGGCGTGGGCGCAGGCCCGCATGGAGGCCACACCCGCGGCCACTGACGCCGACGAGGAACGCGCGACGGTCGCTGTCGAGCCCACCCCGGAGGGCCGCCAACCTCTCGTCGGCCCCTCCGCCGAGGATATCGACCTATCCGACATGCCCATTGGTCAGCTTGACAAGGACCTGCTGGAGGGCATCATCGACCGGGCGTTGTCAAGTGAGTCAGCGGTTGCGCATATCGACGGTGTCGCTGCGCTTCTGTGGCCGCGGCTGCGCCGCTTCGAACCAGTGGCGTTGCCAGCACCACTGGATGTCGTTGACCCAGACGGTGTCGAACCTGAAGGCGCACGCGAGCTGCGCCGCGCGCTCGCCCGGGCACTGATCGCACTCACCCTCGCCACCCAGAACGCAGACCTGGGCGATTACCGGCATGTGGTGATCGGCTGGGATGGCCATCGTGTCCGTTGGCGACGGCGAACTCCCCCAGACGAGGCCGCAGGACTGCGCTCAGCTGAACGGCGTTCTTTGCTGGACGCTGGGGACTTTCAGTGGGCGTTGCAGGCGGCGAATGAGGCACAGGCTGCTGGAGACGAGAAGATGGCGCAGGCGCTGGGGGCACTGGCGTCGATGGTCTTCGACTGGCGCGACTCTGCATCGTTCGAGCTTGCTTATGAGCAGCGGGACAGCCCGGTGTTGGAACACCTGCGCTGGATCTGGGAGCCCGTGCGTCTCGACAGCCAACGGGCTCGCACGTTACGCGCGAGCTTTTTGGCAAGCAGGGATGCGCAGCCAGAGCCGTGGCCGGAGCTGGAACGGTTCACAGTACAACTACGCGAGCGGTTGGCGGCCGCGGTCGAGAGGGATGCGGTGGCGTTTTGGCAGCTGCTGTGGGGGCTGCAATTCGACCCGCAGACGGGTCATGGGCAGGTGCCTCGGCTCGACGACGACGTCCTGTCGTTTCCCGGCATGACAGTGCTGGATGAGCACGCTGAGAACACGCTGCGCGAGGCGGCGTTGCGCTACCTCCCGGCTGAGCATGACCACGCCGAGTCCTGGCTAGGCACTGACCACTACGACAGGCGCGCCTGGGCGGGTTATCTCGCCTTGGCGACCCTCGACGCCGCTGGGCGCCTGGACGACGTGCCAAGCGACGCCTGGGCGTCTTGGGTGGGAGCGCTGGTGTGGTTTCCTGCAGTCCCAGTCTTCGCTGGTGACCGCAACCGCAAGCAGCGAATGCTCAGCTTGGCGGCCCGGCACGCTCCCGGCGCATTGGCAACCGCGGTCGCAAGGCTCGTACGGGGCAACCTTGCCCAGGGCCACTCGCCGTTGGAACTCGAGCTCATCGACCCCGAGTGGGCACCTGAACTGGCTGAGGTGCTGTTCAAGCTGTTAGGTGAAGTATCAATGGCGTTGTTGCACGTCCCCGCCGAGATTGATCCAACTGAAAGGCAGGAAGAGTCGACCGCTGGGACCGCCGACGAGCCGTCGGGAACCGAGTCGACAGCCGTTCCCGACGTCGTGACGCTTCCCGGCACCACGGAAGCGCAGGCTGCGGCACTCGACGCCTGGGAGACACTACTGCGCCTGCTGCTATCCGCCGGCAATGACCGCGCCATCGCCACAGCCCACAATACCCTCACCGCCGCCGCCGACGGTGAACGGCAACGCCGTCTAGCCGTACTCGCCGGCCGCATGCTGCTGCAGGTCGACGCCCCAACCTTCTGGCCTGAAGCCAAAGCGGCCATCCGGCGCGATCCAGGCTTCAGCCGCGAGCTTGCTCTCGCCTGTGCCGATGATCGAACGAACGCTTTGGACCTCCAAAGCCTCGACGAAGCAAGCCTGGCCGAGGTCTACCGCTGGCTCGCCAACCTGTTCAACCCAGCCGACGACCTAGTCCAAGACGGCGTCCATATGGTGAGTCCCGAGGAGGCGGCCCGTCACTGGCGCGACACGGTGCTTCGACACCTCGCTCAGCGTGCGACCAGCGCTGCGGTGTCTGAGCTGGTCAAGCTCGCCGCCGACTTCCCCGACCGGCTCGACATCGCTGCGAGCTTGCTCATTGCACGCGGCGGTGTGCAGGCAAACGCTTGGTCGCCACCATCACCTGAGCAGCTTGCTCAGCTACTCAGCGACGCCCGCCGTCGGGTGGTGCGATCAACAGCCGAACTCGCCACCCTGCTACAGGAGACGCTAGCCGCCATCGCAGCAGACCTGCCAGCACACGGCGAGCTGCTGTGGGACCGCCAACCGGCAACCCGACGACGAACCGGTACCAAGAGCAGACCTCCAAGCGCTCCCACCTCTAACGGCGACCAGCCCAAGGAGGACACATGGCGGCCCAAGCCAGAGGCGGCATTGTCAGCATATCTTGCTCATGAACTCACCCTGCGCCTGACCGGCCGTGGCGTCGCAGTCAACCGAGAGGTTCTCATCCAGCCACGCAATGCGTACGGTGCCGGAGACCGCACCGACATCGCCGTCGAAGCGACCTTGATCCATGACCCCTATGCAACCACGCCAGCAGCCACTGCCGACCGCCTTGTCGTTGTCATCGAGGTCAAGGGGGCGTGGAACGACGACCTGCCATCAGCGCAGCGGGAGCAACTCGCCGTCCGCTATCTGCCCGAGAGCGGCAGCGATACAGGAATCTACGTCGTTGGGTGGTACCCGGTCGACCTATGGACGGCTATAGGGGACCCGCGCAAGACGAAGGCGCGTAAGCTCGTACGTGATGATATCGAGCGCACTCTTGCCGAGCAGGCCGACGAAATCGCGCGTGACCTCAAGCTACGCACCTACCCAGTCTTGCTCGACGTTCCGCGCCCTCACCCCGCGAGTCAGCTATAGCCAGACTGGCCGTGGCAAAGTCAAGCCGACGGTCGCTTGACGGTCGACGCCCAGCCTGTCCCACTGGTGCCACCGCAGCTCAAGGCGTGGGTCGACGCCAGCGAAGAGCCGAGCGTGGCCGGGCGGCTGCTTGAGTAAGCCCAGGCCCATCCCCAACAAAGGCTCACTAGGAAAGCGCGAAGCGCAGGTACAGGGACGCGAGGACGATGTCGGGTGGGAACCAGAAGCCGGCGAAGGCAGATCGCGGAACAGGATCAGGATGAGCGCTGCGGGCTGTCATGGTGGCAGTCTCGCCGCTCAAACGTATTCACCCGTGCCGGTCGAGTGCGAGCGTCATGCGCGCTTGGTCTGTGGCTTCGAGCCGAAAAAGGCCTCGAACTTCTCCTCGGTGTCGGCCTCCCCCACGATCTTCTTCACGAACGCTGGGGTGTAGACATAGTCGCGATGAGGCGCATCGTAGACACAGTACTTCTCGTCGGTCCGCTCTGGGTGCGGGGAACCATGAGGCGGCCGGGCCTGAAGCCTCCGCCGTGCTGCGACGAAGTGGCCCATGTGAAACTCAAAGGGAATCGAGGCCTGAACCGCCTCCACCACTGCCTTCGGCTTCAGGTTGTCGGCATTGGCGACCGCCCGTTGCTTCTCACGAATGAGGACCGTTCCACCACGTCCGACATCCGTCAGAGTCTCGCGCTGCTCCTCGGTCAAATCCTCCTCGCGGACGAAGGTAACCGACATATCGGCTTCGGTCTTGGGGCCGGTCTTGGGCACGAGATGAATCCGGAACTCGTAGCGGGGGTCCTGCGCGATGGACGGGTCGAGCGAGGCATCGAAGTCGGCGAGGAACTTCTTGATCTTGGATGGCGCCTGGCGCTGCGCATCGAGGATCTTCGCGACCCCATCGCGGGTGAAGGTACCGACGAATACCGGGAACCGCAGCTCGTCTCCGAGACTGTACTTGTTACCGAACGTAGCGGTGATCTCTTCCTCGTAGTTGAGGAGCAGGGCCTGCGCGTACCCGCTGGTCACTGCGGAGATCGCTTCCTGGTACCGGTGCTCGATTTTGTTCCGCAGAGCGATGGTCAGCTCAAGGTTCTTGCGAACTGGATCATTCGCGGACCAGCGCTCTTGGATGCAGCGTCTCAGTTCCCAGGTTTTGGGCTCACCGTCGATTCTGTCCAATCGGCGGCCCTTCCAGTACCGGTAGTCGATGCCGTCACGCTTGAACCTCGCGTGTAGCAGGTACAGCCAGGCGATATGCATATGGACGAGGAAGCCCTCCAGGCTGCGATCCCGCTTTGGCCTGTTGTAGTGATCGGCTGCCTGCAGCGCTTCCTGCCTAGACGCTTCCACCATAGAGCGCCATGTCGCTCTCACGCCGCTCTCCATCCGTAATCGAGTTCTGCCGATGCGAGGTCGTGAAAGGTTACGATATTGCACGGCTGGTCACACGGACACGCCCAGACACCACCGCCCCGGAGCGGAGGAGGCTCCCGATCGGCGCGGTGACGTCCTGGCGGCGCCCTTCACTCGAGGTTCCCTTCCCGCGGAGGTTCAGCCATCGCTGCTGGGTCGACATCCTCGATCCGACCCGCAGCTTGCCGCCACTGGCCGACGGACGCAGGCTGAGGCAGCCCCGCAGGAGGCTTGAGGAGGAGTCATGTCACGGTTGGTGGAGTTGCGGCGCCACACCGACAACGACGGCGACGTGCTGACCGATCAGGGCGTCGCGGCCGCGCTGCACATCGGCGCCGGCCTGACCGGCGGCTACCGGCTGGGCGTGTCCACCGGCGCCCAGCGCGCCACCCAGACGCTGGCCTGCCTGCTGGCCGCGCTCGGCCAGCCGGTGCCCGGTGGCGTGATCGTCGAGCCGGGGCTGCGCTCCCAACGGGAGGAGCGCTGGCGGGCGGCCTACCAGCAGGCCGGCAGCGGCGAGCTGGAGGCGCTGCGCGCCGCCGACCCCGAGCTGGTCAGCCAGGACTCCGCCATCCTGGGTGCCGCGCTTGGCCGGGTGCTGGAGCGGCTGGGAGAGGGCGAGCGGGCGCTGGTCGTGGGGCACAGCCCGACCAACGAGGCGGCCGTGCTCGGCCTCACCGGCCAGCAGGTCGCGCCGCTGGCCAAGGGGGCCGGCGTGCTGGTGGTGGCCGACGGCGACCGCCTCCGGGTCGAGCCCCTGGACAGCTGATGTGCGGCCCGGCGCCATCGACCAGCACCAACAACCGGTAAGCTCCCGCACCCATTTCGGACCGAACCCGACCGCCGCCTTGGCTACCAAAGCCCGCCGCACGGGTAAGGTCGTGGTGGGCGCGCACGCCACTTGACCCCTCTACGTCTTGTTTCTCATCGAGCTCCATACCCGGAGAGTTCGACTCGCCGGCGTCACCGACCATCCGAACGGGCCCTGGATGGTCCAGCGAGCAAGAGAGCTCTCGATGAACCGAGAAGGTACCGGTAGGCCTGGGTTCCTCATTCCTGACCGTGACAGCAAGTTCACGCGCGCCTTTGACGACGTCTTCGCCTCCGACGGGGTCCACATCATCAAGACGCCGATCCAGGCGCCGAACGCCAACGCGGTCGCCGAGCGATGGGTACGAACCGTAAGGCAGGAGTGCCTGGACTGGCTGCTGATCTTGAGTCGCGGTCACCTTGAGCGGGTCCTCGACGAATACCTCCATCACTACAACGACCAGCGGCCACACCGAAGCCTTGATCTCGCGCCGCCAACGGTGATCAACGGCGGATCCGTGCCGCATGTTGTCAGGGCTCCTGCCAGCATCCGACGTCTGGAGCGTCTTGGCGGCTTGATTCACGAGTACTACCAGGCCGCGGCATGACGTTCGGGTCTGATCCCTACGGGCGACCTCGAGATCGTTGGCGCGCTCGCTCTGGGAGCGCCCGAGCAGCACGCCGACGAGCTGACGCGTCAAAAGGAAGAGGAAGGACAGGGCCATCGGCCGATTGTCCCGCTTGACCCCAGTCCCTTGTTGCTCAACGCACACGGCTGGGTTTCTGAACCCTGATATGGAAGACAGGCGAGAGCCCCCACGCTGACAGGGCAGTCGCTGGAGATATCGAAGGATGGGTGCTGGCTGGCGTTTGCGGTGCGTGCCCGGGTCTGGGGGTGGCCGGGCGGCTCCTGGGGTGGCACGACGCGCCGGGACAGTGTGGATCGGCTGGCCGTCACACTGATATTCGCGGGTTGGGACCGCAGGTCGGCCAAACGCAGGAAGGTGCCCCTGACTACGGTCGCGTGGCACAGGCCACGGCATAGGGTTCACGGGGATCGGTCCTGCAGCGGCGGCGTCCCGGCGCGTCGTACGGATATGCGCACCTCCTCGGCCGATCTCGAGACGGTGGCGAGCAAGTGACGGTGGAGTGGGTGGGGTCAGGCGGTCATCTCGGCCCACAAGAACCCGGCGAGCTCCCGGGCGATCGCGGCCGCCACGACGGGCTTGACGTGCTTGCGGGCGGCCAGGACCCGGAAGCGGGCGCACAGGCGCTGCTGGGCTGCCCACGCCCTGGCAACAACCTCGGGTTCAAGGCCCTGCTGGCGGCGGGCGATCTGCACGCCGACGCCGGGGCGATGCTGCAAGGCCCAGGCCGACCCGGGCCAGCTGGGCGCGCAGGTGCCCATTGCCGGCCTTGGTGAGCCGGCCGCGGTGGACGCTGGTGCCGCTGGAGCAGCTCGCTTGGGACCAGCCCACAGAACCCCATGAGGTGGCTGGCCGTGGCGAACCGGCGCCAGTCAGCGACCTCAGCCGCCAACCCCAGCGCGCCCAGCCTGGTGACCCCGCGGTAGGCGGCCAGCCGGGCGACCAGCCGAGTCCAACGGCGCCCGGTCGCACCAGCCGGCCAGGTCGGCCTCAACCGCGTCGGGTTGCACGTTGCCGACCTCGACCACGGCCAGGTCGTGCCCGAACGTCTGGGCCATGGCGGGCTGGTCGAACCGCTGCGACCCAAGCCACGCCTGGTGGGTGAGCGTCCAGGTCGCCCCGCCCCGCCACACCCGCCCGTGGCGCAGCAAGAACTTCCCGAGCCGGTTGCGGGCACGGGTCAGGTCTTGGACCATGTCGACGCTGGTGCGGCACAGATCCCGCACCGCCTCCTCCTGGACGGTCGGGATGCGGATGGCGACCAGCTCGCCGGCGCGGTGCAGCCGCGGCGCGATCACCTGGCAGCTGATCCCCATGCTGTGCAGCAGCCGGGCCAGCTCGAAGCCGGTCGGGCCGGTGCTGGTAGCAGGCTCGCAGCATGCGGGGGTGGCCGAGGCGGCAGGCGAGCCTGCGGACCGATGCCTCGTCATGGGCGATCCGCTCGACATCTGGGATCTGCTGGTCGGCTGGCAAGATCCCCACCGAGATCGTGTCCTTGTGGACGTCCAGCCCCAGGTGGATGGGCCCACCACGCGAGATACTGGCCACGGCCGGCTCCTTCCGTATGTTGGCTCCGCCCGCTTCAGTGTGGGTGATCCACGAAGATGCGGACCGGAGCCGGCCGTTCCATGCTGACTACGGGCCTCCTTGGAGGTCGACGTTGCTTTGGAACGCCAACTCTCGGCGGCCTCGTCTTACTTGTCACCCCTCGTCACCTTCACCAGCAATCGGCATCACTCATCCGGAGAGGCTCCGCCTCGGACCGCCCAGAAGGTGATGACCTGGTGGGGACGGTGCGGGTGGTTCATCCTCGCGACCGGAGGCCTGGTTGCGGGAGGTGACAGGTGCCGCGGTCGACGAGCCCGTCCTCGGTGACGGTCAACGACGTGCTGGACGGGCACACGGTGCTGGACCTGTCGTGCCTGGATCGGCTCTATCTGTCGGGGTTCGTGCAGCGCCTGCAAACCCCCGGCGGGGTCGTGTACTTCCTGCACCAGCACCGCGGCATGCCGATCGCGTCGCCGGCGGTGTTCGACCAGATCGGCAGCCGGTTCCGTGACGGCATGCGGCGCTTCGCCGAGACCAACCACATCCCGGTGGTGCGGTTCCGGCGCGATGACCGCAAAGTCGAGGTGATGGGGCCACACCTGGATCGGGCGGCCAGGACCGGCCGGTCGCAGGTCGCCGCGATCGGGGTGGCCCAGGAGTTCGCCTCGGTGTGGACCGCCCACAAACGCGACACCGACCCGACCAAGCCCCCGCAGTTCTCCTTCACCAAGCAGCAGCGCCGGGTCACGGTCTTCTACGTGTACCTGTGGGACGATGACTTCGGCCCCGCATTCATCAAGCTCTGCTCCTGGTTCCCCTACCCGATCAAGGTCTGGGTCAACGGTCATGAGTGGGCCAAGCGGCAGGCCACCAAGGCCGGGATCGGCTTCACCGAGCTGTCCAACGGGTTCGCCGCCTGCGACGATCCCGCCGCCCTGCAAGCGATCTGCGACCGGCTTGGTCCCGGCACGATCCGCGTGTTCTTTGAACGCTGGATCTCGCGGCTGCCGCTGCCGCTTTCCACCACCGACCGCGACGCCGGGTTCTGGTGGGACCTGACCATGCGCCAGGTCGAGACCTCCCGCACCATCGTGCTGGACGCCCCCCGCCACGCCCGGGCCTTCTTCGAAGCCCTGGTGGCCGACAACCTCGACCTGGGACGCCCCGAGCACGTCGAGATCATCTTCGGGCGCCACCGCGGCCGCAAGGCCGGCGGGGTGTTCAAGACCGCCATCGACCGGCACACCAGCGGCGTCACCATCAACGTGTTCTACAAGCACTCCCGGGCCAAGCAGTACCTCAAGGACGGCCGTGCCCTGCGCATCGAAACCGTCATCAACGACGCCGACGACATCGGCTTGAAGCGCCTGCTCCCCAACCTCGACGACCTGCAAGCCAAGGCCCGTGCGATCAACCAGCGGCTGCTGGACACTGAACGGGTCGGCCAGGGCACGGTCCTTGCGAGTCCAGCCTTTGCGCGGATCGCGCAGTCCACCGTCACCGACGATGGCAGGAGGGCCCCAGCCCTGAGGTTTGGCGACCCTCGGGTCCAGGCCCTGGCCGGCGCCCTGGCCAACATGCTGTTCGCCGTCACCGGCATCACCAACAAGCGCCTGCGCGCCTTGATGACCGGACTGCTCGGCAGCCCCTACAGCATGAACCAGGCCAGCTACGACCTTGCCCGGCTGCGTCTTAACGGCCTGATCACCCGCGTCCCCGACCACAACCGCTACACCCTGACTCCCGACGGCATCGGGTTCGCGGTCTTCTACACCAAGGTCCACGACCGGATCCTCAGACCGCTGCTCGCCACCCGAACCCAGCCCCACGCGCCACCCGAACTCCGCGCCGCCCTATGCACCATCGACCGGGCAGTCAGCCAGCGCCTCGCCCACGCCCGGCTGCGCACGGCAGCCTGACCTGACCCGCCCGATCTCAGAAACATCTACACGCATCAGACTCATGACAATCGTCGGAATCGCCCTACCAAAGGATCGCTAGAGGCCGACGACGTCAAGCGGCTGAAGGAACTCGAGGGCGAGAACGCCAGGCTGAAGCGGATTGTGGCTGACAAGGGAGCTCCAGATCGAAGCCTTGAAGGAGCTCGGGCGGGGAAACTGGTGAGCCCGCCCGTCGGCGCCGCGCGGTCGAGCACCTGCAGCAGGTGTTCGGGGTGTCGCAGCGGTGGGCGTGCCAGCTGGTCGGGCAGCACCGCGGCACCCAAACGCCGCCAGCCGATCGGGCCGGATCGGGACCGAGCCCTCCGAGAGCAACTGCGGCAGCTCAGCAGAGCCCATCCCGACTGGGGGCTGTCGCCGCGCCCACGCCGTCCTGCGCGAGCAGGGCTGGACGGTGAACCGTAAGGCCATCCAGCGGCTGTGGCGCGAGGAGGGCCTGCGCGTACCGGTCCGGCGCCGCAAGCGCCCAACGCCTCGGCACCTCCACCTGCCCGGCCGACCGGCTGGCGGCTGAGCACCTCATAGATCGGCGCGTGGGCGCAGTTCTCGAAACACCACCAGCTCTGCGCCCGCCATCCCTTCAGTCAGGGCATCCCGGGGGCCTACGTTGCGGGGACCACGACCTCCCAGACCCCGCGGCTTCGGGTGGCGACCCGAAGCCGGCGGCTCGGTTCGTGGAACAGCAGGTCCACGGCGAGGGCATTCGGAAGTCCAACCCCGAAGAGCGACCAGTGCTCCCCCGCGTCCTGGCTTTCGTACACCCCAAGATCGCACGCGACCCAGATGCGGTCGGGATTCGACGGGTCGGCGGCGATGGCGTTGACCGGGGTGGTGGGCAGGTCGTTGGACACGTCTGTCCAGCTGGCGCCCCGGTCGTTGGAGCGGAAGACCGAGCCGGGAATCGTCGAGTACGTGGCCCAGTAGCGATGCGGCTCGCTTCGAAGATCGATGAGCAGATCGCTGACGTTGCCTGCTTGCGGTCTCGTAAGCAGCGTAGGGACGCCACCCCAGCCGCCACGATTGATCTCGAAGATATCGCCATTGACGGTGCCCACGAGTACGCGCTGCTTGGTCGGGACGGCGAGAGCGGATGCTTTGGACGGCTGGCCAGCGGCCGGCGGGAGCGGGACCTGGATCCAGGTGGTCCCTTCGTCGTCGGAGATGCACACGACCTCGCCCGCGATGACCACCACGTTGCCGTTCACCTCGAGCGGCGGATAGAACAACTGCTGGAAGCGGGTCGGACCCGAATTGGGTGGGGTCACGGGCTTCCAGTTACGCGGACGAGGAGCAGGCGGGTCCGGATCGCCGGCTGTTTCTGAGCGGTACAGCGAGATGCGGTAGTGAGTGTGGTAGCAGACATTCGGGTGCTCTGCGTTGCTCGCACAGTCGCCGCCGTCTCCCTTCGCTACCTGCTCCCACCTCGCGCCGGTCTTGCGGATTGTGCCGTTGTCCTGCAGGCCCGCCAGGATCCACTCCGGATCGTCGCGCTTTTGGGCGAGGTACTCCACTTCACTGATCTCAAGGCCAGCGTTGAGCGACCGCCAGGAGGCGCCAGCATCGGGGCTGCGGAAGATGCCACCATCGTTACCCGCATAGATCACCCCGGGCTGACGCTCGTCGAACGCCAGCGCGTGCTGGTCGGGGTGGATCGAGTCACCAGCTCCGGTTCGGGACGAGATGTCGCTGAACCGCCACCCGCCACCGTCCCGCTCACCCTTGACCAACTCCACGGCACCAAGGTAGATCGCGTTCGGTGTGTCCGGTGGGACTGCCACAAACCAGTCGTAGCGCGCCTGCGTGACATCGAGGATGTCGTCGAGGAGGGAGATCGGGAAGGACGGAAGCGGCACCGGGACGAACGGCTTGTCCACGGCGGCACGGTGCCACAGCAACGCTCGCCCCCGGACACCTGCGAAGGCGAAGGCCTGACCCGGATCCGCGGGCACGTGCGTCACCGCCAAGCGTTCCCCGTTCAGATCCATGAGTCCACTCACGTTGCGTATCAGACGTGGCAGCTCCTCGAGGGTCAGCCCATCCCGATCCGCGCGGAAGAGGCCTTCTTGAGTGGCGAGCAGTAGCTCGCGCTCGTCGCCCCGATATGCAAGTGACACATCCCAGGTCCAGCGACGGTGGAGCAGGCGCCAACTCGCCCCGCTGTCATCGGACACAAACGCCCCGTTGGTCGTCGCCGCAAGCAGACGCCGACCGTCACGCGGGTCAACCACGATGCGGTAGAACCCGTTCCCAAAAAACTCCCGGGAGGCGATGTGCTCCCAGGTGGATCCGCCGTCCTGTGACTTGAAGATCCCCTGTCCAAGGCGGCGATACCCCGAGTTCCCCTCGCCCGTGCCTGCGTACACGACCGAGGGTTCACGCGGGTCGAAGGCGAGGGCGCCGATCGATAGTGTCGGCATTGCGTCGGTGCGCGGGCTCCACGTCTGACCGGTGTCGCGCGTCTCCCAGACGCCACCCGCCGCGGCTCCTACCAGGAGGTGCGCAGAGTCGCTCGGATCGACAGCAACGGCCGTGACCCGACCCGACACCATTGTGGTGGCGCTCCCGTATGTCTGCCCGTTCGGGATTCCGCTCGGCCCAGCCGACTGCCACTCGATCCTTTGGTCCGGCGGGGCCATCGCCCGCAGCGACTCCTTCTGGTCGTTGCCAACCACGTAGGGCAACAGGGCCTTGGCGACCTGATCGACCGAACGACCCTCGGCGCCGCGCAAACGCGAGGTCAGGACCGGCTCGAGTGGACCGGGCTCGCCGCCGAGACCTCGCTGTTGCAGAAATTCGATCTCGCGCAGCAGTGCCCTGCTGGGCAGGCGTGGGGCGCTCTCCTCGTCCGGTGCTTGCTGGATCTCGTCGGTATCCCTCACTGCAACCCCCTATCGGACGTGGGCCGCTCCCGCCGGTGAGCGCCCACTTTGCGCCAAGCAACGATCACGCTGAGGCCGCTCGCGACTGTGAGCGCAACGAACACCAACGTGAAAAGCGCCTCCGCCGAACCGCTGCCGGCGTCGGGCTCTGCCCCGAAGAGCTCCTCAATCCACTCCGGCTCAACCGCCGTCAGCACCAGCAAGACCAGGCTGATGAATGCTAAAACCGTCACGAGCAAGGCACGGACTTTCGCCATGGCGTGTCCTCTCCTCCAGGTCAGCCAGCGAGGCATGCTGCATCCACCCTGGATGGGTCTCACTTTCAACTTCTTCGTCCCTGACTTCGTGGGAGGGAACGCCATCCGGCTTCCACTCGCCCTGACAAGGCGCCTCCCCGCTTGTTGGCCCTGGTTTACGCTTGCTCGACCTCCGCTCGCGCGCTTCGGCGCGGTCGCCGGCGAACTCGGTCAGGCTTCGATGAAGATGAGGTCCTCGGGAGGATGACTCAGCCGCACGGTCTGCCCGCTGACCTCGACAATGTTGTCGAAGCCGGTGGCGTGCCCCTCGGAGACGACAAACAGGCGGTCGTCGCGGGTGGCGAGGAAGGCGCCGAACCCGGCAAGCGAGATGCTGCCGGCACCAAGCGCCAGGTAGTCGACCAGGCGACGAAACAGCTTGGGCATGATCACCAGCCGCTCGTCCAGCGCTGCCAGGCTGGTCAGCTCCGCGCCAGTAGTGGTGGCGTCGGCGTCCCAGATGCCAGTCTTGGCGCTGCGAGCCTGCTCGACCGCGGCGGTCAGAGCATTGCGCAGGTCGGGGTAGAGCTTGCTGTAGTAGGTCGGGTACACCAGACCCTGCGCGGCGAGCTGGTAGTTGACACTGGCGGCGAGCAGGTCCTCGTCGACGCGGACCAGGCTGAGATCAGGCTGGTCGGCTTGGCCGGCGTAGGCGAAGGCGACCGGCCGGCCGTACTTGTCGGCGAACCGGGTCAGGATGAAGCCCCCAGTCCGCGCCGGCGTCGAGTCGGTGACGGTCTCCCCGTCGCGCACAACCTCGGTGAAGCCCAACAGGTCCAGCAGCTGCTGGGCGGCGGCGTGGGCCAGGCCGGGTGGCTGGTGGTGGAGGAAGCCGCCGTGGACGCGGGGGCTGTAGTGGGTCTCCAGCGCGTCGATGGCCTCCAAGCGCAGCTGCACGCCGCCGTCGGCGTGGACCTGGGCGGCCAGGTGCAGGGTGGTAAACGCGGTGGGGTCGTTGGGGTGGAAGTGGATGGAGTCGCCGTCGGGTTGGCTGTGCTGGATGTGGTAATGGCCGTTGATGCGGTGCAGTGGCATCCTGCCCTCCCTGAACCCGCGATAGGCGCCAGACGCGCAAAGCCGACCGGCTGCGTGCAACCCTCAACCAAGGTAAGGACCAGGGTCAATCAGTCAGATGCAGCATCCTGACCGTAGGTTGCGGCAGCGGGCCAAAGGCACAGAAGTCGCGCCGCGCCGATCCGGACGCATCAAGCAGCCACCTCACCTCGGACGCTGCACGACCTCACCCCACGCCTGCCGCCCGGCGTTGCCCATGCGCCTGGACCCTTCCCATCGCTGGTGCGCTCGTTCTCGCAGGTCACTTCATCGGCACGGATCTCCCGGAGCGGCGTGTCACCCGGCACGCCAGGCGCATGTATAACGCCCCCACCAGCACTAACGCCCCGCAGGCTCAGCGTCAGTGGCGGCTTTGCGGTCATCGATCAGCGGCAGCGCCGCCTTCACGATCATGCTCGTGACCAGGGGTTCGCCCACCTTGGCAGCTATCTCCAAGCACGCTGCCAGCAGCACGCCAGTCCCGCCCAGCTGGCCAGCGAGCTCGGCACCACCACCACGGTGGTCCACCACCTGCTGGCCACCGCAGGCATCACTGCGCCACCCCGCCAGGTGAGCGCCGCCCGCAAGCGCCGTACCACCACCGACCAGCAGCTGGCCGCACGAGCCGCGGAGCTGGGCTTCGCCTCGCTCGGGGAGTACCTGACCGACCGGGCGATGACCCGACGATGGCCAAGCACCATGATCGCCAGCGAGCTTGGGGTGCAGCCGGGCACGGTGCGGGACCGGCTCGACCAGCACCGGCTGCCCCGCCAGCAGGCGAGTGTCCGGCCCCACCGGGCGATCCAGCGGCAGCGGGCCTGCTGGGCGGCCAAGCGGCAGGCCCGCCTGGCCGAGCTGGGGTTCGCCGATGTGGCGGCCTACCTGCAACTGCGGCGGGTCCAGCAGGGCAGCTCGCTGCGGCGCATGCTCGCCGAGCTGCAGGTGGGTTCCGCATGGCTGAAGGGCCAGATGGCTCGGCTGCGCATCCCCTGACCCACGTCTACGCTTGGGCGCTGGGCGGCGTGGTGCGGCTTCCGCTGCTGCGATGACCGGCCATCGGGCCGCTGGTGATGCTGTCAGTTGGCGCGAGCCAGGCACCGACGGTGCTGCTGATGGTGTGCGACGGCATCCGATACGTGAGCGTCAGACCTGACAAATGGCGCTGATGGGTCGGGGTGCTGGTTGGCGCCACGCGAGGAGCTGCAGGTGGTGCGGCGCAGGGGGTGGACTAAGGCCTGAAGGGCCATCGGCATGCCTCACGGGGAAATCCGATGTGTTGACAGGGCACCGGCGCGATCATCACCGGACGCCAACCGCGATCCTTCACTGGAGTCATTCCGGTCACGGTGGGGGTTTGTGTCGGTGGACCGAGGACCGACTGGACCACTGGGCCTACCGGGCTTCATCACAGCGGTAGCAGTGTAGATCTGGAGCAACGCCACCGCAGACGTGGCCGACTCTGGCGCCGAGGCGTTCGGCAGGTTGGGTGGTGCGAGCCTACCCGGTGTCATCGCCGCCTACGAGGGCTTGGACTGCCGAGCAGCAGGCGACACGGGCGAAGCGTCGCTTCAGGAGCGCAGACCTCACTCCAGGGAAATCAGCGCGCCAGCGGGGCCGGCTATGGCCGCGCGGCCAGTCGATGCAGGCTTGGTCATGACGTCCCGTGGGGTATTGCCACGATCGGGCTGACCGCGACGACGACCTTGCCGTGCACCCGTCCAGCAGCCATGCTCTCCAGACCCTCTGCAACCGCGTCAAGGCCGATCGGCTGTCTATGTCGCACGACCTTGCCGAGGTCGGTTGTGGCCAATAGAGCGAGGGCCTCCGGCAAGTCCACGTCGCATACGTGGCCATTGGATGTGACGAGATTGACCTCGTCGCGCACGGTCCGATACAGGTTGGCCGTCACCGGCTGGTCCTGCAGGCCCACCAGCAGTACCGTCCCGCCGCGGCGGGCGCTGGCCAGCGCCACCGCAAGGCCGTCGGGTTTCCCAGACGCCTCCACCACAATGTCCGGGCCACCGCCGGTGAGGGACCAGATCCGCGCGGCGACCGTATCGACGTCGCCGGCCGCGTGGATGGTGTGTGTGGCCCCAAACGACGCGGCAGTGCGTAGCCGCTCCTGGTCGATGTCGACGGCGACCAGCGGGGCTGCGCCGCGCGCGCGGGCGCCGGCGAGCAGGAACGAGCCGATCCCGCCGACCCCGATGACCGCCAGTGCGTCGCCCTGCCGCAGCTGGCTGCGGCGCAGCCCATGCAAGGCGATCGCCAAGGGCTGCGCCACCGCGGCCGCCTCATCATCACAGCCGTCCGGCACCCGGTGGCACATGCGCGCCGGCACCCGCGCGAACTCCGCCAGGCCACCGTCGGCCTGGAGGCCGTATACGAAATAGTTGGCACACAGGTTCGGGCGGCCGTCAGCACACCAACGGCACGTCCCGCACCAGTTCCCGGCGCCTGGCACGACCCGCTCGCCGACGCTGAACCGCTGCACACCTGGTCCAACCGCGACGATCTCGCCGACGAATTCGTGGCCAAGGATGACCGGGCCGACGTGCCCGCTTACGGGATGCCGCTGGTGGAGCGGCACCCTCGTTGGCCCGTGCAGGTACTCGCCGAGATCCGTGCCGCAGATAGAGGCGTACAGCACCCGGAGCAGCACTTGACCGGGCCCAGGCTGGCCTGGTTTGGGAGCGTCCTCCACACGGACGTCCCCAGGCCCGTGGAATATGACTGCTCTCATGGCAGCCCCTTGATCGTGCCGCCGTCGACGCCAAGTATCGCGCCCGTGATGTAGCCCGCCTGCTCCGAGGCCAGAAAGACGAGGGCGGCGGCGACCTCCGCTGGCTGGCCCGGGCGCCCAAGCGCTTGTCCCCGCTGCTGAAGCACCCGGATGATCGCCTGGTCCGGCGGCAGGCCATACTCTCTGGCGGCCTGTGCCTTGATCTGATCGATCATCGGCGTGTCGATCGGACCCGGCACGACCGCGTTGACCCGGATGCCGTTCGGCCCCTCCTGCCTGGCCAGGGATCGGGTAACGTGTACCAGCCCGGCCTTGCCGGTCTCATAGGGCGGGTCGATGCCCTCAGGCTGCCGCGCCAGGTCGGAGGCGACCATCAGGACGCAGCCGCCGCCCTGCTCCCGCATGGCAGGCAGCACCATCTTCGAGGCCCACACCGGACCAAGACAGTGGACGCGGAACCCGGCCTCCCAGTCCTCCCAGGTGAGCTCGCCGAACGAGCGGAGCGTGAGCACACCGATCGCATTGACCAGCACGTCGACGCGGCCGCCGTAGGCTTCGAGCAGCGTGCCAATGCCACGCTCCACCCCGCCGGGAGTGGCAAGATCGGCGACCACTGACTCGACCTTGACCCCGAGCGGACGCAACTGGTCGACCACGGCGGCAAGCGCACCCTCGTTGCGGTCGACCAGCCCCAGGTCGGCGCCCTCGCGCGCGAACGTCAGCGCGGTCGCGCGGCCGATCCCACCGGCGGCGCCGGTGACGAAGACGGTCTTGCGGATCAGTCCTAGGTCCATGGCGCACCAGCCAACCGAATCGAGGTGATCACGACCTCCGCCGGATCCCGGGATGAGTCGTTGACGACCGTCCACGCCATGCCCGGGGGAACCACGACGTACAGGCCTGCGCTGCCGGCTTCCTGCCAGCCGCCGAACTCCAACCGGGCGCGACCGCGAGCCACGTACAGGAACTGCTCGGCGTCGCTGGTGCTGCGGGGACCAAGGGTCGCACCAGGCTCGAGGACGGTCAGGTCGAAGGGGCTCCACGCGCCCGTGAAGTGCTCGGCCAGTTCAACACTGGCGACGCGGACACCGGCGGTGGGATTGGTTGCCCGGTCGGCCAGCAGCTCCGGCATCGCGATTCGGGTCGGGTCGCCCCGCCGACCCCCGGGTCCGGGCAACACCTCCACGACCAGGATCGCCACGTTGGTGTTGCCGAAGCCACCGATCCTGTGGGTGCTGCCCAGCGGTGTGATGACGAGGTCGCCACTGTGGACCTCCAGCCGCTCCCCGTCCATTTCCATCTCACCGTGGCCGTCGAGCAGGTAGTAGATCTCCTCGGTTCGCGTGTGTTGATGGAGGCCGCACGACGCGCCCTTGAGGAACTCAACGCGCTCTGCGATCTCCAGGCTGCTGGCCATCTGGGGTCCGCTGAGGAGCCGCTTCAACTTGACCGTGCCCATCCCGCCCATCAGGTCGTAGTAGGTCGTGGGCGCGTCGGTGTTGCCGACGACTGGCCCGTTCGGGCGCTGGGTTTGCGTCGCTGCGAGGGATGTCATGAGGCCTCCCCGGCGGTCCAAAGCTGCTCGTGGCTGAGCGCGCGGAGGGACGGGTAGCTGGCGGATGCCAGTTGCCGCAAGGCTGCGTGCAGCACCTTCTCCGATATGTGGACGAGCGGCAGGCCATCGGTGCAGCGGGGCTGCCCGAGCTGCTCAAGCACGACCATCACGTGGTGGCCGGGCTTGACGGGCAGGCGACCACGCTTGTTGTCTCCGGCGACGACCCCGAGGATCTGTTCCGGGGTGATCCCGCTTGGGAGGCGTGTCGATGCACCGTTGCGGTCCAGCAGCGCGTAGTGCGCAGCTTCCGCAGCCTCGTCCAGCCAGCCAAGAAGCCGGCCGACCCGGGCGGCGACACAGAGGCCGATCCCGATCGCGAAGCCGTGTCGAAGCGGCGCGAGCAGCTCCAGCGCATGGCCGACGGTGTGTCCCAACTCGAGCACCAGCCCGTCACGCTGTTCCCTCGGGTCGTTGCGCATCACCCTGGTCTTGCCTTCGATGTTCAGCTCACAGATCCGTTCGCTCGGGCAGACCGCACCGCTCGGAGTCGTCCCACCGACTGCTCCGACAGGGGACGTGCGGGTCGTGCGGGTGGATCGTCTGGGCGGGCTCATCCACGAATATGCCCAGGTCGCATGACGTGGACGAGTTTTTCGGCACCCACAACCTAATTCCGGGCTTTCCGCCATGAGTACTCTTCTCTGCGGCTTCCTCCCCGCTAACGATCCTAGACGATCACTTCCGACCGGATGGGGCCGTTCCACGTCTACGCGAGGGTCGGCGTTGGCGATGGGCCACGTACGCGTCGTTGCCAGTAGATACGGTCAGCGGGTGAACGACGCGTCGTTAAGGCAGGAGGAGCAAGGCATCGCCGATTGGGCGTTCGCCTGTCGTGTCGGAGGGGTGGTTCACCAGGGTGCTTCCGATCGTCATCGTGCTCGAGCCCCCACCGTCCAGGTTCACCGCGTCGCGCACCCCGAGGAGGCGCGAGGAGCGGCAAGCGCAGTCTAGGCGGAAGTTACGTGAGCCATGAGGGCCGAAAACGGCCATCTACCTGCAGAAACACTGCTCAGATGAGTCCAGGGTGTAGCCAGAAAGAGTTGCCTCCGGGCTCGGTTCTGGGATGGGATACGGTCCCAAATGTTGCCGAACAGCCCCAGAAAGTGACTCAAACCGGACTCATGTAGCCAGAACGCGGCCCTCCTCGTCAGCTCAAATTCCCTGCTCAGCGGGCAAATGGCACCTTCCGGAGCCACGTAACTTCCGTCTAGATGACCTATTCCAAGGGGTGTCAGTGGTCGTAGGCGACCAGCGACCGCGGGGTCGCCTGTCCGGTCTTGTCGTTGTGCCAGATCGCGGCGGTCAAGGCGAGGATGCGCTGCAGCACACGCGCGATGACCCCTG